>Ga0255346_1003362_pt1 | contig 18905 bp, 20 predicted proteins | sample wastewater_treat_FD_194410 | JGI IMG/M metagenome (GOLD analysis project Ga0255346, IMG submission 194410) | Wastewater microbial communities from Lulu Island WWTP, Vancouver, Canada - plant22 | ecosystem: Engineered > WWTP > Wastewater > Unclassified | place: Canada: Vancouver, British Columbia... | reverse complement strand
CCCAAGCCAACCGCCACAGCTGTACCAACCGCGGAACCATTGCTTGAAAAACTGGGGAGCCAGTTGCATGGGATTGAACTCGTGGTTCAACACCCATGGTACGGCGAAGCTGAAGCGGGATTCAATGCGATGGTTGAGGCTTTTAATAAAGAAAATGATTATGAAATAAAAGTCAGCACGGTGGGTGGCTTCGGTTTGGAATACATGGCTGATTTGCTCAGTCATGAAGCTTTGAATGCTAACCTGGTCATCGCTCAGAGCTACGATATTTATTCCGCTCATGAAAACAATCGTTTTGTAGATTTATCTGCTTTTATCAATGATACTAATCTGGGTATTTCTGATTTTTACGATAAAAGTTTGCCCTTTGATGACTTTAATCCATTGCAAGGTGATGCACACTCGCGTAGCATCGCGATTGCCTATCAACCAGCCCTGCTTTATTACAACAAAAGCTGGGCGAAGGAGCTTGGTTTTGATGAAATTCCTCTCGATTTTGAGGCTTTTATGTCTCAAATGATGGCAGGTTTAACTGCCAATCTGCGCGATGATAATCTAAACAACAATGGCACGGGAGGGCTGTTATTATCTAAATCAGTGCAGTCTGCCCTGGCATGGTATTTTAGTTTTGATGGTTCATTTAACCCCGGTTCCTCCCATCTACAGTTCGATGAAGATCCTTTACTCAATAGCTACGAATGGCTGAAAACCGCTTTTGAGCAAGACGCGCATTGGGTTGGCATGGAAAGTGTGCCATACGATTACTTCGCGCGTCGCCTGGCTTTAGCGGCTGAGGGTGGATTGGACGATTTAGCCTATATGACAGCCGCGATGAACAGCAATGAGGATGATTGGATGACCATGCCCTATCCGAGCCTTGATGGGCGGGGTGCGATCGCGATGGAAAGTTTGGGAATCGGTGTTTTAAACGCTGACGAGTCAACGGAATTAGCATCCTGGATTTTCGCACGATATCTCTTGGAGGAAGCTCAACAAGCTGCCCTGGTTGAGGTGCATGGCTATTGGCCAGTAACAGGTGCTCCAGCGGATATTGCCCCGGATTACGCGGAAGCTCATCCCGCATGGGCGAGCGCGGCATTGACAGACGCGCACTATGTATTAGCGCCTGAGGCTGAAAACTGGGCGATTACCCGGCGAATCTTCCAGGATGCCTATTTACGCGTATATGGCTTGGACGCGCAATATTTCCCAAAAATTCTTGATTTGCTCAAACAAACGCTTATTGATGTGCAAAGGAGTGCGGATGACTAATCTGCCGAAAGTTGAAATCTGGAGCGATGGCGCGTGTACAGGCAATCCGGGTCCGGGTGGCTGGGCGGCGATTTTACGTTCAGGTAGGCATGAAAAGGTGCTGACCGGTGGCGAGAGGGCAACGACCAACAATCGTATGGAAATCACTGCCGCGTTGGAAGGTTTGCGCGCGTTGAAAGAACCCTGTCAGGTGCTCATTTACACGGATTCAAAATATCTTATGCAGGGCGCGACGGAGTGGATGCCCAACTGGAAAGCGCGTGGCTGGAAACGCAAGGGTGGCGTGCTTTTGAATGTTGATTTGTGGCAGGCGCTGGATATTGAACTCTCGAAACACCAGGTTAGCTGGATTTGGGTGCAGGGTCACGCTGGAAACCCTATGAACGAACGCGCCGATCGCTTGGCGGTTGGGGCGATACCAAAGTGATAAAAGAGAAAAGCATTTTCGAGAAACGATTATTACCAAGCAAACAGTTATAGATAATCCAAGCAATGAATGCAACAGGAGATGAAAAAATGACTAAACGAGCTCAAGATATCAAAGCAGTCATGTTGGATATGGATGGCACTTTTTATATGGGTGATGTGTTACTGCCGGGGGCTTTGGAGCTTTTGGCCTTTTTGAATGAACGGGGGATGCCCTTTTCTTTTTTGACCAATAATAGCGGTAAAAGTTCTGCGGATTATGTCAAGAAACTGATTGGGCTGGGCGTGAAACCTGAAGAGGCGCGGGTTTATACCTCGGGTGACGCGACAATTGATTATGTGCTGCGCGAATATCCTGAAAAGAAAGTCTTTTTGATGGGTACGCGAAGCCTAAGAGAGAGCTTTTTGAGAGCGGGAATGAGTTTGGTTGAGGAAGACCCTGATTTAGTCGTTTTAGGTTATGACACCGAATTGACTTATCCGGTATTGACCCGATTTTGCGATTTTGTTCGTGCGGGCTTGCCCTACCTTGCTACACATCCGGATGTCAATTGTCCAGTTTTGGGCGGATACGCGCCGGATATCGGGGCAATGATGGCGATGATTGAGGCTTCCACCGGGCGAAAAGCTGATTTGATTTTAGGGAAGCCAAATCCGGGCATTGTGGAAGGACTGGCATTCAAGTGGGGATTGCGAAATGAAGAGATTTTGATGGTCGGTGATCGGCTTTATACGGATATCATGATGGGCAAAACAGCCGGGGTAAAGACCGCGCTGGTCTTAACCGGCGAGGCATCGCGTGAAGATTTACCGAACGCGAAACATCAACCGGATTGGGTGCTTGAGGATTTGTTTGGATTGATGAATGTTTTATTATAAGAAAATGCATTCCTTTGATGTTACTGGGGTGCATTCGTGAAATGTAGCTAACAATTGAGCGCGATTGAAGAAGCGCAAGACCTGAATTGATTTGCGATGTATAGATTTTAAAGCCAATACTGGCAGTTAACGCGCGCGGGAAGCCAGTATAAAAGAGATGTACTGGTTGAGGCTTACGCCTTGTTCTTCCGCATCGTTGATTAGATCAATGTGCAGCTGGCGAGGTATTCTTAAGGACACTTTCCCGTTGGCGCGGGATGTCTTCGCTTTGAGTTCATCAAAGGACACGAGGTCTTCGTCGTCTGTCCTGGATTTCGCTACTGCTATGGCTTCTTTTTCCCATTCGTCAGGTTCGGCAGCTGGGTATTTATTTAATTTTTCTAAAAGCTCTTTGCTATTCATGTTGTTACTCCTATTTTTTGTAAACATCTCCACGTGGTCCGATTTTCTCGATAACCACGGAGTCCGCGGTAACCGAGAAGATGATTCTGAAGTCGCCCACACGCATTCTAAAAAATCCTGGCTCACCTTTCATGGCGACGATGTCGCCTTCACCTTTCAGTATATCCTCAAAAGCTTTATCAAACTTTGCCTGCAATTGAGAAGGTGCTTTCTGGTAGTATTTACTGGATTGTTTACTGAGTATGATTTCCATTGTACTTATCTATTTAGCTACTGTATATAATAGCGTATATGCTATTATCTGTCAAGGAGAAATACAGTTAGATAGGCATCTGTTTTTGAGTTGGTTAGATAAATTTGGAAACAGGTACAAAAAAGAGGCGACGATGGGAATCGAACCCATGATGAGAGTTTTGCAGACTCCTGCCTTACCACTTGGCCACGTCGCCTAATAAAAAGACTGATACCGTTACCGCTATCAGTCTGGTAAAGAGCGGGCGATGAGGCTCGAACTCACGACCTTCTCCTTGGCAAGGAGACGTTCTACCAATTGAACTACACCCGCGGTCAATGTTTTGTTGCGGTTCCGTACCGAACAGGACAAGATTTTAGCACATGAAACTGGGCTTGTCAAATTTTTTCGCATTTTTCATGTAAACAGGTCAGCACATCGTATACACTTTAGCAATTTTGCTTTTTCCACCTTGCCATCATAACTTTCGGGTAAAATGGTTGAAACAAACAAAACCAATTTAAATACTCATTGGAGGACTAATGGAGCAAACAATCAAAGACTTAAAAGAGGCATTTGCTGGTGAGAGCCAGGCTTACCAAAAGTATGTTGCCTACGCACAAAAGGCTGAACGCGATGGTTTTCCCGGAATTGCGAAGCTTTTCCAGGCTACCGCACAGGCTGAACGTATTCATGCCGCGGGTCACTTGCGTGCTTTGAGTATGATCAAAGACACGCTTGAGAATCTCGAAGACGCTATCGCCGGCGAGACCTATGAATACAAAGAAATGTATCCACCGATGCTGGAAAACGCTGAAAAAATCGACCATCGCGCCAAAGTGATGTTTGGCTACGCGGTTGAGGCTGAAGAAGTTCACGCTCAGCTCTATACCAAGGCGCTTGAAGCGGTGAAAGCCGGTAAAGATTTGGAAGAAACCGAATTCTACCTTTGCCCGGTTTGTGGTTATATTGAGTTTGGCAGCGCGCCTGAGAATTGCCCCATCTGTAATGCGGTTGGCTCAAAATTCGAACGATACGCTGTTGAGTAAAGCTTTTATTTTCTGAAAAACATTTAAAACTGTGACGTGCGTCTGCCATCTTTGCGCTTGACGCGCGTTATGGTTATTTTGGTGGGGTGATTGTACGGTTTTGGATCAATCTGGGGATGGGTTTTAATGGTGTGAGGATAGCCAATAATATCCTGGGGTATGTCAATGATTTCCTCGATTTTCATATAACCCGTTCCGCACATTTTTTGGATTTGCGCGTAAAGTGTCTCGCCGGGCAGGTAAAGCGCGTTGTTAATCAGGATGAGGTGTCCTTCATCTGCCACGAGCGGGCGGACTTTGTTGACGAGTTTTTGCCAGTTGTTGAGCAAACTCACTTCGCCAGCCTGGGTTTTTGAATAGAGGGGTGGGTCGATGATAATGGCGTCAAAAAGGATGTTTTGGTTTTTGAAACGCGCCATTTGTTTGAAGAAATCGCTCGCAAGGATCTTATGTTTACCGTCTTTATTCTGAAAATTAGCGGAATTTTTGGCAATTTGAAGGTATTTAGCGTTTAAATCTGTTTGGATAACCGTTGACGCGCCACCTGCAAGAGCGGCGATGCCTAAAGCACCAGTGTAAGCGAAGGTGTTCAAAAGTGTTTTGTCTTTCATGTTTTCGCTAAGCCATTGGCGTAGGTTGCGCGTGTCGAGGTAAAAGCTGTCATCCTGGTTGAGTTGAAGAGCAAGGCTGTAGCAAATGCCGTTTTCAAGGATTTCCTGGTCGGGTTCGCCTTCAATAATTTGGCCAACGCGCTGGCTTTCTTCCGTCGCGTGACGGGTTTTAAGTAAAACAGCGTTTATATCGGGGATGTTCTTTTTGTAAAAATCGATGGCTGGTTGAATCAGGTCTTCAAGGCTTTGTGGCTGGCGCGCGAAGTTTTTGATAAGCAGGGTTCGCGCAAAACGATCCACAATCAAGCCGGGGATACCTTCATAGAAGCCATTGTAGAGACGGTAAGCTTGTGTGTTGCTGAGGGATACATCATTCAAACGCGCTTTGAGACAGCTTTCAAAAAGCGAAAGGCTATCCGCGATATTTTGCATTGATGGTTGCTTTTGATAGAATGACTCCATACACATAAGATCCTTATGTCATAATCTTATCACTGGAGAGCGATATGTTAGCATTTTTTGAAAAATTTAATCCAGTCGTGCAAGCTTTGTTTGGCACACTGTTTACCTGGGGCATGACCGCGTTGGGTGCGGCTGGTGTATTTCTGCAGAAAGAAATCAATCAGAAACTACTGGATGGCATGCTCGGCTTCGCGTCTGGCGTGATGATTGCCGCCAGTTATTTTTCGCTGCTCGCGCCAGCAGTAGAAATGTCAGCTAATTTGAGCGTGCCGCAATGGTTCCCCGCGGTGGCTGGCTTTTTGTTAGGCGGTATTTTCCTGTGGGTGGTGGATAAAATCCTGCCCCATTTGCACCCTGGCGATATAAAGCCTGAAGGCGTGAAGAGCAGCTGGCAAAGGAGCGTGTTGTTGGTTGTGGCCATTACGCTGCACAATATCCCAGAAGGCCTGGCGGTCGGCGTGGCGTTTGGTGCCGCGGCAGCAGGCATTGAAGGCGCTTCGTTGGCTGGCGCGATCGCTTTGGCTTTGGGTATCGGTATTCAAAACTTCCCGGAAGGTATGGCTGTTTCGATGCCCTTGCGTAAAGAGAATATCAGTCAAGGAAAAGCATTTTTCTTAGGGCAACTAAGTGGTATTGTTGAGCCAATCTCCGCGATGATTGGCGCGGCATTGGTGCTTTCAATGCGGAGTTTATTACCTTACGCGCTGGCTTTCGCGGCAGGCGCGATGATTTATGTCGTGGCGGAAGAACTTATTCCTGAAGCCAAGCGTGAATCAAACCGACACAGCGATATCCCCACGATTGGGGTTATGCTTGGTTTCGCGGTAATGATGCTGTTGGACTTAGCGCTTGGATAAGTGATTATTTGCGTTTAGGGATTCTGCCAGATTTGGTATAGCCCTAAATTGCCTTCTTTACCGTCACTGTAGAATGTTTCTTTGAGTATTAAGCCTGTGGCTTCGCCCAGGCTTTTTAGTTTATCTGGCGTAAATTGGTGTACATAGCGCAATTTTTGGGTTTCAGATTGCTCGTCCGCGCGCCAGTCAAGCAACAAATCACCATCGGAAAGCTCGTTTGGATCAATATCAAGCTTGTTCCAGTTCAGAATACGCTTTGCCAGGCGGGGACTGTTGAGCGGTTGCCAGCAGCTCAGGATGAAGGTGCCATTTGAATCCAATAAGTTGCTGACTTGGTAGAAGAATGCTTGTTGAAAGCTGAGTCCGGGAATGTGATGCAGGGTGGCATAGGAAACGATGATGTCAAAAAGGTGCTGATCTGATGCTATTTGCCAGGGTGTTTTAGCTAAATCGACCACTTGAAATTGATAGTTGGTTTTATGATTGACGCTTTGTTCTCTTGTGGCGATGGCATTATCAATCAAGCCCTGGCTGTTATCCACGCCAAAATAGCTGCCCATAAAATTAGCTTTGTCAAGGGAAAGGGCTAAATTGCCGTTTCCGCAACCAAGGTCCAAGATTGCTTTGGCATTTAACATTTGGGGCAAAAGTTCACGCACACCGGGTTGAATGGCGTAGCGGGTTGAGGAGAAACTCCTAGCGTTATCCTCATAAAAGGCGGTATTCAAAGCGAGGAGCTTTTGGCTTGTTGCTGTACTCATTTTGGGCATGACATGATTGTACATCACCTGCCTAAGTTGCGCATATAGAAATTCAATTGATAAACGGTTACAATGTGACCATGTTAAGCGAACAAGAACGCAAAGCATGGCGCAAAAAGCGTATGTATAGTGACGATGAACTGGCTTTGGCACGAAAGGTGCTTGAGGCAGTACGAGATGGGCAAGAAGTGCGCAACGCCCAGCGAATGTATCCTTTGCCTGACGGAGCCGGCTTTCTTGCAAAGCATGCTTTAGTAGCAGCTTATCGACGTTTGGTTGAGCAGGAAATTTGGGAAGAAGACCCCGTATTACTGGCTAAAATACGCATGAAACCGATTCGAACACTTTCGGGTGTCACAACGTTAACGGTGCTGACCAAACCGCATCCCTGCCCGGGAGAATGTGTTTTTTGCCCGACAATTGAGGGAATGCCACAAAGTTATTTGCCGGATGAGCCCGGTGCCAGGCGGGGTTTGGAAAATGAGTTTGATCCCTACCGTCAGGTAGCCTCGCGCCTGAAAGCCTTGCATGACGTTGGGCATCCAACAGAGAAAATTGAATTATTGATATTGGGTGGGAGCTGGTCGGCTTATCCAAAAAAATATCGCGAATGGTTTTTAAGACGTTGTTTCGAGGCAATGAACGGTGAAAATCCCTTGGATGACCAGGGTGATGTCTCACTCTACGAAGTTCAAGCGCGCAACGTGAACGCTGAAAAACGGAACGTTGGTTTGGTGATTGAAACCCGCCCTGATCTCATTAATGCTGAAGAACTGAAGCTTTTGCGTAAGCAAGGTGTGACAAAAATCCAAATTGGCATTCAAAGCATGAATGATGAGGTTCTGAAGATAAACAAACGTGGGCATGATAGCGCGACAACCTTAAAAGCGACAGCTTTATTACGCGAAGCCGGCTTTAAGATAACCGCGCACTGGATGCCAAACTTGTTAGGGTCCAGACCTGAACTTGATAAAGAAGATTTCAAACGTCTATGGGAAGAAAATGGTGTTAATCCCGATGAGTTAAAAATCTATCCCTGCCAGCTCTTGAGTAGCGCGCCACTTTATGGGATTTGGCAAGAGGGTGACTATGAGCCTTATGATGAGTTCACCTTGCTCAATCTTCTGGCGGATATTAAGACGACAGTACCGCGTTATTGTCGTATTAACCGTGTGATAAGGGATATTCCAAGCACGAATGTGATTGAAGGGTCACGCAATACCAGTTTGCGTCAGGATGTCGCCATAGAAATGGCGCGGCGCGGCACGAAATGTGAATGCGTGAGATGTCGCGAAATCCGTGAACAAAGGATGGATCCGGGTGAGCTAATTTATGACGATTTTAGCTATCAGGCTGCTGGGGCGGAAGAACATTTCTTGTCGTACAACACGGCTGATGATAAATTAGCAGGCTTTTTAAGGCTCTCCTTGCCAGATCAAGACAATCCTCTGGACATTGAAGATTTGAAAAACGCCGCGATTATCCGGGAAGTGCACGTTTATGGTCAATCTTTGGAAGTAGGAACAGAACAAGAGGGCATGGCGCAACACGCCGGCATTGGAAAAGCGCTTATCGCGCATGCGGAACGTATCGCCAAAAATCATGGCTATGCCAAAATCGCGGTTATTGCAGCGGTAGGCACCCGGGCTTATTATGCAAATCGTGGGTTTGAACTGGGTGACTTGTATATGGTGAAGCCAGTCTAAGAATCATTTTCATTAAAGTAAAGCTTAATAAAAAAAAGCCCTCTCATACGAGAAGGCTTTTCGATTTAACGAACGGAGTTAACTAATCACTATCCTTTGCTGGGCATGAAAGGCATCAAACGCTTGGCAAATTCTGAAGCACTGACGGTTTGTAGCCACACACGGCCAGGACCTTCAACAACACTCAAGAAGAGACCTTCGCCACCGAAGAGTACATTTTTGAAGCCTTTTACAGTCTCAACCGTATAGTTTACGGTCGCTTCAAAGAAAGCGATGTTACCCGTATCTACTTTGAGGCGTTCGCCGGGTTGCAGGTAGCGTTCAACGATGTGACCATCGAGTTCAAGGAAAGCGAGTCCATGACCGTGCAAACGCTGCAGGATAAAGCCTTCGCCACCGAAGAATCCCGCACCAGCACGGGTAATGTGGGTGCTTAATTCCACACCAGGCGTAGCGCACAAGAAAGCACTCTTTTGGGCGATGTATTGCATATTGCCATCAAGTTGAATAGCCTTAATTTCGCCGGGGAATGAGGAAGCAAGGGTCATCTCAGCGTTGGGTGCCAGAGCGGTGTAAGTAACCATAAACAGCGATTCGCCGGTAAACATACGCCCGAGACTTTTACCCAATCCACCACGCATGTTAGTTTCCATGCTAAAGTTGTCGGTCATCCAGGTCATGCCACCGGATTGCGTGTAGATGCTTTCGCCCTGATCGAATTGGATGGTAACAGCGGGGAGATTGTCTCCTAATATTTTGTATCTCATAATGCTCCTTATAAATTATCTTTTAAACATTATTATTGTTCATGTTCGTGTTAATTCTAATAAGACAATTTTATCATTTTATTGGCTTTTTGTTAACTCTTGTGTATCATCTGGTGAGCTCATCTGTAAGTAACTGGTCGCGTTACGTTGTTCCATGCGCGTTATCATGCCAACACGGCGTTCATGTCTGCCGCCTTCATAGACAGCATTGAGCCAGCCTTCGGTGATAAGCATTGCCAGCCCACTGCCCACAACGCGGGCACCCATGCAAAGGACATTGCTATTGTTATGACGGCGTGAAAGAATTGCGGAGAATGGCTCGCTACACACAACGGCTCGAATACCATGGAATTTGTTGGCAGCAATCGACATACCAACACCAGTACCACAAATGAGAATACCAAGGTCAAAACCATGGGATTGGATAGCCTTGGCAACGAGTTCCGCGTAACGGGGATAGTCGGTGCTTTCCTCGTTATGTGTACCAAAATCCTCATATTCAATTAATCTACTGTCGAGGTAGTTTTTTATTTGTTCTTTGAGCACGTAGCCCGCATGATCTGAAGCAATGGCAATTTTCATTTCAAACCTCTCTTTCAAAGTTAATTATACCTTTTGTGACAATTTACGTAAAAAAAGTGACAATCATCAATTGAAGCTCATTTGTCCTTTGGCTATATTTTAGTATGAAAAAAAGATAGAAAAGGTATTTGAATGATTTTAGTTACCGGTGGTGCTGGCCATATTGGAAATGTTTTAGTGCGCGATTTAGTTGCAAAAGGTGAACGCGTGCGTGTTTTAGCTTTGCCTGGCGAAGATGTGAGCGCGCTTGATGGACTTGATGTCGAAATTGTGCGTGGAAATATTTTGAATATGGCGCAACTCCGCGAGGCAATGACTGGCGTTAGGCTGGTTTTTCATCTGGCATCTTATGTCGCATTAACCGCGGACCAATACGCGCTTATGCACAAAGTAAATGTTGAGGGGACTGGCAATGTCATTTCTTTGTGTAAAGAGTTAGGTGTTGAGCGCTTGGTGTATACAAGCTCGATTCATGCCTTTGAGCGTGTGCCTGAAGGCGTTGTGGTTAATGAAACGCTAAAGTTTGACACAGAAAACCCGGATGGTCTTTATGATCGTACCAAAGCCGAAGCCACTCTGCTCGTGCTTGACGCGGTAAAAGAAGGTTTGGACGCGGTAGTTGTTTGCCCAACTGGTGTGGTTGGGCCTTATGATTACAAGCTGTCTGAACTGGGTGAAATGATTATTACCTGGATGAAAAAACGTGCATCCGTCTCAACTGACGGAGCCTATGACTTTGTGGATGTGCGCGATGTTTCGGTTGGGCATATCCTGGCAGCTGAAAAAGGTGTTTCAGGTGAGGTGTATATCCTGGGTGGGGAACGTTTGACGATTAAAGCTTTAAGGGCAATGGTGCAAGCAGCATCTTCAATCAAGACAAGGGCTATTAATATTCCAGCTAAATTAGCTTTGTTAGTCGCGCCAATTGCGGAATTCTTTTACAAAATCTTAAAAAAGCGACCTAAGTTTACCACCTATAGTATCAAAACTTTGCTGAGCAACTCACATATTTGCTATAAAAAGGCTATCAAAGAATTGGGATATCAACCCCGCAAGCTGAAAGAGACCATCAAGGATACGGTTGAATGGCTAAAGGTCAACAAAAGCAAAGTCCATCATGGTTTGCGGATGACATCGGTAAAGCCGACTGCATAAGCTCCTTTTCTGTTTTCAAAACTATTGCTTTGTAAGTTTAGCCCTCGCATCTCTCAGAGCTTTACGCTTGTGTATTTCTGATTGTCTCTAATGTTTTACAATAAGGGTAATTGGACTGGAATTAATTAATCTGAATTAGATGTCAAATACATCATGTTTGCCGGGTTGAGCAAATAACTCTCCAAATTTGATTCTTTTGAAAAGTCCGACTTTATATGGTATTCCTATCAAGACAGAATAATCATCCGTGTGTTCTAAACTGACAATAATGGCATCTTCCGATTTACCATCAGCTGTAATTGAAGCATTCCATGCAATTCCGCTGACTTTTATTTCGTTTTGAACAGATGCTTTTCGATGATGATCAATTAAATCTTTAATGACTTCTTTTGAATCAGGGAACTCGTTTCCATCATATATAGCGTTCATCTCTACAGTATCATCAAATTTCAATACTGCACCTATGGGATAAAACTCTCCATGTTTTTTGAGCAGCTTCTCTGCCAAGGGTAAAAGAGCATTTAACAAGATTTCACATTCTGCTTTTTGCGTCATAGTTTTTTTCCTTATTGATAAATCCTGTTTTTTGCACTGATCTTATAAAATATTAGCTGAAATAGAAAATGAAAGGTGAGTATCAAGGCTTTATATCTGACACCTCTCACAAAAGTGGGTACCACGTTGCCCAATGACGGTGCGTTGGATGGGCTTGCCGCAATGTGGGCAAGGATTACCCGTTTGCTGGTAGACCTGGAAGTAGTTTTGAAATCTCCCGCCTTTATATGCCCAGTCGATGCTGGCACCGTTATGCTCAATGCCAAGCCTTAATACTTTGCGAATGGCGCGCAACAAGCGATTTGCATCATCAAAGGACAAGCTGTTTGAAAGACGTTTGGGGTGCAAGCCGGCTACAAAAAGGGCTTCGTCGGTATAGATGTTGCCCAGCCCAGCGATAAAATGTTGGTCAAGCAAGAGGGGTTTTAGCTGGCGTTTGTATTTACTCAGTTTATGAGCAAAAGCGGTGCCAGTCAGTTTAGGGTCAAAGGGCTCGGGACCGAGTTTGCCTAAAACCTGATTTAGATCGGGTGTCAGCCAGACCCTGCCAAACTTGCGCGTGTCGTTAAATGCCAAATGCCAGTGATTGGCAAAATGAAAGTAGACATGATCATGGGCTAAGAGTGGCACGTTTAATGGCAAGGTGGTTTCAGCATATCGCATGATCAAATCGCCACTCATACGCAAATGGATAAGCAAAAAGGCGTGGTCAAGTTCCATAATAAGAAACTTGCCGCGCCTTGAAACGTTTAGAACCGTTTGATTTTTTACCGCCGACTGAAAACTGCTTATATCAGGTTCCGCAATCGTTTTTGCCCAGAAAACAGAACTTGAGACAATGATTTGACCAATTATCGAGGGCGTTTGCTCATCACCTTTAGCTAATTGACGCGCGATGGTCTCAACTTCAGGCAGCTCAGGCATTATTCGTTAAACATCGCGCCAACGGAAGTGCTTTGGTTGGTGCGTTTGATAACTTCACCGAGTAAAGGTCCAATACTTAAAACCGTCAGGCGATCGCCAAAGGCGGCTTTTTGGCTTTCACTGAGTGGAATGGTGTTGGTGGTGATGAATTGCTTTACAGGCAGAGCTACCAGGCGTTGAACAGCGTTGGAAGATAGTACAGGGTGAATGAAAGCGACGTAAACATCACGCGCGCCATTGAGCTTGGCTGTTTCTACCGCTTCGCAAATTGAGCCACCGGTGTCAACTTCGTCGTCGATAAGGATGACATCACGGTGTTTTACATCACCAATCAGGTTGAGTGCTTCGGTGTGGTCGTGATTATCGATACGCCTTTTTTCGATGAAGGAGAGTGGGATATTGAGACCCATCGCGTAGCGGCGTCCGTGCTTGGCAAAGCCCAGGTCAGCGGTAAGGATGACTGGGTTGGTGAGCTCGGGCAGTCGTTCGGCGAGATAGGGTTTGATGATGTGATAAGCTGAAAGGACGTCACCGGGAATAGAGAAAAAGCCTTGAATTTGTCCGGCATGCAGGTCCATGGTGATGTAGCGATCCGCGCCGGCTACTTCCATCATTTCGCAAATCAGTTTTGCAGTAATGGGCACTCGTGGCTGGTCTTTACGGTCAGAACGGCCATAGCACATATAGGGAAAGACAAGTGTGATGCGACCGGCGGAGTCAAGTCTAAGTGTTTGTGCCATGATGAGCAGTTCCATCAGGTTGCGGTGTACCGGCATAGAAGTTGTTTGAATAATATAACAGTCCTGGCCACGCACTGAGGCATGGAGTTTTACAAACAGGTTTTCGTTGGTGAATTGAATTACATCTCGCCCGCAAAGTTCTAGCCCGAGATAATCGGCGACTTCCTGGGCAAGATCCATGGATGCTGTACCTGCAAACAGGCGAATGTTACCGTAGCGCATGCCTAAATCTGACTGTTGAGATCTCATTGGTCTACCCTTTCTTTTGTTTGTTTGCAAACCATTCTTCCTGCAAGATGCTCATAAGAATGATGTCGTTGTAAAAACCATGTCGAAATTCAGCTTTTCGAAAGCGTCCTTCTTCAATAAAGCCCGACTTGAGATAGCTCTTGCGGGCACGGTGATTGCTTTCAAGAACACGAAGCCAAATGCGGTAGAAATTAAGGTCTTCAAAACCGAATTTTAACATCAAACGCATGGCTTCTGTGCCATAACCCTGGCTCCAGTATTCCTTCTCGCCGAGGAATATACCTACTTCCGCGCTGCGATGAATATCGGTAATGTGCATAAAGGCACAATTACCGATAGGGAGCCATTCAGGTTTGCCAGTATTGCCTTGTGTAAGGCTCAAATCAATAACGAGCGGGTGTTCCGCCATAGGACGTTTGAGAATTGATTCGTACCACGCTGTTTCTGCCTCAAGACTATAGGGAAAGATATTGCTTAGATATTCTGTTACCTCAGGGTCGTTAATCCAACGTTGAAAAACCGGAATATCCGTTCGTTCGGTTGCTCTTAATCTGACGTTTTCACCATACAAAATTGGCATTATTAACTCCGAAAGTTTAATTATGGTTCAAGGCGATTAGGCCCACGGAAGAGATAAACCGCGTCGCGAATGCTGGGCAGGTTGAGCATGACCATCAAAAGACGGTTGAGGCCTAAGCCAAGCCCACCATGGGGAGGGCAGCCGTAACGGAAATAGTCAAGATAGCCTTGCAGGAGATCGGTATCAAGACCTTTCTCGATAGCCTGGGCTTTGAGTACGTCGAAGCGATGCTCACGTTGCGCGCCGGTGGTAAGTTCAAGGCCTTTGCCGATGAGGTCAAAGCTCATGGTCAACAGGGGTTGGTCAGCATGGCGCATATGGTAAAACGCACGCACCGTAGCAGGCCAGTCTTTAACGAAGACAAAATCGTTGCCGTATTTTTCTTTGACATACTCGCCTAATGCACGTTCAGCACCAGGATCGAGATCACCCTTTTTCTCGGGTGGAAGCTTGTAATTCATCTCTTTAAGGATGGCATAGGCTTCAGACATCGTCAGGCGTGGGAATGGCGTTTGGGGAACTTCGATTTCAACATCAAAAGTTTCTTTTATTTGTTCGCCATGTTTTTCTTTAACGACTTTATAAGTGTGTGCCAACCAGTTCTCACAAAAGGCCATGACGTCTTCATGACTGTCAATCCAGGAAATTTCATAGTCAATGCCGGTGAACTCGGTCATGTGGCGGGAAGTGAAGGAGGGGTCCGCGCGGAAAACGGGGCCAATCTCAAAGACTTTTTCAAAACCGGCGGCTTGCGCCATTTGTTTGAAGAACTGCGGTGATTGCGCCAGAAAAGCATCGCGTTCAAAGTAATCTATGTGGAAGACTTCCGCGCCACCTTCGCTGGGAGTGCCCATGATTTTTGGCGAGTGCATCTCGACGAAACCATGTTCCACGAAGTATTCGCGCATAGCGTGTTCAAGCGTGGTTTGGATTTCAAAAATGAGACGATTGCGTTCGCGGCGCAAGTCAAGATAGCGCCAATCCTGGCGATAGTCCATATCAGGCAGAGTTTCAGCGAAAGGTTCAAAAGGCAAGGGCAACTCAGCGTTATTCTCGATGGTGATAGTTTCGAGCTGAATTTCGATGCCGCCCAATTTGACAATTTCATTTTCAACGACTTTGCCAGTCAGGGTGAGCGCGGATTCTGTGCCAATACCAGAAATCATTTCAGCCAGTTCGGGATTGCCTTTTTTCCAGTGGGCAACCTGGGCTAAACCAGTGTTATCACGCAAAATGAGAAATTGCATGCTTTTTTGATCGCGTAAAGTCTGTAACCAGCCTTTGAGCTTGACAGTCTCTCCAATTTTTGAAGGTAGATCTTTGATTAGGGTGCGTTCCATTTAACAACTCCAAAATTATTGTGTGGTGTTTTTATTATACGACAGCAATTGCTGTATAGCTTGATGTGGATGTAAAGTCCTTTCGAGAACCTGGTTGACAATGTTTTCCAGTTCTTCTTCAGGGATAGTCTGACGCCATTGTTTGTAAAGTGTGCTTATCATCAGTTTGCGCAAGGTTTCGGTGATTGCGGACTCGGCTTTTTCTGCCCATAAACCGGTTTCTTTAAGATGTTTGCCGTGTTTAACGACTTCTTCAGCAAGTTTGTCAACACCAGTACCATCGAAAGCGATGGTCTTTAATACTGGTGGAATCCAACCGGAGGGTTCGGGCTCATCTTGTTTTTGGGGCATGCTTTCAGAAAGGCGGTGTTTGCCACCAGCATAACGCAAGCCACGGTAGCCCATAGCAATCATGGTTTGCAAGTGCTTTACGCTTTGGTCTGCGCCCAGGTGATCGGCTTTGTTGACGACTAAAATATCGGCAATTTCGAGAATGCCGGCTTTAATGCTTTGGATGTCATCACCCATACCAGGCACATCTACCACGATGGTTGTATGAGCGAGATTGACGATATCCACTTCGCTTTGGCCCGCGCCAACGGTTTCGATGATGATATAGTCGTAGCCAGCCGCGTCAAATGCCTGGCTGAGCATTTCAGTTTGCGATGCCAGCCCGCCAAGCGCGCCACGGGATGCCATTGAGCGGATGAAAATGCCTTTATCACCTTGCAGGTCCTGCATGCGCACACGGTCGCCCAAAATAGCGCCGCCGGTAAAAGGGCTGGTAGGATCTACCGCGATAATGGCGACTTTGGGATGACTTTCAAGCGTGCGGAGCTGGCGCGCCAGGGCGTTGACCAGCGTGCTTTTGCCAGAGCCCGGTGGGCCAGTGATGCCTATTTTATGTGCCTGTCCAGTGTAGGGGAACAGCGCTTCCAAAGCCTGATCACCTTTGGCTGTGCCGGCTTCAATTTGACTTAAAATGCGAGAAAGGGCAAGCCTGTTGCCCTTCCTGAGTTCGCTTATTTGCTCAGCGGGCATGTTTATGCCTCGGCTGAAACGGCCTCGCGAATATCTTTGCAGACTTCGCGGGTGTCGGTGCCAGGTCCATAGACCTTGTGCACACCTTGTTTTAGAAGACCATCGATATCATCTTCAGGAATTATGCCTCCCAAAAAGACAACGATATTATCCTGCCCATTTTCTTTAAGTTCCTGTATGATTTGAGGAACAAGGGCGTTATGCGCGCCACTAAGGATAGAAAGACCAACGACGTCAACGTCTTCCTGCAGAGCGGCTTCGGCGATCATTTCTGGCGTTTGGCGCAAACCGGTATAGATGACCTCCATACCGTCATCTCTAAGCGCGCGGGCGACAACTTTCGCGCCACGGTCGTGGCCATCGAGGCCGGGTTTGGCAACTAATACACGAATTTTTTTCTCAGGCATCAGCATCCTCCAAATGTGATAGAGTTATTATAACTTAATTAAGTGCGAAACTCGTTATCTATCAGCAATTCTCAGTACGCGAAAAATAAAACCTGTCGTATGAATTCCACGCTGGCAGGGTTTGCCCCATGCTCAATTGTTTCAATTATGCCAGGAAAATCCGTTTATTGTGTGGCTACAGTATAATATTTTTGGGACATTTTTATATTGCAGGGTTTGGACGCTAAATGCAGGGGTGGATTACCACGTTCAACCCTGCAACAAAAAGTTCCTGCGGATTGATTTTGGATAAGAAAATAATTAGGTTCGCTTGTAGTTGGAAAAACACGAGCAATACAAATTTCTATACTGAGAATTGCTATTGGAACACCATGTTTGGGTCTCCAAATGTTGTGCGGTGTATTAGTGAGGTAGGAGTTGCTCTAAAGTTAATTTGCTATTGGTACTTCCAGATTCATTTTGGCAGCCAGTCGATATACACTTTACTACCATATTTGTTGTTCATGATTGCTTCAGTTGTGATTTTTTGTATTTCCCCGGTTGTAAGATTTACTAACCAAAATACGACATGATGGTTTTCAACTTTTCCGGCTACAAACCACTGGCCATCGGGTGAGATTGGATAATATGAATCAAGAACATAATCATTAAATATAAAAGGTTTCCAAGGTGGAAACAATTCATTCAAGGAGAACTCAAGAAGCAATTCCCCTTTATTTGATACTACATAAAAGGCTCCATTCTGCCATTCAGCATTATTGATACTTCTTTCATTTGGAGTTCCAGGGTTTTCGATGGAAGTGTTGTAAAAAGTGAGAAAAACTAAAAATCTTTGTTTGTCGGGAAGCCTTACATAATGAACATATGTCCCAGTAATCTTGCCTGGCCAAGGTAGCACTTCAGGGATAGAAACAGGTAATGTACTCAAATCGATTTTTCCATATGGCCCAGATATTTCTTCTAACTGTGTACCAGACACCTTTTTATAATGCCAGGGATATTCAAAAAATACATCATCAGTTTCAACTAGCTGTTGAGTATCAATCATGTAAATCTTCCCTACTATGATTTTCTTATCTGGAAAACTTTCATAAAAGGAGATCGACTTGGAATCAGCAGACCAATTGATTTGAAAACCCCAAAAAGATGAACTGACTAATACTGGCTCATCTTCTTCGCCATATTTGGCTATATAAAGTGAGTAATCGTTGTAAATATCGAAGTAATGATGTTGTTTCGGGTTACTCTCCAAAGCCACCATAGATCCATCAGGAGAGAACGAGATCAATCCATAGCCTTCATAGATTTCTTCAGCTTGCATTGATCCAAAATCAAATAGGTATTGCTTTTCTCCACGATCGCCTACAGTCAATTTACCTGTACCCCCAAATGGAGTAGGTGATGGAGTATTGGTGATCGTAGGGGTTATGGTAATAGTGTTGGTTGATGTTGTCGTTGAGGTGTTCGTTGCAGAAGTGGTCGGTGTTTCCACTGGCGTGGGAGTACTTGTCAATGTCAGATGATTCGTAATGGCAGGGTATGTGTTTACCGTTGGATTTGCTGTAGGTTTGGGAATTGTTAGACTACATGAGTTCATCAGCAGCATAAAAACCAGCAAACTCACAATCCAAAAGTTTTTCTTATTAATGTCTTCCATTTAAACCTGCTTTATCATCAAAAAGTGGACAAATTAGATTAAGGTAATTATAGTTCAAAAGGAGGATACTCGCAGTATTGAATGGATTAACGCATCAATTCTCAGTATGGAAAAAACAAGATCCTGTCAGAGCAAAGTGATAATGTCCTAAAGTAGCAAAGTAGAAATGTCCTAATTAAGATTAGGAGCTATGAACAGAACATTAGAAATGAGCACAAAAGAACTAATCCGAAAAACGGTTATAGACCGTG
>Ga0255346_1003361_pt1 | contig 18920 bp, 12 predicted proteins | sample wastewater_treat_FD_194410 | JGI IMG/M metagenome (GOLD analysis project Ga0255346, IMG submission 194410) | Wastewater microbial communities from Lulu Island WWTP, Vancouver, Canada - plant22 | ecosystem: Engineered > WWTP > Wastewater > Unclassified | place: Canada: Vancouver, British Columbia... | reverse complement strand
CAGGCCGTTTTCTGCAAGCACGGCAACAGCGTTTACTTTTAAATAAATAATAAAAAACCGCCGAAGGCGGCATTCCGGGGTCAAGGGGGATGTTATCTCCCTTGCAGGGGGTGAATGAGGGGGACAGCGTCCCCCTGACGAAGTAGTAAAGCAAGAGTAGCGATGCTTTACGGATGGTTTACAAGAATTATGAATCGCCCCAAAAAAGTTAATGCTGTTGCCCTGATATTATATGTATTTATCGGGGAAGATCTTTCTGTAAAAAGGTCTTCCCCGATAGCTTTTTTTGAAAAAGTTGATAATTATTTTAAAATCTGGTATTATATTAATTACAGGTAAAACCATTCATCATGCACAACACTTCAAAAAGGATGTGACCTTATGTATAAAATACTTGTGGCTGACGACGAAAAGGACGTTGTAAGCCTGCTGAAAGATTATCTCGAACTCAAAGGCTACTGCGTTTTTACTGCATATAACGGTGCCGAAGCTATCGAACAGGCTTCAAAATGTCCCGACCTGATACTTCTCGATGTGAATATGCCCGAGGCAGACGGCTTTGAGGTCTGTCGGAAAGTCAGGGACCACGTAAGCTGTCCCATTCTCTTTCTCACCGCAAGAATCGAGGACGAGGACAAGATACATGGATTCGCTTCAGGCGGCGATGATTATATCCTCAAGCCTTTCTCCCTTGACGAACTGGGAGCAAGAATTGCCGCTCATATCCGCCGTGACCATCGCTCAGCCGTTTCAGCCAATGTAAAATTTTTCGGCGATACCGTGGTCAACTACACCGAAAAGACCGTTTCCTGCAAAGAAGAACAGCTTGACCTTACCAAAAAGGAGTACGGCATCATTGAACTGCTTTCCCTCAACGCAGATCAGGTTTTCGACAAGGAAAGGATATACGAAAAAATATGGAGCTATGACGCTGAGGGCGACAGTTCCGTTATTGCCGAGCATATCCGCAGAATAAGAGCAAAACTGGGCAGATACAGTGAAGACCGTCATCTCGGCACTGTCTGGGGAATGGGGTACAAATGGCTGAAATAAAAAGTCTCCGCACTTCATTTATAAGGTATATTCTCCCCTGCATCGTTTTATGCATTATCGGCGGTGTCCTCATCGAAAGTCTTTCCATATACCTTCAGGACTGGTACAGAGCAAAATATGAAACAGTCTATGCTTACAGCGATATATCGTCACTTATCTTCAAATCAGGAGCCGAACCCGACAATATCTGGGTATACTACATATTCCGCTATGCAAAGATAATCCTCATTCCGCTATGGGCTGCGGCCTGTCTCTGGTTTGCGGCTTCGGGATTCTACCGCAGGGAAATACGAAAGCCTGTTGATACCCTCACTAAGGCTTCTGAAAAGATACTCAGCGACGACCTTGACTTTACAGTGGAATGCGATTCCGAAAATGAACTGGGAAAGCTTTGCAGTTCTTTCGAGACCATGCGTCAGAATCTCTACTCCAGCAATTACAAGCTGTGGAAATCTCTTGAGGAACGCAAGCGCCTTAACTCTGCATTTTCCCACGACCTGAGAACTCCCATAACCGTGCTGAAAGGCTACATGGAACTGATAGAGCAGTTTGACGGAAAACTCAGTCCCGACAAGCAGGCTGATATCCTTTCAAAGATGTCGGGACAGATAGACCGCCTTGAAAATTACACGGAAAAGATGAGCAGTCTTCACAAGCTGGAGGATATTATCCCCGATGTAAATAGTATAACATTCGGTAATATCTGCGATCAGCTTGAAGAAAACAGCAGGCTTCTCTGCGGCGAGGGTAAATTCTCATTTGCTTCCGAGGGCGACAGCAGCACTTCGGTCTGCACAGATATGGAACTTGTCATGCAGGTCTTCCTCAATCTGGTGTCAAACGCTCTCAGGTACGCAGACAGCCGTGTGGAATGCACCGCATCTGTCAGCGAGACGGAAATGGCGATAGTCGTTTCCGACGACGGAAAGGGATTCTCCGAGGAAGCCATCCGCAAAGCATGGCAGCCTTTCTACCGTGCAGGCAATGACAACGACAAGGAACATTTCGGTCTGGAACTGTACATCTGCAAACTTCTATGCCGCAAGAACGGCGGAGATATCATGATAGAAAACAATGAGAACGGCGGCGGAAAAGTGACCGCAAAATTTTCTGTAAAAAATATCGGCATATAAGAACCTGTCCACATAGGGATTCATGCACGTCTTTTCGTCAAATTTTGCCGGTGACTGCGTTAAGGCAACACCGCACAAAGCCCGCCTGACGGCTTTGCACTGAATCTGCGGACATATTTTCCGTCATCTTGCACAGAAATTCCTTGACATACGATAGTATGCCTGCGGAATTTCTATACAATCTGACGCAAAATCTGTCACCGCATCTTCAGCACAAGCTTTGTGCGGTGTTGCCTTAAAAATCCTTGAAGGGCGACAGCCCGTCGGCAGATTTTTGCCTTGTCACCGACAAAATTATGCCTGATAATCCGTACATTCACCCTATGTGGACAGGTTCTAAAACTGCCGCTATAAAGCGTCCCTGACTATCAGGGGCGCTGTTTTATCGCCTCAGTTTCTGAATGATGAATCTCAAAAATATTTTTTCAGAAAAATCTGAAAAATCAGATAAATTATTGATAATTGCACTTTATAATAATGACATGATAAGAAAAGCCATCATTCAATCAATTATCAGGAGGAGACATTATGGATAACAAAATAGTGATCAGAAAAATGAATAAATTCTACGGAAGCAAACAGGCACTGTTCGATATCGACCTTACGATCGAACAGGGTATGTTCGGACTTCTCGGCAGAAACGGCGCAGGCAAGACTACTCTTATGAAAACTCTCGCCGCAATCCACAAAAAGAAAAACGGCAAGATCTCTGTCTGCGGTATACCTATTGAAAAGGAAAGCGAGATAAGGGCGATGACAGGCTATCTGCCTCAGGATTTCTCGATGTATCCCAATATGAAGACCGACGAAGCTCTCGATTATCTGGGCGCTCTCTCAGGCATCCCGAAAGCCGAGAGAAAAAAGCGTGTGGACAGTCTGCTCAGGAAAGTGAATCTCAATGAGCACAGACACAAAAAGGTAAAGGAGCTGTCAGGTGGTATGAAGCGCCGTCTCGGCATTGCACAGGCTCTTATCCACGACCCGAAGGTGCTTATCGTCGATGAGCCTACCGCAGGCCTTGACCCCGAGGAGAGAATACGTTTCCGCAATCTTCTCTGCGAAGTTGCCGAAAACAGAATAGTCATTCTCTCAACTCATATAGTTGCCGATATCGAAGCTTCATGCGAACAGGTGGCTATCATGGATTCCGGTAAGATTCTCTGGAACGGTACTGTTCAGCAGCTTCTTGATAATGCAAGAGGTCACATCTATACTGCAAACGTGGAAAAGCAGTTCCTGCCTCAGATCAAAAAGGAGTACATAGTTACAGGCATTCTTCCGCAGAATGAGTTTACCACTGTCAGACTGGTATCGGATGCTGAACCCGATCTCCCTAACGCTGTAATGACTGAGCCCGACCTTGAGGGCGCTTATATGTACTGCCTCCACAGCAGCGGCTGTGAAGTGAAAGGCGGTGAGGAATAATGTTATTTTTAAAGGAATGCAAAAAAGTCGCACGTTCGCTGACTTTCTGGATATACTGCATCATACTTGCACTGATGTTTTTCACCAACTATTACTCTGATGTAAGATACGGCGAAAGCCGCCCTTCTGCATACGAACAGGACTATGGCACAAAGGTAGTGGAAGACCCTGACCTCATCATGGACGGTGCCATAAATTCACTGATGGGAGAATTCGCTTCCAACCGCTATATCTGCTATCCTTTCGGATTCTACAAAGCTGTCAGCCTGAAAGACAATGACAGGAACGAAGTCGAGAAACTCATCCAGGAACTTACAGGAACCGATCATGAGGGGATCTCAGAGTTCATGGACGAAGCACAGGTAAACTATGTAGAACACGCTCTGAGCACCTATCCTGAGTACGTTTTCAATACAATGATAGTTGATAAGAACGTGTCCTACGAAAGATTCAAGGAGATAATGGGAGAGATAGACGATATACTTGGCGGCGGTTCACTCTATGCCGTTGATTCACTTGCTTTCAATTTCTCCCGTGTTCCTATGACCTATGAGGAAGCTTTAAAGGAGTACGAAGATTCCATTACAGCGGATACTATGACAGGTGCGCTCTCCCGCCTTTTCTGCGACTACACAGGCATCGATCTTGCGCTTATTCCTGTATTCGTTGCTGCTGCCTTTACCGCAGCCGACAGAAGAAGGAGAATGACCGAACTTGTATATTCACGAAAAATTTCATCACTCAGACTTACATTCACAAGATATGCCGCTCTCGTTACAACAATGTTCATACCCGTACTTATAACAATGATAATTGCCGCTGTACAGGCATCTGTAGTATACAGCGGAGAGGAACTGAAAATGCATCTCATGTTCACAACTCCAACATTCTGGCTGCTGCCCGAGATCATGGTAGTTACCGCAGTAGGTATGCTTGTTACGGAAATATTCTCAGCCGGAGTTGCTGTGGCAGTTCAGGGCGTATGGGCTTTTATCAGCCTTATGTCGGGAAGTAACGAGCTTTACGGTGATATTACAAAATTCGGACTTATGTGCCGCCACAATACCCTCTATCACCGCAGCGCTTTCATGGAAACTTACAACGATTTCGTATTCAACCGCATATTCTATATGATACTGGCACTTGTACTGGTTTGTGCAGCTGCATTTATTTATAATTTGAAAAGAGGAGGAAGATTCAATGGTATCAGGCTGTTTGGCAAAGGTGGTATTCTCAGACGCAAAGCATAATTTTCTTATCCACTATCTGGCAGCGGTGCTCCTGCTTCTTGCTGCCCCCATTGTATTCGGATTCTCCGGCCTTGACGAAAGAATGGCCGCAATGCCGATGGAGATGATCTCTCCTGTCATTGGTATGATACTTATGACTCCCGTATTCATGCCCGAACAGAATGAGAGTATCTACGATGTGGTAAAGTCAAAAAAGACAAGCCATACGCTTGTATGCTTTCTGCGTATTATCCTGTCTGCCGCCATTACAGCGCTGCTTGTAAGCGCGCTCGCATTATATATGCGCAGCAGCGACTCACAGGTAACGGCAAGACTTTTCGTCAGCACATTGGGAAGTGCTCTTGCTTTAGGCGCTCTCGGAACATTCTTCGCTGCTGTAGGCGATAATGCTGTTATCGGATATATGGTCTCCGTTTCCTATCTGGTAATGGACCTGTTCATGCGAACAAAGCTGAAAAAGTTTGACCTTTTCACATTTACCGACGGCGGTACAAAAGTGAATCCGTGGCTTTTCGCAGCAGCGGCAGTTCTTGTTCTCGCCGCTCTGATATGGCGGAAATACAGGAAGTAGAATAACCGAAAAAGACAGTCATGACCTCGGTCATGGCTGTCTTTTTTCGTCAGTACCTGTCAAAGAGATCACACACTGACATATTCTTATCTATTGTTTCATCGCTGCATACTGCTATATGATTACCGTGGGCAGTAAACTCTGCAAAATGAATATGCCCCTCATTTCCGACAAAGGCTTTATCCGAGAAAAGAGGGACAGAAAGATCCGATCCCTGAACTGTTCTTTCCTGCACATCGGGGCATATCCTGAAATAATCAAGCCCTGAACTCAGCCCTGTGCCTTTGTACTTCAGGAAGCTTTCCTTCAGCGTCCAGATACGTATGAACATTCTGTCCCCGTACTTCTTAACAAGCTCATATTCTTCCCTGTGAAAAAAATGCTCTGCCGCTTCGTTTACTGCGCTTTTGTATCCTTCTATATCTATTCCGCTGTCAGCTGATCCATAGGAAATTACCGCATGATTTCCGCTGTGTGACATATTGAACTGAAATCTGCTGTCCTTTATCACAGGCTTTCCGTATCGGGCAATACTGATATCCGCATCTTCCATCCCGTTTTTCCGGAGCACATCAAGCAGCAGCAGACCTGCACCGAGGGAGCGTATCATGTCGGCTTTGAAACGGAACCTTTTAATTTTATCCCTGCGCATCTTCCAGTATCCGTGATCGGGCATATCCGAGAGAAATCGCTCATAGATCCTGTCATCCTCTAAAGGAGTGAGATCAAGTATCATGCATCTGATATCCACTTTTATGCCGCACCCAGAGTATCGAAAAATGAATCCACTTTCTCCATGAAAGCATCATGTGCTTCATAGAAAAGGAAATGACCGCATTCGGGGAATTCACATATCTCCGACCTGACAAAGCACTCATGAAGCGTTTCGGCCGCTTTCATGTTGGTTATGGGAGTTTCCTTTTCTCCGCCGAGAAGTATCAGTGCAGGGATGTCACAGCCTTTCAGCTTTTCGGAGAAGTCGTATCTGTCCATGCCGTCATTCTTCATGTAAAGCGCATAGTTTATCTTCGTGTTGCTGAACAGACTGCTTACCGTTTCATCAACTATACTGTCCTTGAATATATCCTCCATATGATCCACAAACCACTGATCTGCTTTTTCATGATCGAGGGGAGGAAGTCCGATATGGAAATAAGCGTCCGACATCATAAGCTTTGTCTTTATGCCTACTGAAGATATAAATACCATGCCCTCGACGCTGCTGCCGTGATCCGCCGCATACTGAAGCGCTGCGGCACCGCCGTATGAATGGCTCATAACTATGATATCCTTGTCGGGAGTAAGATATTTCCGCAATGCTTCAAGGTCATCCGAATAGCTTTCAAAATCGCAGTCCTTCAGATCCCTTGTGTACTCAGATCTGCCCTGACATCTCTGATCCCAGAAAATAAGCGGTCTTGACTCCGAAATGAACATCAGGCTGCTTTCAAGATAATCCGAAGAAAGGGCCGTTCCGCCTGCAAGAACGTATACGGGAGTTCCCTCTCCGTCAGGATTTACCACATCATACCATATATCCCTGCCGTTTATCTCGACCTTGTTTCCGCCGGAAGAAAGGTCACAGGGCTTGTCTGCGCCATGAAAAGGCATACACGCTCTTATTGTATAAGCAGCTGCCGCAGCTATAACTACTGCGGCTGTCTTCAGTATCCAACCTTTTTTCATATAACATCTTCTTCCATATCATCTTCGGAATAAACATCGTTGACCGAGATCTCCTCAACTGCACCTGTACTGTAAAGAAGTTCAACTGCTTTTTCTCCGCTTACAGCTTCAAAACCCCAGTGTACACCTGTTATTTCCTTGCTGAGAAGTGCCTCCACAGCAAGCGATGCCATAGCAGCGCATACCATGTAGCCGTTTTTTATCCTGCATATTATCCTTTTTGTGATATCGCAGTCATTCTTCTTTCCCGTCATCTCATACGCAAGAATATTCCAGTGAGGCCTTGTATCAGCTATGGCATTGAACACTCTCAGGTAGTTTTCCACCTTCTGTGAATCGGCATCAATAACGGTATTATCACTGCCGCTGAACATATCCGAAGCAATTGCCGCTATCTCGTCATCAGGAATGGCATTGAACCACACAAGCTTTTCAAATCCGCCCGTTTCTGCTGACTGCTGCATCTCATTTGAGATATACGCTTTCAGATAAACTGGTTCAGGAAAACCTGTGACCTCCTGCTTGCGGTTATTTGTTTCAGCATAGGGAACTATGCTTCCTTCCTGATAAAAGCACCCCGGATGTCCGCTGTCTGCGACACTGCTGAGGATTATATCTGTGATGCTGTTTCTGCTTGCAGGTTCACGGCTTCCCTGAAAGCAAACCACTGAACTGACGCTGTCAAAGAATTTACCGCTGTAGTATAAAGGAAGCACACCCGACAATCCTGCTACGAATCCCGTACCCACCAGACAGCTTACACTACAGGTGTCATACTGTTTTCTGTAATCGCCGTCAGTTATCATGTCACCGCTGAGGTCAGCATACTTAACACCGTATTCTGCACATATTTTCAGTATCCTGTCCTTTATGACATATGAGGGGCCTGTACAGTTTACAACTACCGAACACTCCCTGCAAAAGCTTCTGAGGGAATCATCATCGTATATATCCAGATGGCATTTTACTATGTTTCCCTCTTCCGTTTTCTCAGCGATACTTCTTGCACCGCCCAGGACTTTATGCTTCTCCGCAAGCAGCACGGAAAGACAGCTTCCTATCTTTCCGCTTATTCCTGCGATACCGATGTATTTTTCCATAACTCACACCTCTTTGTTTCTCAGAACTATTTCAGATACCAGCTTGACATTTCCGCTGTCTTCAAGAACCGAGAAATGATCTCCGTCGATGTTGTAATTATAGACCTTTCCTGATACAGCTTCACTGAGATAATCGCTTTCATCAGCGTCCTCCACAGGTATAAAGAAGTTTGAACGGTCAGTACACCTTATAGCGTGTACCTCGCCTGTGTAAATATCGGGTCTGAAAGCCGTAAAGGATACAAGGCACTGATAGAACACCTTGTAAAGCATGATATACTGCTTTTCCTGTGCTTCGCTGTGAGGAGGCGGTGTCTGACGGTAAAGCATTGAAAGTCTCTCGTCCTGAGGGATATCTCTGAGTGCAGTACAGCTTTTTCTGAGACTTTCATCGATCTCATCGCTTTCACAGATCTCATCAACTGTCATAAGTCTGCCGTGCTTTCTGACAAATTTTTCAAGTTCAGACTGAAGCACATCATCGCTTACCGTATGGCCTGCCTTGCTGACATCAGCACCCATCATCTCAGCAAATCCTCTTTCGATAACAAGGGCATTGTCACAGAAAACATTCCAGCGTCTGCTGTCGATAGTGACCACTGATACGTTGGTTATCCCCTTCTTCTGAAGTTCGACTGCGGTCTGTATAGCCGTACCGCCGCCGAAGCAATGTCCGATGAGGTTGAAGCGTGAAGCGCCTGTTTTTGCAAGCACCTCCGCATTTCTTTCAGCAAGTACGTTTATAACTCTTTCATGGGGAAGTCTGATGTATTCCTCAAAGTCTCCGCAGTGAAGGCCGATTATTCTGTCATTCTCCGATATATCAGCCTTCATAAGCTGAAGAAGCTGATTGTATATCGGCATAGTTCCCGTACCGTTTACGAAAAGTGCCCAGACCTGTGACGGTGAGTCGCTTCCGTGCTGATACTCAATAAGGAAATCCTCCGTACTCTTTGTAGCATTCAGAGTTGCGGCTATATCCTTTATGGTAGGATTCTGCAATACTGCCTGCATGAGTTTTTCCCATTCCATACTTTCAGCAGACGGGATGTTTTTTCTGATATTCGTTACCATCATTGAAGCGAGAAGTGAATCACCGCCTGCTTCAAAGAAATTGTCGTCGGTGCTTATCTCTGAATTTTCAAGAAGTTCGGTCCAAATATCATACAGTTTCTGTTCTGTATCATTTTCAGGAAGCAGTCTCTCACTGCGAACTGTCCTGCCTGCCATGACTTGTGCACTAAGTTCATCAACGGCATTTGTGTCGATATATCCTCTGCTGTCACACGGGATACAAGGCGATACAGAAATGCCCGAAATAATGTCGTCAGAACCTGCCTCGTCCCTTATTATTTCCAAGACCTGATCTCTGCTGAGATTACAGTAAGGCTGTCTGTTCCTTACAGCATACATTTTCAGTTCAGCCTTTTTCATCAGTGCATCTTCCGGATATTCAGCGCAGATCTCAAGTCCGTTGTCAGCAAACATCCTGTTCCACTCTTCTTCGCTGAAGAATATCCTGTCATCGTCTGCACGGCTGTCGAGTACCTTTTCATTATGGAGTATGCTCTTCGATATCATAAGCGAATACGGTTCATTTACAGCGTCAAGGAATATCATGGTGCCGTCAGGCGAAAGCATTTCCCTGAGCAGTCTGACTGAAGCTTCTCCGTTTCGTGCATTGTGAAGTACATTTGCTCCGATAATGATATCAAAGCTTCCCATACTTATCCCCTGCTTCATGCAAGGCTCGTTGATATCGAATATGCCGTAGCTGACGTTCTTGAATCTGCCGAATCTCTTTTCTGCAAGCTTCAGGAAATAGTTGGAAATATCCGTAAAGTAATATTCTGCTCCTGACATCTCAGAGACAGCTTTCAGCATCTCATCGGTAGTTCCTCCTACGCCTGCGCCGACTTCAAGTATCCTTATCCTGTCTCTGTCAAGAGCCTTTGCAGCATTCACAACTGCATGGGAAACGGCCTTGTTCATTGCCGCAGAAACTGCGCTCTCGTTATATGCATAGAAGGCTGTTTCATCGCTTCCCTCCGGGAAAAACAGATCAAGGGGAGAACTTTTTCCCGAGATGATATCGCAGAGATGATCGCCTGAATCAAGTATATACTCAGCCATATTCTTTATGGACGGGTCACGTTCAACAAGTTCATTGAGTTCCCTGCCAAGCAGTTCGGTCTCTTCTTCCGAAATAGTTTTTACACCATAGTATCTGCCGTCGCTGAAACGAACGCATCCGCCTTTGACAAGTGCATTCAGCCATCGTTTCAGAAGCGAACGGTATTCATCCCTTACCTTTAATATTTCTGCTGTTTCTTCATAGGTATATCCTGTCTCTGTATCAGCAAAAATACCGTTATCGGCAAATACCTTCATAAGTCTGATAAGGGCGTATCTGTTTGATACATCGATCTCCTTTTCAAGCAGACTGCTGTCAACAGAAGCGTAGAAATCCTTTTCAAGTTCTGAGATATCGAAAGTCATATCCTTTCTTTCTTCAGCGGTCTCGGGGATAACATAGACATCAGCCTTATTATCGCTTACCTTTTTCACATATGCATCCTTGACCGAACTGCTTTCTCTCAGCAGATCGCCGCATCTGTCAAGGTAAACTCTCCTGCCTCTTACATCGACAGTATTCTCCGCTTTTCCGAGAACAATGATATTTCCGCTGCTGTCGTACATCCCTGTCAGGCCGGTATCATTTCCGTCCTTATCGAATATGCCGCCTGTAACATAGGCATAATTCTGATTTTTTCCGTCCTTGCTGACATATCTTCCGTCAGCAGACCTGAATTTCGGAACAGCGCAGGGTGATTCTTTATCCCACAGACTTTCATCAGAGGCAAGACCTTTTATGAGTACGCTGAAATGAGCGAACATATCCTCAGCAACGCCTTCTCTGAACACCTTCTGACGCACAGACCATATCACAGCCGCACCGTCTTCACTTTCAGCCGCCTGACAGTCTATGAATACCTGCGGTGTCTGACTTGTCTTGTATATTACATCAATTCTGCTGTCCTCAAGACCTTTAATGCCCATCGTACTTGTATAGACATAAGGCATTGATATCTGCTTTTTCCTTGTGCGGTTGAGCAGATGCATCACTTCTATGCCGTTATGCTCAGGGAAAGAAAGATCGCTCCAGAGCTGTGCATGGACTTTTTCTGCTCTCCCGGCAAATGTAGTGCATCCCTTTACATCCACCTCAAGCAGGTCTATATTTGTGAAGTCGCCCACTATGTCGTAAATCTGTTCATGAACGTCGGGACGGTTCATGATAGTGGTGTTTATGCAGAAATGTTCTTCGGATGACCATAGTCTGAGTATCTCGGCATATGCCGCAAGCACTGCGCTTGAACCTGTCAGCTTTTTCTGCTTTGCGGTCTTCTTGAATTGCTCCCATTCCTTAGAATTCAGACGTATCTCAAAATGGTCGAACTCAGCATCTGTTCTTCCTTCGCCGTCAGCAAGCAGCGGAAGCTTAGGCTCCTCAGGGAAAGTATCAAGTCTGTCCTTCCAGTATTTCATGGTCCTGCTGTGCTCTATCTGATACTTTGTGGTAGTCTTTCTTTTCTGCTCATGTATCATTATATCCCTGAAAGTCACATCAGGTTTTCTCAGTTCCGTATCATTATCATAATAGCATCTGAGGATATCTCCAAGTATAATGCTTGCACTTACAGAATCCGCAACCAGCATATCCATAGAAAAATGAAGTACACTGAAGCTGTCGCAGGAAGTTACGGTAAGTTCATGCAAAGGATAAACATCCGATTCATACTTTTTCTTGTGCATTTTCTTCCTTACTGACATATGCAGCTTTCTGTATTCACTGTCAGGTGCATACATCTCCATGACCTCGGGAAGAGGGGCATTTTCGATAACTCTCTGTATGCCTTCCTTTTCTACAACGGCTCTGAGCATATCATGGCGCAGAATAACGGTATGCCATGCTTTTATGACTTTATTTATATCGCATCTCGGAGTGATTTTGACTTCCACATATGCATGACATCCTATCCCGCCGTAGTCATAGATACTGTTTCTTCCAAGCAGATAGGAATTCTGTATAGGGGTAAGTGTGAATGGCTTGTATGCATCCTCTTCATTATGTATCACAGGCTCATTTTCTATTGCTGAAAGATAAGCTATGATATCCTGCTTATTCTCTTTCAGTTCAGCCTTGTCACTTCCTGTCAGCGCACCTGCAGGAGCCTTGAAATGAAGCTGACCATTATCTGTCCATAGTTTTATGCCCTTGTCGCTGTATTTATCAATCAGCTTTTTTATATTGTCCATTTTACATCTCCTTTATCAGTTGCTGATGGTGCGGTTGATATAATCGGTCGTCTCAGGGGCATCGTCCCTGAAAAACATATGACCGCCGCTGAATCCATGGATATGGAAGCCCTTGTTGGTGTACTTCTGCCATTCCATAAGATCATTTTTCTCTGTGGTATCCTTTTCGCCGTAAAGCACATGGATATCATAGTCAAAGGCAACATTCCTGTCCTTGTGGTCGTACATCTCAACAAGCTTGTAATCCGCTCTCAGCACAGGAAGGAAGAAATTTCTCAGTTCACCCTTCATTATTTCAGGCGGTGTATCCCCGAGTTCGACTATCTTCTCAGCGAATTCATCATCGTCAAGGAAGCTTATCTTCTCCTCGCCCGATTCAAGATGCGGCGGAGTATTAGCCGAAAAATATGCTGTAACAGGCTGACTGTCGTGATTTTTCCTTATCATGTCCAGCACCTCGAAGGCGATCCAGCATCCCATGCTGTGACCATATACCGCATACTCCTCCCCTTCTCTGAGACTGTTTCTTATAGCGGAATAAACATCCTCAGCCGCTTCTTTCCAACTTGAATAAAAGGGTTCGCCCATCCGCTTTCCACGGCCTGCAAGTTCAACGGGGACCATTTCCACGTTGTCCGAAAGATAGTTTTTCCACACTGCATAAGCATTTGCAGAACCGCCTGCATAGGTAATACAGAATAATTTTGTTTTCATAGGTGTTCACTCACTTTTCAACGATCCTTTTCCTGATCTCATCAAGATATCTTTCCTGCTGTGTATTGATGAAATAATGCGTATCATCAAAGGAAACATAATCAATATCATCAGCAAATTTTTTCCATGCCTCAAGTTCATTTTCAGGTGTCTGAGGATCATGTATGCCATACATTACCGTCATATTCACCTTCGGGATATCCCTGCTGCTGTCGAAGCGGTAATTCTCATAAACTGCAACATCTGACCGCATAGGCGGGATTATGAGTTCAAGCAGATCGTCATTGAGATACTCCTCGCTCATTCCGCCTTCCTTTATGAAATGATCTATCATTTCACGGTCGCTCATATCCTTTACGTGTTCCTCATCATGGATGTATTCGATACTTCCGTGGCCTGAGATGAAAATTCTCTCAGGCATCGGAATATCGTTATATTTATGGATGAGGACACAGGTCTCGAATATTATCACAGCACCGACACAGTGACCCGAAAGATAATAGCTTTCATCGGGAGAAACTGTCTCTTTCAGATGGCGGTAAAGATCCTCGGCGGCCTCTGTGAGAGAGGAATAATTATCCTCGAACATTCTTCTGCCATGGCCTGCAAGTTCAAATATTTCCATATCAGCATCAGGCTGCATATACTTTATCCAGTGCTTGAATGTAACGGATGATCCGCCTGCATACGGCACAAAGATCAGTTTTTTACTCATATCCTTCTTCCTTTCTTATCTGCCTTTAAAGCACACCGTCTTCAAAGATCTCTCCATCCTCTTCTGTAAATTCATCGCCGCTTTCCTTCATGGCTTCAGCAAGCTTTTCTATGGTATCATTTGAGTAGATATCCATAAGAGAGATCTCGTATCCCCTGTTCTTTATCTCGGTAATGAACTGTATAGCTTTCAGTGAATCAACTCCGATATCAAAAAGACTTCTGTCGATCTCGGGAGTTTCTGTTTCAAGTATTGCAGCCCATATATCAGCTATCATTTTTTCCTTGTCGTTTGCGGGAACAGTTCTGTAAACGCTGCTTTCCGCTGTACTGCTTTCAAGGAGGTGTTTCCTGTCGATCTTTCCGTTCTGAGTCATTGGAAGCTGCGGCATGAAAGTAATGGCAGACGGTATCATATACTCAGGCAGTTTCTTTCTGAGTTCATCCTTTATCTTTTCCTGATCCGATTCTGTTTCAGTTTCCAGGAACATTCTCAGTGAAGCGCCTGCTCCCTGCTTTTTCAGGAGCACAACTGCCTGCTTTATACCCTCAAGCCTTGAAGCTGCCGCCTCTATCTCGCCAAGTTCAACACGGTATCCGTGAAGCTTTATCTGTGAATCCTTTCTGCCGAGGAACTCGATATATCCTTCTCTGTGCATTTTTCCGTAATCACCTGTGCGGTAGATATATCCCAGCTTCGGATGAACTATAAATGCGTTCTCCGTCTTTTCGGGATCGTTAATATAGCCTGCTGCGACACCTGCACCGCCGATGCATATCTCACCCTTTACTCCCACAGGACAATACTCAAGATCGTCATTGAGGATATACATTTTCTGTCTGCTCAAAGGCATACCGTAAGGGATACTTCCGATATCGGGAACATCTTCCCCGATGGGATAATATATGGACCATATCGAGCCTTCGGTAGCGCCTCCGAGACTTACAGGAGAAGCGTTGGCGAAATGCTGTCTTATCTGTGAAGGAAGTTTTACAGGTATCCAGTCTCCGCTCATAAGCACAAGACGGAGAGAAGAATTCCTGTAGCTTCCTTTGAGACTGCTTATCAGCATCTGCATCATCGCAGGAACGGAATTCCATACCGTAATGTTTTCTCTGTCGATAACAGCCGCAAGTTCTTCGGGATTCTTCTGCTGATCGCATATATACAGTTCCGCACCTGCGGCAAGAGAGCCGTAAACATCATAGACTGACAGATCAAATCCGAATGAAGCCAGACAGATAAGAACATCATCACAGCATATGCTGAACTTTCTGTTAATGTCGATGATAGTATTGACAGCGGCATTGTGCTGTATCACTACGCCCTTAGGCTGTCCCGTACTTCCTGATGTGAAAATAATGTAAGCATTGCTTTCGGGATCAACTTTTCTGTATGAATATCTCTCATCGGATGAATATGCTGAATAATCATTATCTATAGTCAGGGAGCATCCGCTCTTTTCCAGCATATACTTTACTCTCTCCTCGGGATACTCGGTATTTATCGGCACATATGTCACGCCTGCCTTTACAGCACCGATCATATTTATGACTGTTTCAACAGTTCTGTTTCCGACGATCCCGACAGTATCCCCTGCCCTGACGTTATCTTTTTCAAGGCGGAGGGCAGCCTTATCCGAAAGCTCCTCAAGTTCACGGTAGGTAATACTGTGAGTGCTGTCCTTAACAGCTATCCTGTCAGGATATTCAGCAAAGCTTTTTCTGATAAGATCAATAAGAGACATTGATGATATCTGCACGGTATCTTCTTCGGAAAGATCAGTGGAGTTATAGCTTTCGATAATTTCCCTGTCTGATTCCGATATGCCTACTTTCACATCATCAGATACGTTCAGAAGTATATCGATATACTGTCTGAACATGGTGCTTATCATTTCCTCATCAAACAGTCCCTCGGGATAATCCCAGTTCACAAAGATGGATCTTCCTCTCTGAGTTACCTGATTGTCTATGTATACCTGAGGAGTTCTCGAAATGGCATATACTGTATTGAAGAAGTCCATATCCGCCTCTTTGGTATCATCTGAGATCGCACAGGTAAATACATATGGAAGAATAGCCTTCTTGCCGTGGGATGTCCTTGCGGTAAGAGTTCTGCTCATCTCCATGCTGCTGAATGTGCTGTGTTCAAGGTCGCTGATAATATTTGCATTTACTTTGCGGCTTTTCTCAATAAAGCTTGTCGGTGCAGTATCGGATTCTATGTATATGAGTTTAGTGAAATCACCTATCATGCGTTCAACATCTTTATGGAAATGATGTCTGTCAAACACTGTCATATTAACAGTAAAGTGAGAACGTCCGCTCCAGAAAGCAAGCACCTCCATATATGCCGCACATATCACGGATGGAACAGTTACCTTATTGTCGGCGGCAAATTTTTTGAGTCTGCCGTATTCATCGTCGGTAAGCAGGTATTCCTGTCTCAGGAAGCGTGGATTGCGTATATTTTCAGTCGGATTTACGGGAAGTTCCAGATCAATGGGGAGAGTATCCACCCTGTTCATCCAGTAAGCCTTATCCTCCTCATATTCCGGAGTATTTTTCAGTTCTTCAAGGTATACGCTGTAATCACGAACTGTAAAATCAATAGGTTCAAATTCTTTCTGAGGATCGTTGTAAGCGTCCCTTATTTCCTGAAGCATCATGCCCAGACCGAAGCCGTCCACACAGAGACTGTCCATATTGAAGAACATCCTTATAAGGTGATCTTTCAGCTTGACTGCTTTCACGGTAAAATACGGGTATTCGTCTATGCTCACCTTATGGATGCTCATGGTATCCCTGAGCTGAGTGAGGAATTCTCTCTGCTCATCCTCCGTCATTCCCGAAGCATCTGTGAACGGGATACTGAAATCCATTTTCTCCTCAACGACCTGTTCGTTGATATTGATTATTCTTGAACGAAGTGCAGGCTGATGAGCGATCACCTTGCGGAAACTGTTTTCCAGTCTTTCAATGTCGATATCTCCCTCTATCTCAGTGTAATACTGAGGAGAGAAGCTTCCCAGTTCAAAGCTTGCGTCCTGACCGATGATATAGGCTTTCTGTATATCATTTGTGGGGAAAGGCTTGAAATGATCCTGAGTCAGAGGCTTTTTCTCATCGGTTTTTACGGTGTCGGCGGTCTTGTTCTTTTTCCAGAGGATCTTCACGATATTTTCGATGGTACAACCCATAAAGAGTTCCGAAAGCTTCAAAGGTATGCCCTGTTTTTCGCAAAGTGCAGTAAGCTGCATTCCCTTTATGGAATTACCGCCCATTTCAAAGAAGTCATCAGTAATGCTTATCTTTTCTACACCGAGCACCTTTTCAAATAAAACTGCAAGCTTCTTTTCAAGTTCAGTTTCAGGAGGCTTATAGCCCTGTTCAGAAGATGCAGCCTTTTCGGGAGAGGTGTGCTTTCCGGCAGTTTTTCTTACCTTTACAAGCTTTGCAAGCATGGAAGTATCTTCATATTTTCCCGATGCAAGAGCATCCAGCAATACTGTGATATTATCAGCGATCTCCCTGATATACTCCACGGAATACAGATTCTTGTTGTATGTGAACTTGACTTTCATTCCCTCACGCTGTACAACTTCAACAGTGAGATCGTAATTGCTTGTATGGCGGATGTACATATCCTTAATAGTTATGCCTGCTTCTTCCGCACCTTCATAAAGCGCTTTCAGTGAGAAATTCTGAAAAGCATAGAGATGGCTTACAAGCTCGCTTCTGCTGTTCATCCCTGACTGTATCTCACCAAGGGATACGTATGAATTTTCAGCCGCACCTACGAAATCCTTACTGAGTTTTTCAAGAACGGCACTGATCTTTCCGCCTGATACTCTCACAGGCAGAGTGTTAACGAACATTCCGACTATCCTGTCCGAATCTTTCAGTCCCAGAGGTCTTGCAGCGCTTACTCCGCCGAAAACAACATCATCGCAGTTGTTGTATGCCTGAAGGATAATGCCCCAGACACACTGCATCATAACATTGACAGTCACCTTATTTCGGGCTGAAAAGTCAAGGGCTTTACGGTAAATATCCTCATTTATCAGCGCATTGTAAACGGAATGATCTGTGCCCTCGCCTTCCAGATCAGCAGGAACATCCGCACAGCCTTCATATCCCTCAAGATAATTTTTCCAGTAGGCCAGAGCCTTTTCCTTCTCCTGAAGTTCAAGCCAGTTCTCATACATCTGATAAGATAACGGCTCGCTTAATTCTGCATTTGTGCCCTTTCTTATCATGTCGTACATTCTGAAAAAGTCGGAAGCGATCAGACCGATGCATGAGCCGTCCATAAGGATATGATGATAACTCCACAGGTTCAGCCAGGAATTATCTCCAAGATAAATAAGCTTTATCCTGCAAAGAATATCCTTGTCGATAACGAAGCCTCTTTCACGGTCGGCAGAAAGGAGCTTCTCCTTTTCTTCATCCAGTTTTTCGCCTTTGTATTCCGAAAGGTCGATATACTCAAATTCCATATCCGACTGTTTCAGAACTACCTGTACAGGCTTTTCAAGTTTCCTGTACATTATCCTTGTGCGGAATATCTCAAATCTCTCTGAAAGTGCAGAAACAGCCTTGCTGAATGAGTCTGTGTCGATCTCGCCTTCAAGTTCAATCATGTGCTGATTGAAGTATTCGCCTCTGTCCTCTTCTTTTACATTATGGAACAGCAAAGCCTGCTGCATTGGAGTAAGCGGAAAAATTCTTTCCACTCCCGCTAATTTTTCTTTATTCATACGGTAGGACCGCCTTCCTGATCATTAATTATTGTCCCGAACTGTCAGAGCATTTTAAGGCAAAACCGCACAAAGCCCGCCTGACGGCTTTGCACTGAATCTGCGGACATATTTTCCGTCATCTTGCACAGAAATCCCTTGACATACGATAGTATGCCTACGGAATTTCTATACAATCTGACGAAAAAATC
>Ga0255346_1003356_pt1 | contig 18951 bp, 18 predicted proteins | sample wastewater_treat_FD_194410 | JGI IMG/M metagenome (GOLD analysis project Ga0255346, IMG submission 194410) | Wastewater microbial communities from Lulu Island WWTP, Vancouver, Canada - plant22 | ecosystem: Engineered > WWTP > Wastewater > Unclassified | place: Canada: Vancouver, British Columbia... | reverse complement strand
GAGGGAGTTCTTGAAGACCAGGTCATCGATTAGGCCGACGTCGATCTTCTCGTCTTTGAGCAGCGGCAGCACCGAGATATCCGAGAGGGTATCACCCGGCTGTGATCCGATCACCTCATCGATGAACAGCGAGGTGGTATTGGGATTGAGGATGTTCATGGCCTTGCTGGAGTCCACGTCGGAGATGCCTTTGTAGATCTCACGATGAGCAGCCTTGACCACGATCTTGTTGCCATCGATGCTGACTTCACGGTCAGTTGTTTGGTGGTTGCTGTCTGGTTCGCCTGGTATGCTCTTGGAGATGGCCTTGCTCATGGTAACGGAGAGGTCTTTGAGGCTCTTCTCGATGCTGTGGATGGCATCGCCAAGCTGGAGCTTGGGTTTACCCTTCTCCAACTCACCGATCTTCTCACTGATGGCGGTGATGCCCTTCTGCAGCTCGGTGTTGTTGTTGTGCTCCGCTACCTTGCGGAGGCTATTGAGCTCATCCTTGATCTCGGCAAGGCTGGCTTCCGCATTGCGGTAGTCATCGGCCCGGCCATAGATGGAGACACCATTGAACTCGCCTTTCTCGACCTTCTGCCAGAGTTCAGAGTTGAGGTCTTCGCACTTCAGCACCTGGACCCAGGCTCCCACCTTGGTATCGGGGAAGTGTTCCCGGTCGCTGGTCTTCAGGATGTAGTTCTCGACTACGGTAAACTCCGGTACGGGTTGCATGTTGTGATTCACGTCGCACTTGCCGACCAGGCCATGCTTGGCGAAGTGGTCGCAGGCCTTCTGAATCTCTTCCCGGGTGTAATAATCACCTTGCGAGTCGTGGATGTTGGGCTCCATCAGGGTGACGAATAGCCGACCCTGGGTACCTGACGTCTCACTCTTGAACTTGGTGGAGTTGATCTTGTGTTCGAAGCTCCGTCCCGAAGCGTTCTTGACCACAAAACCCTTCTGATTGGCGGGAGTCATCTCATCGAAGAGAAGCGAGACCAACTCGACTTCCACGTTGCGGAGTTCTCCCTTGAGAATGGTGCGCTTACGATTCACGCTACCTCCTTTGTTATTCTTAACTGGTTGATTGTTAATGTGGATAAGATACATAGCTATGCTCCGAAGTTCCGGTTCTGCATGAAGAGCTTTTCATCGTCACTCTGCAGTACCTCGGTCAGGTTACCGAAGTTGAAATCATCTGGTTTCACGTTCCAACCGAACTCATAGTTGAACTCTACTGCCAGGGTTAGTGCCAGGCGGTTCTGCAGCGGTTTGACCACGAAGTGGTAGAACATAAGCATATCGCTGCGGTTATCGCCACCAAGCTGTCCTGGGATAAGCTGGGATACGATCCTGGCGGGCACCCGGTGATAGGCGAGGATGCCTTCCCGGAGGTCTTTCTTAAGCCCTAAGAAGCCGCCTTCCCGGTCCTGCTGTCTGAGCGGTTCGAGACGTATTTTCACGTCCCGGCTCTCACTCTCGATCAGGACGGTGGAGTGGCTCCTGGCATTGCCTTTGACCTCGGTGAGCGCTTTCTCGATCTCGGTATAGGCATCGGTCAGCACTTCATTGCCCTGCTCATCAGTAACGGTTCCGTCTCTCAGCGTTCCGCCCTCCACAATCACGAAATAGTCGATCATCAGGCCGTTCTTGAAGTTGTTGTAGTCGAAGGTCTTGATCTCGCCTAAGATCTCGATGTTGATGGCGATAGGCAGGCAGGCCAGGCCCCAGGCATTGGATCTGTGGGTGGACTTCTTTACATGGATGATGTCCTCGTAGGCAAAATCTTTCTTCTTGTTGTTCTTAATCTGGATGTAGTTGGGTTTGAAGAAGCCGAACCCGTCATAGTTCTCCACGATCTGTACTTCGGAAGGCAGCATCCTCTCCAGTCCCATCCACTGACCCTGGGCGTTCCGCATCTTGACCAGGAAGCCGTTACCGCAGGCGAGATAGAACCTCATCAGTTCCGCCAGGATGGAGCTCTGGTCTTCACAGGCGGGAAACTCGGCAGTTTCCATCCAAGCAGTTACCTTGCTGTTGCTGCACTCGAACTGCATGATGGTAGCCATAGTCAGGGCATCGATACAACCGGAGTGGTACTCATCGGTATCCAAGAGGTTGAGCAGCTTGCTCATCGAATAGGGCTGTGAAACCACTTTTCTGGCCTCGGCTGCTTTGCTGACAAGTTGCTTACCGACTCTACTCAGTTTGGTTAGATCAACAGGTTCAGGCTTGTACTTGCTCTCCAGGAGATCACTCGCTGAGCTGATCGCCAGGTTATGGGCACCGATACGCATCACTCTCATGAGCCCGCTCCGCTGCCGCTTTTCAGCAGGTCGATCTTGGCGATGCGTACCAGACGGGTGCCATCTATCCGGCTGGTATAGTATTCGATACTGGGCAGATCCCGGTTCATCAGCTTGAGGTAGAAACTCCGGAACTTCTCTTTGAGTGAGTAAAGTTCAGAGTCCGGATCAGACACATTCTGGGCATTGACGATCAGGAAGACTGTCCAGACGATATCGGTGTCCACATACTGCCGGGAGGTGCCATTCTTACCTGTCTCGGAATCGAGGATCAGGATGGCGCAGGGCAGCTTCTTGGGGATATTGTCCTTGTTGTAGAGGGTTTCAACCACGCCTGCCATCTTCAGAGCTTCAGAGATGCGCTTGCGTTCGTCCTGGTACTTCTCGAGTGGAGTCACAGGCTCACCTCGATATCGTTCAACTGCTGATAGATCCACTGCTCCCGGTTGGCGATCACCTGAGCAAAAACGTTTCGGGCGACAATGCCTTCCCGCTTGATCTTGCCCCGGATGAGATAGGCGATCCTGGCAACGGTCAGAGCTTTTCCTGTCTCTTTATCAGTCCAGGACAGGTGCTTGCGTTCGACCCAGGCGATCAGCGGGGCGATCGGAGTCCAAGAAGGCACTTTGCCGCCCAAAACGAAAGGCTCATGTTTCACATTGGAACCTACCCTGAGGATCATAGCGGAAGGACTGGTCTCGACCAGATAGCCCGTATTGCCGTAGAAATCGCCCTTGTCGTAGATCTGCTGTGCCAGAATCTCCCTGCGGGACTCGGCATCAACCACTGAACCGATCAGATGCAGTCTGCTCTCCAATGCGGTATAGATAGCCCGGTAGATCTCGATCATCAGTTCCTCTGGAGAAGTAATATCACGATCAGGCATCAGATCACTCCCACCCGGATAGCACGGGGCTGTCTGGGTTTGAGTTCGTTCAGGCGATCCAGGCCGGCTGGATTGAGATAAGAACTCAAGATGGTAAGCGCTCTCAGCTCAAGGTTGGCCTTGAAGGCGTCTACTTCGCTCCCTGTAAGCAGTTCGGTGGCCGACTGGTCTAATCCTACGGTCTTGACTATTCCCTCGCCCAAGGTCTTCAAATTGAGAAACTCACAAGTACTGTGCAGCATCAGGAAGCAGAATCCAAATCGAAAAGAGATCAGTAGGGGATCATCTTCAGGCAGATCATCGTGGGTAGCGTGATCATAAAACTGCTGCAGCACGATTGAACGGATCATCTCCAGAACCAAGCCCTGATGCTCCCTGAAGATGTCATTGTTGGACATCTCCTTGGGCAGGTTGAGGATGGCATGCATGGCATCGGTCTCAACCGGAATGGGTATCACTGGCCCTTCCTCATCAGCTCGGAAAGCTCAATCGCTCTCATACCCACTTGCTTAGCCCACTTGGAGGCCAACATGCCATTGGCAGCCCGTTCCCAGTCTCCGGCAGCGATAAAACTCAGGGTGTTCTTGAAAACAAGCAATCCTTTGATCCCCAAGTTGAAGCACATATTCAGTAGAACCGCCTGACGCACCTCATCAAGGTTGTTGTAGATCTCAGGTATTTTATCAATCAGCCACTGCTCGCAGTCTCGGATATCCCGTTCCAACATGGCGTAGGCTTCTTCACGGGAGATACCCCTATCATCGAGATTGCGGCCGATACCAATTGTCAGCTTGCCTGCGGTACAGCGGTATGGCTTCAGCTTCAGACCTTCGTGTCTGACTAACTGAGCTTTGATCCGGTTCATCAACGCTTCGGTCATGCTTGCTCCTTGTTCCAGATGTGATCATCGATCCGGAGCCAGAAAAGCATTTCCCTGTATGCTGACAAATCAGAATGATTAACGATGCCAAAGTATAGTGAGAGGCAGAGGTTTTTCCAAAGTGATATGTGTTACATCATCAACCCTTATCAACCATATCGGAGAGCGTTAAAAGGAGGCCATCAATCTCATGTTTGACTCCCGACATAAGTAGCACTCTGCTTGCTCGATGATAGCTCTTCATAATCAGCAGAGCAATAAAAACAGATCGGCGGCAGAAATCTCTAATCCCATCTGACCAAGCTAGTACAAGTAAAACTGACCTCCTTTTCAGGCTTAACTCATTATAAAGTATGGGCATTATATCTATTAGAATATGTTCTATTCTGTTCAACTCTTTACCTAGTATCGAGTTATGAGTCACAATACTTATTGGAAAAGTAGTTTTGCAGGATGTTCTTAGAACATTGCTGCTCTTCTTGCTTGATACAGTCTGTATCAGGCTTAGTGCTAGCATTTGGGTTTCACTCATTGTTTATACCTCTATGCTAAAGACATGGCACATTCTGATTACGTCAAATACGGATGCATTAGGATGCCTCATAATGTTCATTGACAAATTCTCCGTTCTCCCTAAGATGTCTTGCAACGATTTATTCAGTATGGATGGAGATTATAGGCACGGGAGATAAAATGAATGACTATAACTCAAGAAACTTAACAAAGCGTCAAAAAATGCGGCGGTGATATATGCGAGGATACATACCAGTAGTAGATATTTTTGCCGGGCCGGGTGGTTTGAGTGAGGGATTCTCAAATTTTAAAACCAAACTGCATAGAAAAGTCTTTGATGTTGTTCTATCAATAGAAAAGGAAAAGTATGCCCGTGAGACGCTGAAATTGCGAACATTTTACAGATTACTTAGATCAGATACTCCTTTAAAATTGGGTAATTACTATCGTTTCTTAAGAGGAGAGATTTCATTAGATAAACTATATGATTCACACCGATCAATTGAACTCAAAGCAGATAAAATCGCTTGGCAAGCTGAATTAGGGCTAACATCCACGTATCCAAGGGAGAAAGTGAATCAAAGAATCGAGGATGCTCTGGATGGTGCTAGCAATTTTGTTTTAATAGGCGGCCCCCCCTGCCAAGCATATTCTATCGCGGGTAGATCGAGGAACAAGAACAATAAGAATTATGATCCAAAACAGGACAAGCATCAGACATTGTATAAAGAATATCTCCATATATTAGCAGATAACAATCCCCTTGTCTTCGTTATGGAGAATGTAAAGGGATTGATTTCTGCAGAATTAGAGAATAAAAGGGTGCTAAATTTGATCATAAATGATCTCAAACATCCATCTGATGCATTACAACAGTCAAATAGCAGGAGAACTAGATATGGATACAATCTCTTTTCTTTTGTTCAAGAAGGACCTATAGATGATAAATCCTCAAAAAACCTTGTTATTAGAAGTGAGGAGTATGGCGTTCCGCAACAAAGACACCGGGTTATAATTCTAGGTATTAGGGATGACTTCAACCAAATCAATCCCCTTAAACTTACAAGAAAAAAAGAAAACACAGTTGAGTCGATTATCGCTGATTTGCCCAAACTACGAAGCGGTTTATCATCCATACCAGATTCAAATGAAAGATGGAAATCTGAGATCAACTCTATCCGTGGCACAAATTGGTTCAACGAACTGAAATCAAAGGATAGCGCCCTTTATTGTTTAATGTCTGAGTTATTGCAACATATTGGCAAAGTAGACTTATCGAGGGGAGACAGGTTTTTAGATTGCGAGTGTAAGGGGCCATTGAGTTTAAAGCAATGGATATTTAGTCGAAGAATCAAAGGGGTTTGCAATCATGATACTAGAAGTCACATAGTTAGTGATTTACATCGATACTTCTTTGCATCAAGTTATGCTCTTTTGTACGGGTCTTCCCCAAAGTTAAATGAGTTTCCTACAGAACTACTACCCAATCACAGAAATGTACATTATTCACTTGAAACAGAAAGAAAACAGGACTTCAGTGATAGGTTTAGAGTCCAATTAGCAAATAAACCTTCAACCACAATAACATCCCATATTTCAAAAGATGGGCACTATTATATTCACCCAGATCCGACTCAGTGTAGAAGCTTAACCGTAAGAGAGGCTGCGCGGTTGCAGACATTTTCAGATGATTATTACTTTTGTGGCTCTAGAACTGCCCAGTACCAACAAGTCGGCAATGCTGTTCCTCCCTATTTGGCGTGCCAGATTGCAGAAATAGTGTATGACGTAATAGTCAAAATGGGAGTATCTTATGACAGTAGATGAAATAAAGGCATTCGATATTGTCCAGCCCTCTGCTCGAGCTATGATCGAGTCCCTAAGAGCAATAGGATATTCACCTGCGACCGCTATAGCGGACATAATTGACAACAGTATAAGCGCAAAAGCAAAGAATATCTGGTTAACTTTCTACTGGTCGGGGAGTAACTCATATATATCGATTCTTGATGATGGTACCGGTATGGACGAGGACACCCTGATTGAAGCTATGCGCCCTGGGAGTAAAAATCCTCTTGAAGAGAGAAGTTCAAACGATCTTGGAAGATTCGGTATGGGACTTAAAACTGCATCCTTTTCTCAGTGTAAAAGGCTGACAGTAAGAACGAAGATTGTTAACGGGTCAATTGCAACCAGAAGTTGGGACATTGATCATGTTATAAAGACTAATCAGTGGCAGCTCTTAAAAACACCAAATAAAAATTCAGAAGAAAGGTTGCTGGGCTTAAATACTCTTATGTCTGGAACAATGGTTCTTTGGGAAAACTTAGATAGACTTTTGGGTTTTGACAGCGTTGTTATCTCTGATCACAACCAAAGTGCGTTCTATGCCATTGTTACGAAAATTAGGATATACTTGGAGATGGTTTTTCATGATTATTTAGAAGGCATCAACCCGCTGTTAAAAATCTATTTCAACGGCAATAACATTGAGAACCTAATACAGCCTTGGGATCCTTTTTATGAGACTCATCCTGCAACGACAATATATCCACCTGAGGAAGTACATCATAAACATGGAGTAACAGTTATTAAAGGGTACGTGTTGCCCCATAAAGATAAAATGACTACCGAAGAACTCCGCCGCATCAGTGGACCTGATGGGTGGAATGCAAGGCAAGGATTTTATATATATCGCAATAGAAGACTTCTTGTTGCTGGTGGTTGGCTGGGTCTTGGCATAGGTAAAACGTGGAACCAAGAAGAGCAGTATAAACTCGCTAGGATAAGAATTGACATAACAAATTCCTTAGATTTTGATTGGCTGATTGATATAAAAAAGTCGACAGCGAAACCTCCTTATTGGATTAAGGATCGACTAACTACTTTGGGTGAAAAAATTAGAAAAGAAGCAAGGGATGTATTCGTATTCAGGGGTAAATACGGACCGAGAAAACCTTCGTATGAAATAAAAAGAATCTGGAATACGACAAATCATAATGCTACCATTCATTATAAAATTGATAGGAAACATTTTTTGATTCAGGCTATCGAACAAATACTTAGCACAAAACCCAACCTTGCCCTTTTCTATGCGCTTCTTAGGACCTTAGAAGAAACCGTGCCCGTAGCGCAAATATGGCTAGACACTGCAGAGAACGCAGATCAACAAGCTCGACCATTCGAAAACTCGAATGACTTAGAAAAGAAAAGGCTAGTCAGTCTTTCATATTCAATACTCCGTAATTCTGGTGGTTTCAATCATCAATCAGCGTGTCAGATACTTAGAGAATGCGAAGAGTACCAAGACTGTTTATCTTACATCGATGAAATAAGCAAAGAAGGGAATTGATGGATTATACGGCATTACTAAACATATGTAGAATTCTGATCAGCGAACGCATCAAGAAAGAAAATGAGACTATTACAAGCGAACTTATTCAGTCCAATATTGCTGTTACTCTGCGTAAGCTGGGGACAGAAGTGCCTGATGAAGTTGCAAAGAGACTTCTCAACGACCTTGAGAGTATATTTACCACTTGGATTGATATGCCATTAACTTTAGTTGATGGAAATCACAAACCATGGCTTCCAAGCAAGCAACTACAAATCAAATGGCAATATTGGGAACGATATAGACAGTACTTGAAAGAGTTGGGCTGGGCAGAGGAAACAATAAACAGATTAGATGAAATAACATTTGATACTTTGGGGCAGTTGGAAGATCCTAACAGAGAGGGTAACTGGGATATTAGGGGATTAGTTGTCGGACATGTTCAGTCTGGGAAAACTGCCAACTATTCAGGATTAATTTGTCGAGCTATCGATGCAGGATATAAGGTCATTGTTGTGTTAGCGGGAACATTAAACAACTTAAGAAGCCAAACGCAGATTAGAATTGATGAATCTGTGCTTGGATTTGACAGTATTCATAATCTAGATAGTAAAAAAAGAGAACCGATAGGAGCTGGAAGAATTGCACGTTGTTTTCCTCCTGTTGATACAGTTACAACACGAAGTGAAAGAGGTGATTTTAAAAGAGCGGTTGCCAACCAGTTTGGAATTAATCCAGGTGGTAATCCACTAATCTTCATAATAAAAAAGAATGGATCTGTTCTGCGTAATCTAATCCAATGGGTTGAGTGGGCATCACAAAACCACGGGACAGTAGATGGTAAGCCATATATAAGGCACGTGCCTCTCCTCGTAATTGATGACGAGGCAGATTACGGCTCAGTTGATACAAGGCGACAAGCGAGAGATAATTATGGGCAAATCAATGAGGAGCACAATCCCACCATAATAAACCAAAGAATCAGGCAGTTGCTCCTTTACTTTGAGAAATGTGCATATATAGGATATACAGCCACCCCATTTGCCAATATCTTCATACACCCACAAAGCAATCTTCCAGATTTCGGTGAGGACCTTTTCCCAAGGAATTTTATCACTTGCTTACCAAATCCATCAGATTACATAGGTCCTGCACAGATTTTTGGCATAGTAAATGAAGAAAACACTGCAGTAGAAAAAGAAGAGGGACTACCCTTGATAAGGGAGGTTGATGACGTGTATGACTGGATTCCGCCTGGACACCCAAATCATTACGTGCCATTATACAAGGAGAAACAAGTTATTCCTCCATCACTGAAAAAGGCTATAATGAGTTTTATATTATCTTGCGCTATTAGAAAAACTAGAGGACAAGGCAATGCTCATAACTCAATGCTGATACACGTAACACGATTTGTTAGTGTTCAACAAGCAGTTTATAATCAAGTTGTGCAATATCTAACTGAAATAAAACACAGATTGCAGTACGGTGACGGAGATCGTAAACCAAGCATTATAGATGATTTTAAGCAATTATGGGATAATGACTATTTCATAACCACAAGAAAAATGAACAAAGACAATAGTTATTCTGTTGATTGGCTTCCAGTTAAGGCATACCTTACTTCAGCGGCACTTGAGATCGTTTCTGTGAGACAGATTAATGGTTCTGTGGGTGATATCCTAGATTATTACGAGTATAAGGATACTGGTTTGAGTATAATCGCAGTTGGTGGTGATAAACTATCTAGGGGACTCACACTTGAAGGATTGACAGTCAGTTATTTTCTGAGAACCTCTCGCATGTATGATACATTAATGCAAATGGGGCGATGGTTCGGATATAGGCCATATTATGTTGATGTCTGCCGACTGTATCTACCAAATGACTTACGAGAGTGGTTTCGCCATATAACTCTGGCTAGCGAGGAATTGCGCAATGAATTTGCATACATGGCTTCTATAGGTGGGAAACCAATAGATTATGGGTTGAAAGTCAGATCTCACCCATCACTGCTTGTAACCGCTCCTGTAAAAATGAGACAGGGTACTGAGTTGTACTTATCATATGAAGGCAGTATTTGTGAAACAGTAGTATTCAGAAAGGATGAGTCATTTCTACGGAGTAATCACAAGGCTGCCATGGGGTTAATTGATAGAGTTACTGCCTACATAACACCCGAGCAAAACCCCACAAGACAGTACTCTCGTGAGTTCACACAAAACTGGTCAGGTCTATTATGGTCTGATGTTGATGTCAAAGACATTTGTCGATTCCTTCGTGAATACCAGACACATGAAGATGCTAGGAAAGTAAACGTAAAACTTATTTCCGAATACATTGAGCAACAATTCAATTCAAGCAACAACAACCTATCTAGTTGGTCGATTTTTTTAGCTAATGGTTCTAAGGGACTTACACACTTATCGTCGGTCGTTAATAGTGAGATTAGATTAAGCTATCGTGCGTGGAATCGTAATTATGATCCCAAGAAGAAAGGTGTTCAATCTGCCTATCGAATTGGTAGATTACTGAATCCTGGAGATGAGTCTGTAGACCTAGGAACTGATGAGTGGCTTAAAGCGATGGACTTAACTTTGAAGTCATGGAATAGCAACAAAGACCATCGAAAAAGGACTCATCCGCCATCATTCCCAGACGGTCGGTTAATTAGAGAAGTAAGGAGTGTGAAGAAAGGACTTCTGATGCTGTACTTTCTCGAATCTGACAGTGAGAAATCCGATATCGGGGATGAAGTTCCGATCGTCGCAATTGGACTAAGCTTCCCCAGCAATTCGAATGATGTGAGAATTCCATGGGTAGTCAATACCGTTTTTCATGATCAGGAATTTGGAGATATGGAATGATTTCAGTTAATGACATTTGGATTGAGCTGACGGATGAGGGCTGTCCGAAGACAGGATTCTTGCGAAGACGAATTCCCATGTCGAATGGTGTTAACATTTTTGCTGTCATATTAAGTCCTTTAGGCTTACCGGCATTGTTAATGGAAGTTGATACAAAGACAACCAATGACACTTTTGATATAGAGTGTTTTGGATTCAATCTGAAGACACTTACTAGGAAAGATGCAGTAATGGGTTTAGTGAGATGCATTGTTCTGGAATTGTCAGATAACAAGTATAGAGACATCTTTAATGTTGTTGCAGATGATGTTGTGTCAAATGTTGCCAAAGAAGCTGATGAAATACATGGAATCGTTACATTCACCAATCAGATAATGAAATGGAAAAACTTTTTCAATAAATACGGAGTAAAAGGTCTGTCAAAACAGCTTCAACATGGCCTATGGGGAGAGTTATGGGTAATAAAATCAATACTATCTCCAATTTGGGGAATAGATAATTCCATTGTTTCATGGGTGGGACCTAATGGTGCTAATCAAGATTTCTCAAACGAGTTGGCTTGCATAGAGGTTAAAACGAGCATTTCACCTCCACATAAGAAATTTGTTGTCTCAAATGTTCTCCAGCTTATAGGTTATCCTGACATTAAAATGTTCCTAGTGTTTGTTGCGTTGGATGTTAGGAGAAGTAGAATTGGTTCTTTACCCCAGTTGGTTAATGAAATCAGAGAAACCTTAGACAATACTAATCCTCAAGTATTATCATTGTTCAATAGCAAGCTTATTCGTTATGGATATCTTGATATGCATGAGCAAAAGTACCTAAATACTGGATATCATGTTAGAAATAGCATTTTGTTCAAAGTGGTAGATGGTTTCCCACGTATATTGGAGGATGATATTCCAAATGGAGTAGGCGACCTAAGATATTCAGTATCAGTTTCATCATGCTTGAATTTCATCGTAGAGACAACAGAATTATCCGATAGCATAAGGGTGAGTAACACATGAACGACTATGATCTTTTTTATGATAGTTTTATTAGCGATGTTAGGTTGTTTTCCAAAGGTGAAGTATTAAACTCCGAAGGCGATGGTCGACAGCCTGACTTTCTTGAAAATGCATTTACTGAGGTTTTTTTGGGGTACTTGGATGAAAGGGGTATTGCGGATGGCTCAGTTACTTGCTACCATGCGGCTAAGACCACGAAAGGTCACATTAAAATTAACGCATGGGGCATGGATGATGAAGATGGATTGTTATCATTATCTATAACTCATTTTTCGAATGATTTCAAGAATCATAGATTAACTAATACGGAGATTGATACAGTAGTAAAACAAGTAGTAAGGGCTTTTGAAATGGCTATTTCTGGATATCATGAGCGGATGGAGCAGTCGACAGAAGCATACGAGATGATGAAATGTATATATGAATCACAACATTCTTTTGTGAATATTGAGTTTATATTACTAACTAATGGATTGCTCCCGAAAAACTTTAAGCTACCTAAAGTTAAAGAAGGCGCTTATTCGTACCACTTTGATATTTGGGATCTGGTTAGGTTGCATAAGGTTATCTCATCTGATACTCCTTATGAGAGTATAACCATTGATTTGTATGAAAGGTTTGGTATTGGAATTCCCTGCCTACCAATAACGTCAAGTGCCACCGATTATAAAGTCCGGCTAGCTGTAATCCCAGGATTTATTCTCTGCGATTTATACGAAGAGTATGGGCATAAACTTCTTGACCTGAATGTAAGGTCATTTCTTCAGGCGAGGGGGAAAGTTAATAAAGGAATACGGGATACTTTGTGTAATGAGCCATCCCGTTTTTTGGCATATAATAATGGTATAACAGCTACTGTTGAGAAGTTAGATATGATAATTAATGAGGATAATCAGCACATAATCAAATCTATAACAGGTTTTCAAGTGGTTAATGGTGGACAAACTATGGCTTCAATACACAGATCTTTTAAGATTGATAAGGCTAATATTTCAGAAGTCTATGTACAAGCAAAAATCACAGAAGTAGAACCAGAGAGTATTCCCGTATTAGCTCCTTTAATTTCCCGATTTGCAAATAGTCAAAACAAAGTCAGTGATGCTGATTTCTCATCAAATGACCCCATACATGTTGAAATGCAAAGACTCTCAGAAAAGGTTTGGATACCAGGAGAGCAGTCTAGATGGTATTATGAACGTACCCGAGGACAGTTTCAGGTCGAAAAGAACAGAAAAGCTCCTACTGCTGCAAGAGCTAAGAAGTATGATTTAGAACATCCCTCAAATCAAAGATTCAATAAAACTGATTTTGCTAAATATATGTATAGCTGGGATCAATTACCTCAAGTCGTTAGTCTAGGAGCTCAGAAATGTTTTGTGAATTTTATGGCAGATTTGAAGCAAACAAAGGATAAAGACTGGCAGCCTGATGAGGTATTCTATAAAGAAGTTATTGCCAAAGCCATTATTTTCAAATCTGCAGATAAAGTTGCAAGGAAAAACAAAATACCCTCTTATAAGGCTAACGTAGTAACTTATATGGTTGCATATCTATCAAAGAAAAGCTTGGGCAGAATGAGTCTGATGGATATTTGGGATAACCAAAAAGTGCATCCAAGTGTGCTGGAAGCCTTTAACATTTGGGTGATGCCAATACATGATGAGTTAGTCAAATCAGCAAAGGGAAGAAATGTAACTGAGTGGTGTAAAAAAGACCAGTGTTGGGATGTAATACAAGAAATAGATTTTGGTATGCCTCACGGTTTGCAGGAACTACTGGAAAGTAACCAACCTCTTCCAACAGTGGGGAAAACAAAACACATAAAGCGCCCATCATTATCAAGCTTAGCTAAAGAGAACTTAGCTAGGACAATGCAACTTGATGATAAAACATGGTTTGAAATATCGCGATGGGGAAAGAAAACACGCAAGTTAAATGACTGGCAATGCAAATTCATACTTACACTGGTTGAATACGCTCAATCTAACTGGGCTACTGTTCCTTCTGATAAGCAAGCAGCTCAAGCAGTTAAAATAATTGATACAGCGATTGAGTATAATATGCCAGGATTGTCCAATAAGAAGCAAACTTATGACTGATATTTTTTCCGAAGAAAAACGTAGCATAGTAATGTCTCTAATCAAGAGTCGTGATAATGAGTCTACCGAGAAGAAATTTATTCGAGCACTAAGAGCCTATGGTATAACGGGTTGGAGAAGAAACCAAAAATTGATAGGGCGTCCAGATTTCGTCTTCAGGAAACAAAAAGTCGTAGTTTTTTTGGATGGGTGTTTCTGGCATATGTGTGAGTTACATTGTAAAATTCCACAAAGCAACAGGAACTTTTGGGAAAAAAAGTTGAATTCGAACAAATTGCGGGACATAGAAGTAACAAAAACTTTAGAAAAGAGTGGGTGGAGTGTTATTAGGATATGGGAGCATGATATGTCGAAAAGAAGAATCGGTCAAGCAATGGATCGACTGAGAAGACTTCTGAATAATGGAATTGTAAGTAATCCAAATAAATAAATGTAAATGGTAGAACTCTGTAAAGCTATAATAATGTCGATGTAATTGTCGTCGTCCTACACTTCCAATGAAACGGTGGAAACGGAGTATGCGCTCCGGAGACACCTATTGGATTCATCTCTGAGTCATAATCGATCTGATCATCTTTGATCCAAGGTGCGAGGGCTTTGATGTATTCCCGGGCATCATCCAGACTGTTGGACTTGGTATCAAGAGCCATGAGCTTGTCCATCACTTCGAGGGCATCGTTTAGGGGATAGACCTTGTCCTGGGCAGCCAGAGCCCGGCAGATGTCACTGGTACGGTCATCCAGGATTACCACAAGCTTGTAGTATTTGGCCTTGGCTTTCTTGTAGCCTTGCAGCCTTCCGAATTCCCTGATGCGCAGGGCTGTGTGCTCTGCAAGTCCCTGCCAGTAATGAGATGAGCGGTTGGCGAGGTCATTGAACTGGTCTTTGAGGGTATCGGCTAACATCTCCTTGGTATAACCCTGCTCTATGGCTTTGGAGAGGACATCGGCAAAGTTCTGCCTTATGTCTGCATCGAAGTGATTACCGATCCAGAACAACTGCTGCTTCTGGATGGTTGAGGAGAGATGCTGATCTTTAATGCCCCATAGCCCGATTGATGTCATGGTCGGGGCTTGCACTTGGGTGTCTCTCAGTCCGAGGCGCACACAGCGGTCTATTATCGCCTTGGTGGGCTCATTGACCAGTGCTGCGAAGTCATCTCCCAACTGGGTATTGATGATGCCCATCAGCTTATCTATGGAGTTCTGGTTGATCTTCTCTGCCCTTGGCATGTCAATCAACATTTGGATGGCAAGTCGAGCGGCATCCCTGATCTCGGTCTTCCAGGCATTGTTGAGTATCCTGTAGTACTCCAGCATAAGTCTATCGTAATAGTTCATCAGAAGGCGAACCTCTTGATCCTGAATCTGTTCCTACCGATATCGTATTCCGAGAACCGTTCCAGACAGCCTGCCAGGGCATCACAGCCATCGATGTAGCCATCCGGATAGGTGAGGAACTGACTGATGAGAGTGGGAGTATCTTGGCCTTCAGGAAAGAGTATCTTTGCTGTCTCGATGATGGTCTCGGTTCTTTCGATGCGGAGGTTCTTGTTGTCCTTGTTATCGATACGCTTGATTCTGTGACTGATGGGTGGCAGATGATTGTCCTGTGCCCATCTATCGAAGTCAGCGAGGATACGTGCCTGACCATAGGTGGTCTCACAGGCTGCCCTGGCTTTGACTCTGTAAGTGCGATCCAACTCCTGATAGGCATCATAGTAGTATCTGAAGAACTTGGTGTTCTCTGTCTGCCGTATCCAGACATGAATCACATAGAACCTGTTGCCGTCATAGCCTATGGAGATGATGGCCTTGTAACAGCCCTTCTCACCCCAGGCAGGATCGGCATAGATCCAAACCCGCTTCATCTGGGATGGCTCAGGCAGAGTTTTGTATCTGGTGAACCAGTGGTTCTTGAAGATGTTCCCTTCAATGACTGGCTGCCCTAACATCTCCCTCTGGTATCCGGTATACCCGAACTTGGCTTTTAGATTAGGCAGGGTGGCAGTGGGATATTGAGCCTCCCAAGCGGACTTACCATGTTGATCTTCGAGAGAGAAGCGCAATATCGCTTTTTGGTGCGTTTTCAGAACCGATTGGTATCCTAAGTCCAAATCTGGATTATCGGCCCGCATTTCGCCTAATATAAGCTCCTGAAACTGGCAGATCGCATAGTTGGGATGCACCAGGTTACCGAGCCAGACGATCCTGCCATTCCCCTCCGGTGAGAGAGCTCCGGCAAGCTCCTGGGTGATCTTCTCCATGCGTCTCTTGCCGATGGACTGGTTGCCCATGTTCTCTTCTTTGTCGATATCGTCACAGACGATCAGCCCGGGCCGCCTGGCGGTCTTGGGATTGATAGTTCCTCTATGACTTTGCTTGATACTCCTGGCTCTGATTCTCGCTTTGTTCTTGAGATAGAAGTCCAGATCAAAGGCATCCACTGGCCGCAGCTCCGGATAGTCGATGGTGAGCCGCTTGTTGTTCTGAAGCTCATGCAAGGTGAAGGCGGTGCGTTCCTGTGCCAGGTCTATGTCTGCGGCTGTATGGATCACGTAACGTTCACCCTGGATGATCATCCAGATGGGATAGACCACTCCCATGAGTACCGTTTTGCCCAGCCCACGAAACCCGGTGATGGCGATGATGCCCGAGCCCTTGTCAGTCTCATCGAACATGGTCTCGTGTGCTGGGCAAAAGGGTAGCGGGAAGATGTGCGGGAAATAGGTATGGCAGAAGAACGAGAAGGCATCCCATCCTGATCCGGTAGTACGTCTGATTCTCTCAGCCTTGGCTTCGGGGTTATCGTCTATAAAAGGCAAGACGGAGATCGTTTTGGATGCGATCTCCGTCAGAGCCTTGTTATGCCGCTGAATGAACTTCTTAGGCATAACCGGGTATCACCCCAACCCCCGGCAGGCTGTTGGTCGGGGACCCTGAGTTTCCGGAAGGATCAGCGGAGCCGGGGGGATCGGCTCCGCTGTCAGGCAGGCAGGATGTCGTGGAGCCGGAGGGAATAGCTCCACTCGTTGGAGGGTAGGTTGGCTGGTGTGTTTGGAGGTAACCATGTGTCTATCCATTTCTGACTCGTAAGTACTCGGCAAGATCGAGCACGATACTTTGAAACTGTTTCAGCATAGTCTCATAGCCCTTCTCGATCATGAAGTCGGTCACCTGATCCAGGAAGCGGACGATATAGTCGTTCAACTCCTTGGAAGGCTCAGCGTCCTTCTGATTCTGCCTGATCAGGCTGACGAGGCTCTGCAGAGCGGTGTCCGCCGGGTTCTTGGCATATTCCCGCAGTGCCTGGATGAGCGCCTTCTTGCGGGCCAAGTTGATCTCATGGTCGAGCTTGCGCTCTTCCTTGAACTGCTCGTCCCATTTGCCGGACTTGATCCACTTGCGGACGGTGATACCGGAAACTCCGAAGATCAGCGCCAGTTCCAGCGGATCGGTCTTGCCGTTCAGATAGGCTTCCCTGCAGTTGTCCCGCTTGATGCGGAACTCATGGCTGTTACTCATACTCGGGACGTACCTTGTGCTTCTGCAGGTAGAGGTTGAGGTCTTTGCCGGAGCAGCGCAGCTGTCCGTTTTCCTTGGTTCTGAAAGCCGGCAGAGGATCGCCGATGTCACGTATCCAGCGGTAGACGCTGGAGCGGTCGACCCTGAGGATCTCAGCTATCTCATCGGTGCGGTAATTGCGTTCGTCTTTGAAGATGTTCATCAGTTCCTCTGCGGTGTTGGTATTCATAGGTGCCATTATTCATTCTCCTGTGCTTTGATCAAATAGAGATGAGTTACGCTGCCACTGTTTCTCACAGGGCGGGGAAGTTGAGGACGATCTGGCGGAACTGGCCCGACTCGTCTCGTTCATAGAAGTTGATGTACTGCTTGGTGGCTACCACCTGGATGGCCTGGTCGATCAGCTCCATCGCTTCCTTCCAGGTCTTATCCTTGATGTTGTAACGGCGCAGGCGCAGGATGCGGTACTTGGCGATCTCGCCTTTCTTGTCAACCTGGAAGGCTTCGCTGATGATGGCCCGGAGGTTGACGTTGGAGTCGGCGGACCAGGCTTTCAGGCACTCGTCTATCTTCTGCTTGGCGAGTTGAAGTTCGATGCCGAACTGGATGCGTTCCTTGAACCTGATCTCCACCCTGTACTTGCCGTCAAAGCTGTTGAGAACGGCATTGCCCTTCCAATCCAGGCCGTTCTTCTCGGCTACCTGTTGGAGATAGAGCTCCACGTCCTCAAAGAACTTGTTCTTGTCAGCTACCATACGGTCATGCAGCTTGATGGCCCGGTTGATGGTCTTGCTTACGATGGCGTCCTGCTTGAGGATCTCAGGTCTGATGATCGAGACCGGAATGCTCTGGCCGTTAGCGTCAATACGGGTGGGTACGGGCTTCTTAGCCTTGGGGGTCTTGGGTGTGTCCATTGGATGTCTCCTTGTTATCTGTATATTTGGTTTTCTTTTCATTCTGTTTGATATAGTTCTGCAGCATGGCGATCACAGCTCTGCGCTCCTTCTTGTCGAGTAGGTTCCAGTGGCTTTTGGAATAGTTTTTCAGCATGAATGCCCGCAGTTGGGACTCGGTCCAAGCCGCGGTTTTCATGAGATAGAACATATACATGCCCTGGCGGTCGAAAGTAAAGACTTGGGGTCTGCCATGCCTGCGGTACTTTAGCAGGAGTGCCTTCAACTCAGTTAAGCGATCCTCCGGCAAGGCTCTGAGCGATTCACCATAGCCCAGGCCCTTGATGATGAACCTGAAGGCATCGAGCGGCCAGTGGAATTTCTTGACCCTGAGGACATGTATCTGTTGACGTAGTTTGCGTTCTCGCTGTTCCTGATCCATAGAATGCTCCCGGTTGGCTGGTCTTACAGTGCTTGCTGTGGGTGTTGAGCCATGCGCTTCTTAGTTCGGTAAGGCGCTCTTTGCTTAGGTGGCATCCCGGCCTTGCTTCGCAGTTCGCCCAGGATGCCTTTGATCACAATCGATCCCACCATGGGGATTTTCTGGTGGTCTAATACGCAGTATCCGCTCTTATTGATGCCGATCACCTTAAC
>Ga0255346_1003341_pt1 | contig 18991 bp, 15 predicted proteins | sample wastewater_treat_FD_194410 | JGI IMG/M metagenome (GOLD analysis project Ga0255346, IMG submission 194410) | Wastewater microbial communities from Lulu Island WWTP, Vancouver, Canada - plant22 | ecosystem: Engineered > WWTP > Wastewater > Unclassified | place: Canada: Vancouver, British Columbia... | reverse complement strand
GGCGTTGCGCAGGGTGAGGCCATTGAGCAGCAGGCCCGTGCTGTTGAAGGGGCTGCCGCGCACCGAGAGATCGGCCTGCGGGCTGCCCGCGCCTTGGTCGCGAACCGTCAGGCCAGGAACCTCTTTGAGAAGTGAGGGGCCGGGACGCACGACAGGAGAGAGCGGTGTGGCCTCAACGTGAATCACCCAATTGGTGTCCGGCGGCACGGGCGTGGTCTGTGCATCGGCAACGTCGGCGCACAGTAGGGACGCAATCAGAAGACCGCAGGATAGGCAGTGACGGCACAGAACTTTCATGAGGCGGGTCAGCGTAGCGTGTCGCACAGTGATTGTCAATCGGTTCGAGTGTAAAAGCAGTGCTCGGTTTTCTCTCACACAAAGGCTGTTCGCCGTCACCTTGCAGTTGGGGCGTGATTTCATCGCTATCGGGATCGGTATCGCTATCGGTATCGCCACCCTCTCCCTCCGTTCGGCGATGTTCAACAGCATCGATTGGCTGGCGCACAGCCATTGGTCACGCGCCGCACGGTGTATGTCCTCCAACGTACCGGCCTTCTCATAGATCCAGGCAACATAGCGGATCGCCAGACGGTAGATGTCCAATTTCTCGTGTCCGAAGCTCATTGTTTTTCTTCGATACCGATAGCGATAGCGATACCGATCCCGATTTGGATGAAACCATGAAACCCAGAAACCCAAAAAACCTTAGTGCCTTCGTGTGAGGAAACAACTTGTTTTTTATCGCGCTTGAGCCGTAAGGCACTAACCGATTACGCAAGAGCCGCAATCAGCGATTTGCGCTTTGGGGCGGTTTTGTTATGATCGTTTGGAAAAAACGAAAGAAGGAGTGACCGATGAACGATAAGATTCTTCCTCTCTTGGAAAGGCGCAGCGTCCGTGTTTACCGTCCGGGCGAGGCGGTCGGCGACGATGAATTGCGCGCGCTGCTGGAGGCCGCGATGGCCGCGCCGTCGGCCAGGGCGTGTGATCCGTGGCGCTTTCTGGTGGTGCGCGAGCGCGCGGACCTTGATGCGTTGGCGGATCTGCTGCCGTACGGCAAGATGCTCCGTCAGGCCGCTCTCGGGATCATCGTCTGCGGCGATCAGGCGCAGGCCAATCGCCAAGAACTCTCCTACCTGTTGCAGGATTGTTCCGCCGCCGTCCAAAACCTGCTGATTGCCGCGCATCTGCTCGGGCTCGGCGCGGTCTGGCTGGGCGTTCACCCGAACGAAGATCGCGTGACCGGTATCCGCCGTCAGTTCGGCGTGCCCGAGGCGATCCTGCCGGTTGCCGCGATCTCCATCGGCCGGCCGGCTGAAACGCCCGCCCCCCGCACGCGCTTCAATCCGGACTTCGTGCATGACGGCCGTTGGGGGAGCTAGGGTATCAAGACAAATGGCAAAGCAAGCAAGGAGGATGAAATGTCGCGAGAGCGTACAGATGTTAAAAAGGGCGGATGTTTAAAGAAGGTGGGTATCGGCTGTCTGACGCTGGTCATTCTGCTGGTGCTCGGCGGTGTGTTGGTGCACCGTATGGCGAAATCCGCTGTCACGCGGTTGGCCGCGCTATACACGGACACCGCGCCGACGGATCTGCCGAAGTTCCAGATGGCGGATGGGGAAAAACGTGCGTTGTTTGAGCGGGTGGATGCGTTTGCCAAGGCGGTGAAGGCGGGCAAGTCGGACCAAACCCTGTCACTGAGTGCACGCGACATCAATGCCTTGATTCAAAACTCACCGGAGTTGGCAGGACGCCTCGTTGTGGAGATCGAGGACGAGCGTATCCGCGGTGACGCCAGTTTTCCGCTGGATCAGTTGAGCAGCCTTGACCCGCTGAAAGGCCGTTGGCTGAACGGATCCGTGGGGCTCAGCGTGAGTGTGGTTGCGGGGCGGCCCGTCGTGTTTATGGAGACGCTGACCGTGCGCGGGAAGCCAGTGCCGGAGCAGTTGATGTCAGCAATCCGGTCGAGGAATCTGGCTGACCAAGCGATCAAAAACCCGAAGGCCGCGCAGATCCTGCAACACATCGAAAAGGTAACGGTCGAGGACGGGCGTGTGGTGATTGAGAGTAAATAGACGGGCACCGCGCGGCGGAAAAACCAGACGAGGAGTTTCGGGGGGTAGCCGGAACTACCGGCAGGATCGGCAGTGCCGGAAAAAACAAAGCGCCGGGAGCCTGTTCCCGGCGCTTGGTTTTCAATTTCTACTCTTACTGGTAGCGGTCCCGGTAACCGCCTGGCAGGGGCATTGTACCTTCCCAGCCGGCCGGGGCAGCCCACGGCATATCGGTTTCGTTCGGGTTATCAACCATACACCCGGCGAGCCCGAGCAGAACGAGCGCCGCGAGTAGGAGACAGAGGCTACGGATCGTCAGGCTCGTCTCAGAAGAAGACGACATCGCCTTTCTCCACCGGTGCCTGCTGCCAGTCGTTCAGAATGTCAGCAACCACGAAATTCTTGCCGCGTACGGCTTGGCGCAGTTTGATGCGCGTGACGAACTCGCCGGCGGCGCTTTGACGGCCGGTGCGGCGCACGTTCATTTCAAGCTGCGGCAGGGCGTTTTGGCGCTCGGGGCCGAGCAGTTCGGTGATGGCATCGTCAGAGAGTTCGATGATCGCGAACTTCAGTTCGTCGTTGGCTTCGATGATCTTGCCCTTGTCGCCAGCGGTGGGAGCCGCGGCCATACCCTGTGCCGGCGCGACGGTACCGGGATGCGAACCTTTGCCGCTCAACACTTTCTTTAACTCCTCGTACTTCTCGTTCATTTTGGCGAGATCTTCGGTCAGGTTGGCCTTGTCCTCGTTCAGCGTCTCGATCGTGTTCTTGGCGTCGGCGAGTTCGGCGGTGAGTTCCCGCTTTTCGGCGGTGAGCCGGGTCACACGTGTTTCCAACTCCGCTTTTTCGGTGGTGAGGGTGGCGACCTTTTCCTTCTCGCCCTTCAACTCCACCTTGGCGGCGCGGCCATCGGTCTTGAGCTTGTTGACTTCATCGACCGAGGCGGTGAACTGGTCGCGCATCTTGGTGAGTTCGGCACGCGTCTTGTTGAGCGTGGCCTGCTGGGCCTTGGCGCGATCAAAGAACCGGTCCATCAACTCCTGCATGGTGCCGGGGCCTTTGGTGGCGGGCTTGTTATCCACCGGGTCGAGAACATAATTGCCCTCGCCATCGACGGCGAAGAAACTGCGAAGCTGCAAGCGCTTTTCGGTGTTGCCGAAATCGAGCGTGGGCAGATTTTGCTGCTCCAGCTTGACCGGATAACCCTCCAGCATTGCCTGCTTCTCGGGATTCGTGAGTTCACGGTCGGAGACCTCGGAGATGTCCTTCATCACGCTTGGCGCGTCGGCCTCGGCGGGATCTTGCTCCTCGATCGTCTTAGCCACTTTGATAAACGTCTCCTCAAGTACACTGTTGCGCTTCGTCAACAGCTCCCGTTTTTCGAACAACTTATGAGCGAAAAACAGGGACACAGCACTCAGGATCAGGATGATGATAACCAACACACGCAGCACTTTAGCCATTTCAAAACCTCAAGATTAACAGATGACACGTTTACGCGTATGGTCAAAAGGTAATTCAAACTGGGCCGAACTGCAACAACAAACTGCAAGTAAGGCGCGATTTTTTTTTGTGGTTTGAAATTGACCTTGGCGCGCCACCTCCGTACAATTACCCTTCACTATGAGTAAGAAGCGTTCCAAGATTTTTGGCTGCTGGCTTGTTGGGCTGTTGAGTGTGGGTGTTCCCCTGTGCGGGGCGTTCGCGCAGACCGCCGCCGAAGAAGAGGCGTTAAACGAAGAGCTGAAGTACATTGAGCTCTTGCAACAGATGCGTATGCCGGATATTGCCGATAAGGTGATCGCCGAGACCAAGGCGCGTTTTCCCGAGGCTGCCGCCAAGCTCAAGGTCAGCGAACTCAAGGGCTTGCTCTCACAGGGGCGTTTCGATGCCGTCCAGGAGAAGATCGATGCGATCCCCGACAAAAACGGACCTGAGTTCTGGGCGCTGACGTTGGCCAAGGCTGATGCCTACTACGCCTTCGGCAAGTATGCCGACGCGGACAAACTCTACCTGAGCTTCTTCAAAAAGGTCGAAAAACCGAGCGAGGCGCTGGTTTCTTTTTACCGCGACTCGGCCTACAAATACGTCCAGATGTTGCTCTATCTGGGCAGGGACAGCGAGGCGCTCGTGGCTTTCCGCAATCTCTTTAAGGTGCCGCTGGAGGAGACGATTGAGCGGCAGGTGCGCGCCGACATGGCCGAGTTGATGATCAAGCTCTTGCCCGATGTCCAGAAAAAGGAGGAGAAGGACAAGATGCTCAAGGAGGCCGAGGCCAATGTCGACAAGCTGCTCTGGAAGCAGGACATCTGGTTCGGCAAGGCGATCGTGATGAAGGCGCACCTTTTCCTGATACGCGGCGACCTTAAGGGTGCCCAAAATCTGGTCGAGAACTACATGCCGCAGCTCAGGACCATCCATGATGCCCTGATAGAGCAGGATCCCAAAGGCACGGAGGGATTGCTGCGCATGAGCCCGATGCCGCAGTGCCGTTATCTGCTGGCGGTGCTGTTGATGGATGAGGCGATGGCCGAGGCCAAGAAGGACAAGCCCGACGAAGACCGCATCAAGGATCTGCTGGTCGGTGAAAGGGATGCCCAGACCGGCAAACGCAAGCAGAATGGCGCCTTCAACCACTTCATCAACGTATTCATCCGCTTCCCGGAGAGCCAGTGGGCCTCTGAAGCCGGCGAGCGCTCCGAGATTCTGCGTAAGTTTATCAAGACCCGCTACAACGCGGACCTGCGCACACCGGTGACCGAGGATCAGATGCGCCGGGTGCGTGAAATGCAGTTCGCGGGTGCGCGATTGGTCTTCAGCCAGAACCAGTTCAAGGAGGCGATCGACAAATACCTGCTGGTGCTCAACCAGTTCCCGGAGGCCCCGGAGTCGGTGGCGGCCTTGGGCGACCTCGCAATCAGCTACATCGAGACCTCCGACAAGGACAAAGAGGCAGCGCTGATGGCCGAAACCGTCATCGGCCACCTCTCCGAGCGCTTCTCGTGCCATCCCAAGCTCATGAAAGAGGCGGGCGACCAGATGCGCCGCATCGGCGAGCACTACGGCGACCTGCGCATGGAGGACAAGCGACGTCAGACCTACGCGCTCTTTTTCCGCGATTACCCGGAGCACTACGCCGCCGGTCAGCTTGTGATGAGCTTTGGCGAACGCGAGTTCACCGCCAAGAACTATGTCGGCGCGATGACATACTATCGGCGGCTCGTCGAAACCTATACCAATTCGCCCTACTACTTCGATGCTATCAACCGTATGGCGCAGATCTACAAAGAAGAGGAGCAGGCGACCAACGAGATCCAGACGCTGGAGTTTTATGTCGAGCGCCTCGGCAAGCGCGAACACCCCGGTCATGCGCTGGTCGTTGGAACTTTCCGTTTGGCCGATGCCTACCGCGAGTACGGCATCAGCCTGCTCCGCGGTGGTGAAACGAACGAGACTGAGACTGTTGACGCCGAGCAGAAGGCGGAAGCGCAGAAGCAGGGCGTGAACATGTTGAGCCGGGCGGTCATGAACTTCAACAACGTCGTCAAGATGTTGGATGAGAACGCGGCCGTCTATCAGCAGAACGATGAAGAGAAGCAGCGCAACGAGCAGATGCGCGAATTGGCCGTCTTCACCAAGGCGGTCTGTCTCACGCAGATCAATCAGCCCGAAGACAAGCTGCCGTTGTTGCGCAAGTTGGCCATCAACGCCTATGAGGATTACGTCAAGCGTTTCCCCAAGGGGCAATACGCGCCCAAAGCGCAGTTGCAGATCGGCACGCTTTATACCATCCTGCAGGACACCGCCAACGCGCAGGCGGCCTTCGAAAAGCTCAGCAAGAACTACGCAGATTCCGACGAGGCTAAGAATTCAGTGCCGCTGCAGGCCGCTGCCCTGATTGAGATCGGGTTGCGCGGCGAGGGCGTCGCGAAGTACCGCGAGATGTTCGCCGCTGGCGGCACCTACACGGAAGGCCAGTTCATGGCTGCGGCGCGTGCCTTGGAGGCGAACAGGGAGTACGACATGGCGATTCAGGCGTACGACAAGGTGTTGGCCTCCGCCAAGGACATCGGCATGATCGCCAACGCCCGACTGGGACGCGCCCGTTCGCTGGTCGGCCTCAAAAAGTACGGCGAGGCGCACAAGGCGCTGGAGGCTTTCATCGCAGACAAAGAATTGTCCAAGCTTTTGTTGGTGGTCGATGCCAACCTGTTGCTGGTCGAGGTGGCCAGCGAGGAGGGCAAGGTCGAAAAGGATGACAGGGAGCGTACCCGCCTCTTCAACGCGGCGGTGGAGGCACTCAAGATGGTCAGGGGCTACCGCACTAAGCCGGAAGAGCAGGCCGATCTGGACCTGATGACCGGTGAAGTCCTGCTGCGTAGAATGTCGGCCGAAAAGAAATTGGGATTGAACGATCAGGCGGCCGAGACGCGCGGCAAGGCGATTGTGGCCTTCCAGGGGATGATCCTGAGCATGGACCCCAACAATGTTGCCTTGTCGAGCGCCCTTGAAAAAGCCTATTTCTATTGCATCCCGCTGCTGTTGGAGCATAAAAAGCACAAGGATGCGGAAGAGGATTGCGAGAGGTATCTCTCGCTCTTCCCGGACGGCCGCTACAAGACCGATGTGCAGAATTGGCTGAACCAGGCGCGGATCGGTCAGTAAACCGTCCGGTGACCGGGGCTGTCCCCCGTAGCTGAACACCCATTTAAGGAGCAAACGTATGAAGATGAGAATACAGACAGGATTGGCCGCGTTGGCCGCGACCTTCATTGCCGCAGAGGCCGCCGCTGTGCAGGGCGTCATCACGATGCCCAACAATTCGAAGCGCGAAGGCGAGATCAAATGGATTGCGCGCGACAAGGCGTACGGTATTGTCGAGAAGGGGCGCTCGATCGAAATGCAGTTGAAGCCCGAAGAGATCGCTGACCTGCAGATCCCGCGTCCGCGCGAGCTTGACGCCGCGATCGAGGCGATCCGCCAAGGCAATGCCAATGCCGCGATTCCGGTATTGGAGAAGATAGCGACCGACTACCTGATGCTGCAGTGGGACAAGCCCGCCACCCGTTATTTGGCCGAGGCGCATGTGCAGGCCGGCAACGCCGACAAGGCGATCGCCGTCTGCGAGAAGGTCATTGCCACCGACCCCGAGGCGGCCTATCTGGGCGAAATGGCTCCGGCCTATTGGCAGGCGCTGATCAAGCGCGAGCGTCTCACCAAGGTCGAGGAGTTGCTCGGCAAAGCGATTAAAACCGGCGATCGCCCGGCCTCTGCCAATGCGTTGATCGCGCGCGGCGACCTGATTCTGGCCGGTGGAAACACGAAAGAGATCATCGAAAAGGCGCTACGTGACGGCTATCTGCGCGTGGTCACGCTCTACCGGAACGAACGCGCCGCGCAGCCGGAAGCGCTGTTCAAGGCGGCCAAGTGTTTTGAAGATCTGGGGCAGACCCAGCGTGCGGATCACCTCCGGTCCCGCCTCAAGGATGAGTTCGGTTCTTCGGAGTGGGCCAAGAAGTAAGGCTCGGAATACACGTCAAACGGATTTTGTTAGTCTACGAAACTAACTTTAACAAAGGTAACAACGCGAGAGGTTAATGATGAAAAGACTGGTCATGTCGGCAGTGATGGTAGCAGGTTTGGCGGTGGGCGCGGCGCTGGCGCAGGACGCGGCTCCGGCGGCGGCACCGGCAGGAGGTGCACCGGCGGCAGCGGAAGTTGTGGCAGCGGATGGTGCACAGGCACCGGCCAAGCAAAAAGACAGTACCGGCTTCCTTGCCGTGGTATTCGGATCCGGTACAGTCGGAATCCTCCTGTGGGCAGCGCTCTTCGGTTGCGGTGCGGCCGCGATTTACTTTGCTGTCGATAGCGCAGTCCTCATCCGCCCACAGAAGATTATGCCGCAGACGCTGATTAGCAAGGTCAAGGGCGCGATGGCCGAGGGCGACGTGATGAAGGCGTTGCACGCCTGTGAGAGCGAGCCCGGTCCCATGGCCAACATCCTTTCGGCAGGCTTCGCGCATGTGGAAGAGGGCTTCGAGGTTATCCAAGAGGCGATCAGCGCCGCGGCGGACCTTGAGATCGAGCGCATCATGCAGCGGCTCACCTGGATCTCGGTCTGTTCAAACCTCTCCCCGATGCTCGGTCTGCTCGGAACCGTGCAAGGTATGATCATGTGCTTCAGTGCGCTGGCTACCGGTGCCCCCGACGTCGGTGCCCTCGCGCTCGCCATTTCGCAGGCGCTCTGGACGACCGCCGGTGGACTGGCCATCGCCATTCCGGCCATTACGTGTTACTACAGCATCCGTAACAACGCCAACCGCCTGATTCTGCGCATGGAAGCGATGACCATGGAGCTGATCAAGGACCTGCGCAATGTCGAGGTCGTAAGCGATTGATCCGCGTCGACGCGGCGGACAGAGCCGGCCTCCGGCTCTGTCCGGCTCGCACTCACCGGGCAGTCGGTGCGCGGCCCGGGCGCCGACCGAGCGGTTTACCGGAAGGGCCGGAGATGAGGATTTTGTGCGGTTTACCCGCAGACAGGACTGAACGCTATGGCTAGACGCTCTTCAGAACAGTGTGAAATCGACATGACGCCGATGATTGACGTCGTGTTCCAGCTGATCATTTTCTTCGTCGTTACGATAAAGTTTACTACGGACGTCAATCCCGATATTTTTCTTGAGGACGGCAAGCATGGCGAGACGCTGACGCAGGACAACATGCCGCCCAGCACCCTCGAGATCGAAGTGGACCGGCGCGGACGTATCTCGATCCACAACGCCACCCTGACGACGGCCGATCTCGTGGGGATACTCAGGTATCGGATCAACCGCCACGGACGCGAGTTTCCCGTGCTGATCCGTGCTGACCGTCGTGCACGGCATGAGGAGGTGCGCAAGGTGATGGATATTTGTACGGGAGCCGGTATCTGGAAGCTGTCGTTCCTCGCGATTCAGGAACACAAGACGAAATCAAAGAATTAGGAGGTGACCCATGGCTAGAAAACGTGAACGAAACAAGGGCGAAACTCCGAAACTCGATATGACGGCGATGATTGATGTCGTGTTTCAGCTCCTGATCTTCTTTGTCGTGACATTGAAACAAGAAGATATCCTCGCCAAGCTGACGGCCGCCCGCCCGGCGGCGGATACACGCGAGGAGGCGAAAAAGCAAGACCCCACCCTGATCACCGTCGTCGTGGCGGCCGAGGGTTTTCTCCTGAACGGCCGGCCGATGCGCTTGCCGGAACTGGATCGCGGCATCGAGCGGTTCTCAGGCTACAGCAAGACCGCGATGGTCGTCATCAAGTGTACGAAGAATTCACCGCATGCTTTCCTTGTTCAGGCGCTGGATATCTGTAACAAGCACGGCATGACCAACCTGTCGATCTTTACCTTGTAAGTCAGAGGGCGACTCGTCCGGTCCGGAGTCGGGAGCGGGCGCCGACCTCGTCCGTAATGTTTTTTTGATTTTCAGGATTGACTCTATGCGTCATCCTTCGTACAATCAGCAGCGGAAGGTGGGGTGGCTTTCGGTAGCACTGTCAGGCCCGGAAGCCGATGTCTGCCATCCAGCATGACAAGAGAGGAGGCCATCATGAATGACCACGTCGATATGGAACAAGTAGAAGCCAATCTCAAAGAAATTGAGCGAAAGTACAGTAACGAGACCCTGTTTCGGCGTCTCAAAGTGTTGTTCGGCGGGCTCAAGGCACCGCGTCAGTCCCGCGAATACAAAGCCGCGATGATCGAGATGCAGCGCCTCACTGCGCCGATCGCCGCCGTGCTTTTGCCGGCGGTTGCCGTCGGTTTATTGGTCGTCATGTCCAGCGGTGCGGCGATTGAGGACCGTATCATCGAGACTCAGGTGCTCGAGGCCGAAAAGTTCAAGGAACTCGAAAAGATTGAAGAGTTTGAAAAACCGGAAGAGCAGATCGAGAATATGGATATCGATATCCCGATCACCAGCCCGGATGTTCAGGTCTCGACTGATACGCCCGTCACCGAGCAGACGATGAGTCCCCAGCCCCAGACGTTCGATGCGGTGGTGGCGATTAAGAGCCCCGTCATCCTCAAGAATCTTTACGGCACCACTCGTGATACTGGCACGCGCGGTGCGAAGATCATTCAGTTTGGCGGAGACCCGCAGACGGAAGAGGCCGTTATGCGCTCGTTGCGTTGGCTCAAGAAGACGCAGCAAGCCGACGGTTCCTGGGCACGACAGAAGGTCGCCATGACCGGCCTCGCGGTTCTGTCCTTCTTGGCCCACGGCGAAAAACCCGGCGATTCCAAGGAGTTCGGCGAGACGGTGCAGAAGGCGCTGGAGTTCTTGCTCAAGAACCAGCGCGAGGACGGTAAGTTCAATGGTATGGACGGCAACGAATACGCCCATCCGATCGCGACCTACGCGCTGTGCGAAGCCTACGGTATGACCCTCAACCCAAACGTCAAGGCTGCCGCCGAAAAAGCGCTTGAGCCGATCATCAAGGGACAGCACCCCACGGGCGGTTGGACCTACAAGATGAATCCCGGCCCAGAGGCCAACGGCAAATACCGTGACGACACTTCGTTCATGGGCTGGTGTGCGCAGGCCCTGAAGGCTGCCCATCTTGCCAGGCTCCAGGCCGACGGTCTCGACAAAGCCATGAAACTCGCCATCAGGGGCTTCAAGGCGAATGCCCACCCCTCCGGCGGCTTCGGTTACGTTGGCCCCGGCACCGGCGGCCTCACCAGCGTCGGCTGTCTCTGCATGCAGCTTCTGGGCGCGTCGAATGAGAGCGAGGTGAAAAAGGCGCTTGAAGTCATCGGCACCTGGACCCCCACCTTCTCGAACTACGCACCTATCGCCGCCGAACTGAAAAATGTGAAGAAGGAAGATGTCAAAGAGGGTTCTTCCGCACTTGCTGTCGCTAAGAACAGGCTGGTCTCCAAGATCCCCGAAGAGGAGCGCAAGTTCTATACGACGTCGGCCCAGTACTACTTCTACTACGCCACCCAGTGCAAATTCCACCAAGGCGGCAAACACTGGGACAACTGGAACAAGGCTATGAAGCCGCGCTACGTCAAGGCGCAGCTTATCGAGGAGAAGGCCATCAAGGACGAGAAGGGCATTGACCGCGACATCGGTTGGTGGGAGAATGCTGACGCCCACACCGACCGTCCGGTGATGGACACCTGCCTGACCGCTCTCCAACTCATGGTCTACTACCGCAACCTCCCGACCACCAGTAAAGAGGCCGTGATGGTTGAAGAGGAGATCATGGCAACCTCGACCGAGAACCGCGACATCCAAGTCGATACCGGGAATCTGTAGTTTGTTAGTCCGTTAGTCCGTAGTTCATTAGTGCGTGAGTTGGCGACAGGAAGAAAACTGATGCACTAATGAACCGGTGCGCTAGTGCACGGGTTCCCCCATGCCCTTTTCCCTCTTTCTTGCCCTGAAATATCTGCGCCCGAAGCGTTCGTTTACCTCGGTCGTGACATTGATCTCTATCATCGGCGTGGTTTTGGGCGTCGCCATCATCATCATCGTGCGCGCGGTGATGACGGGCTTCGGTGACATGTGGCAGGAGAAGATCCTCGATTTTAAGCCGCACATCACAATCACAGGCAATGGCGGCGTGATCGAGCATGAGGACGAGGTCTGCCGGAACCTGGAAGAAATCCCCGGCGTGATCGCCGCCTCGCCCGGACTCGAAACGCGTGTACTGGTCGAGCATCGCCGTCGTGTTGTCGCCCCGCTGTTGATCGGCACCGACCCGCAACGTGCACGCCAGATCATGAAGCTTGACTCCCTCGTGGCCGGCGAGTTTTCCCTTGAGGGTGATGCCGTGGTATTGGGCGTTGACCTTGCCGCTGAACTTGGCGTCGGCGTCGGTACCGACATCTTGGTTTACTCGCCCATGAACCTCGTCACGAAAGACGAGGTCTACTTCCCCGAACGCCTCACGGTCACCGGTATCTACGACTCCGGCCAACGTGACTTCGACTCCGGCTTCATCATCACCTCCATCGCCGTCGCGCGCGACCTGATGGGTATGCGCTCCGGCGTTTACTCGATCCACCTCAAGGTGAAAGATCCCCAGAACACCGCCGTTTTCACCCGCATCGTGAACGACGTGCGCACACGCGTTCCGGTCTACTCCGTGCGTACCTGGCAGGAGATCGACAGCCAACTCTTTACCGCCCTTGCAGTAGAGAAGAACATGATGGTGATCCTCCTGATGTTCATCACCGTGGTCGCGATCTTCTGCGTGACCAACACGCTGATCGTGCTGACCGTACAGAAGACCGATGAGATCGGCCTGCTCAAGGCGCTTGGTTTCTCCTCACGCCAAGTGATGGGGGCCTTTGTACTGCACGGTTGGATTCAGTGCCTGATCGGCACTGTGCTCGGCATCGGTGCCGCGTTGCTAATTTTGAAGAACCTGCATGAGTTGGTCGATATGTTGGCGCGCCTCGGTGTGGAGGTCTTCCCGAAAAGCATCTACGGATTGGCCGAGATCCCGTGGCGTGTGATACCGAGCGAGGTGGCCAGCGTGGCTGTATCCGTGATTCTTTTCTGTACCGTGGCCAGTTTCCTGCCGGCGTGGCGTGCCGCGCGCATGGACCCGGTCACCGCCCTGAGGAAAGAGTGAACAGACAATGAAAATCTGTCTTCAAGACCCATTTCTTGCAGAATACAATCTGCACGAAGAGATACTGTTGGCTAGTATGGACGCGACAGAAGGTGCGGGTGTTTTTGCGTTTGTGACATCCGGGGGGATCAATTTGTTGTTGAAAGATGATTTCTTTGTTGAGTTTATCAAGAGCGGTACTTTCACCTTGGTCATTGGGACCGACGAAATCACAAACGCGGATACGATAGAAACGCTGTGCAAATATGTTGCACAATACACAAACCTTCGGGTCAAGGCGTTCTTAAATCCGCTTTCAACCGCTACATTTCACCCCAAGTATTGCTGGTTTAAGCATGAAGATGGGGGATATGCGGTAATTGGATCAGGCAACCTAACACAACAAGGACTGCGCAAGAATTGGGAGGCGTTTTCTGTCCTTAAAATGGCAAGACCGGAATTCAGCCATTTGGAAGCGCAATGGAATAGATGGTTTGTCAAAAATCTGCCCCATCTCAAAGATATTAGTGATCCAAGTGTCACACAGAAAGTTGCGCAAAACGGTCATCGATTCAGGAGAAAAGCATCTGCCGTCAAGACTGGGGCTTCCGCAAAAGGGGTAGATGAAGATTATCAGGCTTGGACTTTCGGGAAAGACGCTGATGTTTTGTTAGCTGAGATTCCTAGAGCGAGCAAGCGTTGGAATCAGGTGAACTTTGACAAAAACAGCTTCGAGCAGTTTTTTGGGGCACGTGCCGGGGACAACACCATGAGAGTGCTCTTTAAAGGTATTGATGATCAAGGGATCGAACATGATGTGGAAAGCAGGCAGAGTGTGTCCGTCAAGAGTCGAAATTGGCGATTCGAACTTGACCTTGCCAAAGGGAAGTCTTACCCGCAGAAAGGCAGGCCCATTGGTGTGTTTGTAAAAGTTTCCGAAAGGAATTTCCTGTACATGGTGTTAATGCCGGACTGTCCGTATCACAAGGGCGTCTCCGAGTTATTGCCGCTGCCGCATGATGACAGCAGAGTTAGACGACACAGAGTTGCGGTTGACTCTCTGCGCACAGCCTGCCCAAAATTACCTTTGTGGAGGTTTTTTGAGGATCACTTTCGCAGATGAAAGTCTTCCGTCCTATTCACTATCTTGGTAGTAAGTTACGACTCCTCGACGTGATTCTTGGAGTAATTGATTCTTTTTGCCCAGAAGGCTCGGGGGTTGTAGACATTTTTTCTGGTTCAGGAGTTGTTTCAAAAGGGCTTTCCGGGAGACACCCTGTCGTTTCAGTCGATATTCAGGAATACGCGCGGGTGATCGGGTCGGCGTTACTGTTGCCTTTTTTGCCTGTCAAAGATTTCTCAAAAAACGATCTGATCGAGACTTCTGTTTACAAAAGTCTTTACAAAACATTTGAGCCCCTTATCGACTTTGAATATGATGCGCTCGGTTCAATTGACGTGTCTCCCCGCGATATCGAGGCTTTGCTTGATGTTGGCCCCTTGATTGTTGAACAATCGTTCAAAAAAAAATGCATTCCGCGACTCAGCGCTTCGGTTCGCACGACACGGGAATCCGTAAAAAAAATACGAGCGAAATACCCATGTACAATCGCAGAATACTATGGTGGGGTCTATTTCAGTTATGAGCAGGCTATAATGCTTGACGCATGCTTGTATTTACTAGATCAGTTTGAACCGCTGTCCCGCAATATATTTCACGCGGCCGTATTAAGTACGGCGAGCGATATTGCCAATACAGTCGGTCGACAGTTTGCGCAACCGGTGACTGTCAAGAAGCGGGACGGTGAATTCAAAACGAATATATTGAGGAAGATTAAGCGCGATCGTGCGGTCAATGTTGGTTCAGTGTTGTCTGCGTGGCTGGAGAAATATAATTCTCAAGAACAGCCTCGTTATTTAAATGCGGTCATTCAAGGGGATTACACAAATGCGTTTCCTGTATCCCCCGGTTTTCAAACGGTGTACGCTGATCCGCCATATACGAGGGCTCACTATAGTCGGTACTACCATGTTCTGGAGACATTAGCGCGTCGCGATAGACCCACAATTACCCAATCTAATATACCGACTAGATTTGTTGTCAGTAAAGGGGTTTACCGGAACGATAGAGTCATGTCCGAGTTTGGAATACGTTCAAAGGCAGACAATGCGTTTAACAAACTCTTCTCGCTTTGTTCGTCGAATAAGCTTAACCTTGTACTCTCATATTCGCCTTTTTGTGAGGGTGTTCGTACCTCTCCGCGTATCGTGACCGTTAAAAGGTTAACGGATTTGATAGCACGTTACTACAAGAAGGTGGAGGTTGTTTCTTGTGGTACGTTCGCACATAGTAAACTAACGACAGTTGAGAACCAATTAACAGCACCCCGTGAGGCTGAAGTGTTGATTGTTGCTCGGATTTAAGGCCGGGTTGGGGCGTCTGATGAAAACTTTGATGCAAAACATGATTATCCTTGGCGATGCAAAGGAAGCGTTGCCGCTGTTATCACATCGGTATGGCGCGAGTGTGCGTTGTGTTTACATTGACCCCCCCTATAACAACGGGGAGTCGTATCGCTATTACAATGACAATGTCCCCCAAGGTGTCTGGCTTGACGAGATGCGAAAAATACTTCAGCTGTTAAAGCCGTTGCTTCGAGATGATGGGAGTCTGTGGATGTCCATTGATGACTTTAATATGCACTATTTGAAGGTTTTGGCAGATGATGTTTTTGGAATAAAAAACTTTGTCCATACAATTGTTTGGCAGCATCGGCGCTCACGCGAAAACCGCAACACCTTTTCAAATAATCACGAGTATATATTAGTCTATGCCCTGAATTCATCAAGATTCAAAGCAACGAGAAATCTTCTTGTTGGAAATAACGAGATCATGGCGCGTTATAAAAACCCAGACAACGATCCTCGAGGCCCTTGGCAATCTGTCACAGCACATGCTCAAGATGGACATGGAGTTAGGTCGCAGTTCTATGAAATAGTAGCACCCAATGGCCGTGTTCATCGGTTGCCTAAAGGGCGTTGTTGGGTTTATTCCAAACCTAGAATGGAGCGGGAGATAGCCAATAACAATATTTGGTTTGGCAAAGATGGGTGCGGGGTTCCAAGGATCAAGTCTTTTCTCAAGGGGACAACAGCGCTTGTTACGCCCGAAACTCTTTGGCTGGCGAGCGATGTTGAAACCACAGAACAAGCTAAAAAACAAGTGAAACAATTTGATGGTTGCGGCGAGGTTTTTGACACTCCCAAACCGGAAATGTTGATCAGACGTGTTCTCGAAATAGCGACAAATAAAAATGATTTAGTGTTGGATTGTTTTTTGGGATCAGGTACAACTGCTGCCGTTGCGCACAAAATGAAACGTAATTATATCGGTATAGAACGACAACATGCTGCTTTCGATATGGCAACAGCGAGATTGAATGCGGTTGTAGCGGGAGAAGAGGGCGGTGTGTCCTCAGCAGTCAATTGGCATGGTGGTGGAGGGTTCACCTGCATGGAGGTGCGCGACGAGACCATTCGCGAGATGCGTCCTGCTGTGTGTATTCATGATCCTCCTTGCGAGGATGATGTTCCAATGAAGGCAGTTAGGTTGGAACCCGAAATGATAACACATGCCCAGATATCTCGGGCCGAGCAAGTGTTGTTGTATAAAAAGTGTTTAACTTTGTATCAGGGGAAGGAATGTGTGCTTCATGGGACTTACAGAAAAAGATGCCGTGATTGGATAGTGAAACATAAACTTTACAATCTCAGGATAACGAAGACAATCGCAGCATCTGCACCAGAGTTGTTTAAGGTAAAGCGAATTTTACTAACACGGAAGCGTGACCGCCCCCTTTTTTTCAAAGTCGTCGACTGCGGCTGGACAACAAAAGGTAAACTGGATGAGCTGGGTTACCCGAGTTGTGCAAAACGCGCAAGTCAAACGACATATCTCCTTTATTCTCTTTTGCCATGTGGCCCTTTCCTAGACCTGCGTAGCAAGAAGAATGCAACGGATCGTGTACACTGACTGAGGAAAAACTATGTTGTCAGGAAACAACTTGATTAAAACCTACAAGTTGCCCCGCAAGCGGGTCGAGGTGCTGAAGGGTGCCGCACTGCATGTGGCCCAGGGCGAGTGCGTCGCCATCGTCGGCCGCAGCGGTGCGGGCAAAAGCACGCTGCTGCATGTGTTGGGTGGGCTTGACCGGCCCAACGCGGGCGAGGTGCGTATCGACGGCCAGCCGCTCTATGCGCTCTCGCAGCGCCGCCGCACCGCATTGCGCGCCGCCAAGATCGGCTTCGTCTTCCAGTCTTACCACCTGCTTCCTGAGATGGATGTGACCGAGAACGTCATGCTGCCAGCCATGACTGGCGTGACACACCTCCCGCGCCGTCAGATACGCAAGCGCGCGTTGATGTTGCTTGATCAGGTGGGGCTGGCCGACCGCGCCTGCCACATGCCGCTTGAACTTTCCGGCGGCGAGCAGCAGCGCGTGGCGCTGGCGCGCGCTCTCATTACCGATCCGGCCCTGATTCTGGCCGACGAACCTACCGGTAACCTTGATCGCACGACCGGCGCGCAGATCATGGAACTGCTCTTCGGGCTTTCCCACTCACGGGCGCTCTCGCTGGTCATGGTTACCCATTCGCCCGAGACCGCTGCCCTCTGTGACCGCGTGCTTGAACTGCGTGACGGCCTGCTTCAGACGCCGTGACCGTTGCGGTTTACGGCCAGATCGAGCGCAGGGCGTGTGCGCTACCACGCACAGCCTTTGCCTGGCCCGCCACGACCGTCCACGTTATCGTCTCCAGTTTTGGATCCGCGATCGCCGCGACTGGCGCGTACATCAGACCGTCCTGTGAGAAGAGTTCGACGCAGGTGCGGTCGACGAACAGGATCAGCGCCAATTTGCCGTCCTTGATCGGCCACGTCGTCTTGTGTGTGACGAGTGTCAGCTCCTGCTGGGCGGCATGGCAGCGAAGCGGGATGCCCAGTACGTTGAACATCACATCTGCATCCGGTGAGAGCGAGCAGACGATATGTAGTTCCAGCAGTTCGGCTCGGAGATCGGTCAGCGGTTGGCTTGTGCCGGCCGCGGCTTCGAACGGCCCGAATGCGGCTGTGCGCTCGCGCAGCGCGGTCAGTTCAGCAACGGGACGGCGAGTCAGTTTCACACCTTCCGCTGTGCGGGCAAGTCCCAACTCCTGAGGGAGTCCCAAGCATTGATTAAAGGGCATGCCGGGCGACGAGGCTCGTAGCCACGGGATCAGAATACGGCGTCCTTGCGGCACATTGTCGAAGGTTTGGGCGGCGTAGTAAATCGAGCCCCAGTGGCCGCGTAGCCGTTCCGTTGTCGGCTTGAAGGTGCTCCCGTCGAAAGAGCCCACGGCGTATCGGCCGTCGGCACCGAAGAGCACCCACTGCTTCTCGGATGAACCCGCGACGACGAGTTCGAAGAGGTCGGGGCACTCGTACAGATAAGAACCGCCGCCAGTGTCGCCCTCGACGGTCGAGAGACGGGTCCACTCCCGCAGGTTGGACGACGCCAGAAGTTCGACCGTGTGGCGTTTCTCCGGATAGCCCACGTAGAGTGCCATGATCCAGCGGCGAGTGGGCGCGTGCCAGAAAACCTTGGGGTCCCGGTTGCCGGGAGTGATATTGGTCACGACCGGATTGCCCTCGAACTTGGTGAATGTCCTGCCGTCGAGACTATAAGCGATACATTGGGTGGCGGGGTTGCCTGCCGCCGTGTAGATCAGCACCAGCGGTGCGCGTCCGTTGCGACCGAAACCGCTGGTGTTGGCGTGGTCAACCACCGCACTGCCGCTGAACATGGGGCCCAACGTGTCGGGATAGAGCGCCTCGCCAAGCTCGGTCCACTGCACGAGGTCTTTGGAAACTGCGTGCCCCCAATGCATGTTGCCCCAGTTGACACCGTAGGGATTGTGCTGGAAAAAGAGGTGGTACTCGCCGTTGTAATAGACCAGTCCGTTCGGATCGTTGTTCCAGCCGCGACGCGGCGAGACGTGAAGCTGCGGACGCAAGGGCTCGCGGTAGAGGCCCTCAGCGGGGAACGCCTCATCTGACAGCTTGACCGCCGCGAGTCCTCGTGAGTCGTCCGGCAACTTCTCCGCCCAAAGCGTGAGCCGCCGCCCTGTCCATGCGGCGAGATCGAGCGGTGCCCACCAATCGGGTTCGTCGGCGGCCAGTTCAATGTCAAAAAAGCGCAACGTTTCCGCGCCATCGCGCAGTTCCATCCGGGTTTTAGCGCCGCCATTTTTGACCGGTAGCAGGAGCCAGCGTTTGTCGGCG
>Ga0255346_1003337_pt1 | contig 19016 bp, 19 predicted proteins | sample wastewater_treat_FD_194410 | JGI IMG/M metagenome (GOLD analysis project Ga0255346, IMG submission 194410) | Wastewater microbial communities from Lulu Island WWTP, Vancouver, Canada - plant22 | ecosystem: Engineered > WWTP > Wastewater > Unclassified | place: Canada: Vancouver, British Columbia... | reverse complement strand
ATGGGTGAAATCCAGGTAAGCATGGGTGATGACCAGACCCTGCAACTTTTGTGGAAGGTGAAGGGAGAGCAGAGTGGAAAGTATGCGGGTAAACTCTATATATCCTTTGGTTTTTTTGATGAACCAGGTCATGCTCTGATGGCAATACCTGTTGCGGTGGTGGATGTGAACCTTCGGGTGATCGAACTGCGAGCCCTTTCATCGGGGTTGTTAATTTGGGTTGGGTTACTGAGCCTGGTACTGGCGTTTGGTTTATTTATTTTGGGTAAAGCTGCATCGAAAAGGACAAAATGAAAAAATTATTTAATAATCTGTCGTTGAAAACGGTGTGATTAATTGTTTGCAGGTGCCGTGCGGAGAAATTATGAACGAGAAGGAACAAACTGAATTCAAAGCCATGCAAGCACGCAGGGTCAGAGCGGCGGTATTGATCCAGCTTCAATCTGGCTGCCTGACGTTTGCACTGGCACTGATGTTTATTATTATCGGGTTTTTGATTGATTACCGCCTGGGCACAACCCCGCGCTGGACGTTAATTTTGTTGATCGGCAGCGCACCTTTTGTCCTGGGTGGTGTGTTTTTGATTGCTCGCCGAACATTACGCGGGTTACAGGCTGAAACGAATGCCAGCAAGCCAGAAGATGAGGTTTAGTTCAGCGCTTACTGTTGCGCGGGTTAGTGGCGCAAAACAACGCCAGCATTGGCGCTTATTAATCCGTCGTGTCCCTGTTAAACCGCCTGGAATAAAAAGATGAATAGTTCACCGATGATTAAAGTTGAAGGTTTGACCCGTTGTTTTGGCGACCTGGTGGCCGTGGATCACCTTGACCTCGAAATCTTTGTGGGGGAGGTGTTGGGCTTCCTGGGGCACAACGGCGCAGGGAAAACTACCACAGTGCGTTTGCTTAATGGCGTCCTGACACCGACCTATGGCCGGGCGCAGGTGTTAGGACTTGATCCGGCTGTGGATGGCGCAACCCTGCGCCGTCGTACAGGAGTACTGACAGAAACGCCCTCGGTGGATGAGCGCCTGACTGGCTATGAGAACCTGGAAATTTTCGCTGAGCTGTTTGGCGTGCCGCGGGCGGAAGTGGAAGGGAGAATTGCTGAACTGCTGGATATCTTTCAGCTCACTGAGCGCGCTGCTGATCGGGTGGGCGAATACAGCAGGGGCATGAAGCAGAAACTTGCCCTGGCACGAGCGCTGATTCACAGGCCTGAAGTGCTCTTTTTGGATGAGCCCACATCCGGGCTTGACCCGGTCATCTCTCGCCAGGTGCATGACCTGATATTGGAACAATCCAGAATTGGGGGACATACCGTGTTTTTATGCACCCACAACCTGGCTGAAGCCCAACGGCTATGCGACCGGGTGGCGGTGTTGGAAAATGGGAAGCTGGTCGCCCTGGGCAGTCCAGCTGAGCTGGCGCGTGAGTTATGGAAAGGGTTGCGGCTTGAGGTCGAGACAATCATCGAATCCATGCCTGTCGCAGTCCAGGCTCTTTCAGCCCTGCCAGATGTTTTTGATGTGACCTTCGAGGAAAATCGCCCGATCATTTCACTCGGCCTAAACCGGCACAGCCAGGTGCCCAATGTAGTGACACACCTGGTGGGGGCAGGCGTACCAATCTACCAGCTTACGCCCAAGGAGCCAACTCTGGAGAATATTTATTTTGCCCTGCATGAGGATAATCATGCGAAGGAGACCGCATGAATTGTCGCGCCATCAAAGCGATCATCCGGCGCGATTTGCTGGCTGTCGTGCGCAGCAAAGGGGTGCTGCTGCCGCTGATTTTGGTCCCCCTGATTTTAATGATATTCCTGCCAGCCGCCTTCGGTGCCTTGACGCCCTTGCTGATAGAATTACCGGGCGCCAACACTCCCGACCTGACCCTGTTTCTCGAACAGTTGCCAGCAGCCATGCTGGATCAATATGAAGGGTATACACAGGAGCAAACGATGGTTGTTTTCTCGCTGGTGTATATGTTCGCGCCATTGTTCCTGATCATCCCCCTGATGGTGGCGAGCGTTATCGCCGCGGACAGCTTTGCCGGTGAAAAAGAACGTAAGACGCTGGAAGCCCTGATCTACACACCAACCACTGACCTGGAGTTATTCACCGGTAAGGTGCTATCAGCCATGATCCCGGCCATGTTTGTATCGCTGGTAGGCTTCTTGCTTTATGCACTGACGGCGAACATCGCTGCCTGGTCGACAATGGGTCGCGTCTTTTTCCCGAATGCCGCCTGGATCATCCTGGTGCTGTGGGTCGCCCCTGGTGCAGCGGTCACAGGATTGGGCGCCACGGTAATTGTCTCATCGCGAGTGAATTCTTTCCAGGAAGCCAACCAGATCGCCGGTGTGATCGTACTGCCGATCGTAGCGCTGGTGGTTGCGCAAATTTCTGGCGTGATGTATTTAAGCGTTGGGCTGACCGCCTTGTTGGGGTTGGTGTTCTGGAGCCTGGGTGCAGGGCTGCTCTACTTTGGCGTGCGCACCTTCCGCCGCAGCGAGATCCTCGCCCGGGGGTGAGACATTGCGTCATTCACTTCAAAAAATATTTTATTGACAATTTAATCGTGTTCTATTATACTATACAATAATGTATAGAATAACACAACTTAATCGCTTAAACCGGAGAATTTTTCACACAAATGACCTGGCTGTCCTGTGGGAAATCAAAGATCGTCATCACTTGCACATGACCATCTCCCGCTACATTGCACGCGGCATCCTTTTCCCTGTTTACAAAGGCCTTTATGCAACTGTGCCCATCTCAGACCTAGATGATATTGAACTGGGATCAGCTATCATTCATCGCTTTACTTATCTCTCGACCGAGTCAATCTTGGCGCAAGCCGGGGTTATTACACAGGTTGTTTATGATCAGACGTTTATTTCGGATCAATCCAAACGCGTCCGGGTAGGCACACGGTCTTTCAGATATCGTCAAATGAAGGACGATTACCTATTCAACCCGTTAGGTATTGACAGGCACCCACACGGTTTTGTCGCAACGCCAGAAAGAGCAGTTGCAGACCTGCTGTATTACAGCCCACGCTATCATTTTGATGTTCCTGAATTAATTAATTTTGATCTGGTGCGTTCATTACAGAAGGAGATTGGATATGGCCATGGTTGATCTGCGACCAGAGGATATTATTCATAAGTCTTATATGAATCGCTTGCTGATTGAAATTGTTGACCAACCCGTTTTGAGCCAATCCCTGGCGTTTAAAGGCGGCTCTTGTGCTGCTATGCTCGGATATCTTGATCGTTTTTCAATTGACCTGGATTTTGATGCCCTTGAAGGCGCACATGAAATAACCTTGCGCGATAATTTTCTACAAGCATTTCACACCCTTGGATTTGAAGTGAAAGCTGCCTTTGAAAATATCTTATTCTTTCAATTGAAGTACCCCAATGAGTCTGGAAAAAGAAACACGCTCAAAGTCTCGGCCTCTACTGAGCGCATATTGACCAATCAGTACCAGGCTGCCTTTTTCCATGAAATCGATCGTGTAATCAATTGTCAGACCATCGAAACAATGTTTGCCAATAAGCTCGTCGCCCTTATGGATCGCTATGCCCGGCATCAGACCATTGCTGGCCGCGACGTTTATGATATTCATCATTTCTTCTTGCGCGGTTTTCGCTATCTACCAGACGTAATTCATGAGCGGACAAACCTGGAAATGCGTGATTTTTTCCAGCAATTGATCTTTTTCATTAATAAACATGTCAACCAAACCATCATCAACGAAGATTTAAATTCATTACTACCCAATCGACAGTTTCAAAAAATCCGCAATGTATTAATTTCAGAAACATTGGCGTTTTTAGAAAGGGAACTTAAGAAAGCGAAAGACAATAAATTCTCCTAACCGGTGTTTGCTGGATAGGAGAATCATTGTATGTTACGAATGGTGCAGCCTTCGTAACAAAAGCCATAAACAACTATTCCCTTATTCCTGCTTCCAATTTCCTGATTCCCAATCTCCTCGCCAGATCACCATTCACCATCATCGTCCCCGAGCGAAGGCGCTCGATACCCTTCGCGCAGCACTCCCTGTGCCCTGCAAGGGTATCGAGCCGTGGTTGCCCTGGGCGGACTTCCATGTCCGCCCCTACGATGGGATTTTCTATTTCCGGTCTTCCGTCTTCCGCCCCCGGTCTACTCTATGCCCATTCACCATCATCGTCCCTGAAGCGCAGCGGAACCCCTGTAGCGAAGCGAAAGGGGCTGAGCAAAGCAAGCGGGATCCCTAATCCCTAACCCCTAATTCTTGTTTTCCAAATCACTGATAACCAATATTGTGCGATTAAACCTGCTCTCCCCCTGTGGAGAGCCATTATAATAAGGGCAGTCACCCTGCATCCACTACGGTATCGAGGTCAATAGGCGTCGATCCACTTCAGGAGGTTTTTATGACGATTCCCTTTGTTGAACCTTTCCGCATAAAAGTAGTTGAACCGATCAAGCAAACCACGCGCGCACAGCGGGAGGCTATCCTGGCGAATGCGCACAACAATCTCTTTGGAGTGCCTGCTGAGGACGTTTTTATCGATTTCCTAACCGATTCTGGTACCAACGCCATGAGCAACTGGCAATGGTCAGCGATGATGGCCGGAGATGAATCCTATGCTGGCGCGCGCAGCTTTGCTCACTTTGAAGCAACGGTAAAGGATGTTCTGGGTTTCCCCCATGTACTGCCGACACATCAGGGTCGTGGCGCTGAAGGGATTTTGTTTAAAACGCTGGTTAAACCAGGGCAATTTGTACCTAATAACCGCCATTTTGATACTACCCAGGGAAACTTACTGGCGTTGGGAGCCAATCCTGTTGATCTGGCAGTGAAGGAAGCATCTGACCCGCATGCACAGCTTCCTTTTAAAGGGAATATGGACATTGAAAAGCTGGAGGAATTCATTAAGAGGATTGGCACTGAGAACATTCCTTTGGGCATGTTGACGATTACCAACAATTCTGCTGCAGGACAGCCGGTATCAATGGCTAATATCAAAGCAACGGCTGCGGTTTATCGTCATTACGGCATTCCTTTCTTTTTCGATGCCTGCCGTTTTGCGGAGAATGCCTGGTTTATTAAAAACAGAGAACCGGGTTATTCCGCGCGATCGGTTGCTGAAATTGCTTTAGAAATGTTTTCTTTTGCCGATGGCTGCACGATGAGCGCAAAAAAAGATGCTATTGTGAACATCGGCGGGTTTATTGCCTGTCGGGATGAGGGTCTGAAGCTGAAACTGGCACAGCACCTTATCATTCAAGAGGGGTTTGTTACCTATGGTGGACTGTCAGGGAGAGATTTGGAAGCGGTTGCAGTTGGGTTGCGTGAGGGTATTGATGAGGATTACCTGGCTTATCGCGAACAGCACACCGCTTACCTGGGAGAGGTGCTGGGTTCTGCTGGGCTTCCAGTGTACCTGCCGACCGGCGGACATGCTGTATACGTTGATGCAGGGCAGATTTTGCCGCACATTCCTTCCGCACAATTCCCCGGGGTGGCGCTGGCAAACATGCTTTACCTTCAAGGGGGAGTGCGCACCGTTGAGATTGGTAGCTTGATGTTCTCGCACTCCGATCCTGAAACGGGTGAATCTATTTTTGCGCCAAACGAATTGGTACGGTTCGCCATTCCGCGCCGGGTTTATACTCGCAGCCATTTGGATTATGTGGGTGAGGTCGCCCGCGAGGTGGTCAAACACGCCGATGCTATTCGCGGCTTAGAAATCACCTGGGCACCGGAACTGCTAAGGCATTTTATGGCGCAGCTGGCGTGGGTGTGATTTTTGATCAGAAGGGGCCTTTGACCAATAAATAATAGATTTAGAAAGGTGAATTTATTATGAAATGGGAATACAAAGTCATCACAATGAAAACACAGGGATATATGGGCGGGGCTGTTGATACTGTTGAATTAGAAAAAGCACTCAACAGCCTGGGTGAGGAAGGTTGGGAACTGGCATGTGCCTGTGATACAAATGCAACCTTCGGAAGGACTGGTGAAATGGTCGTGTTATTCAAACGGCGAAAAGGCACTCCACGTTGATCCCTTTATCGCAGCTGAGGGTGACGTCATATTTATCGGTTTGCCGGAATTCATGAGACGTTAGGTTACAATCGGGCATGTTAATGGTTTTTTGCGCCGTGTTGCTGAGAATTCTAGCCAAAAACCTTTAAAAAAGTGATTTGAGATTTAATATGATCACCGAAAAGATCGGGATATGAAGCGTATCCCTGAAAAAGACTTGTGTCGTTAATTTGGAGGATAAATGATTAATAAAAATGATTTATCAAATCTGTTGGAAGAAATTTACGGACTGATGTTGAAACAGGTGGATGGGCTCAGCCATGCAGACAGCCTGATACAACCGCAGCCTGGCGGGAATTGTTTAAACTGGGTGATGGGTCACCTGGTAGATAATCTTGCCGATATCCTTGAATTTCTGGGCGGAAAGCGACCAACAGACCTGCCAGACCTTTCTCATTACGGGTTTGGGTCAGAACCCGTTCTGGGTGATGGCCCCGGCGTACAGAAATTGGAAGTGCTGATTGACACTTATACCCAATTGAATGCTCAGGTAGTCAACCGTCTGGCTGAGATGGACGCCTCGGATTTTGATGAGGAGATTGATTATTTTCGTGGAAAAGGTCGGCGGGGCTATGTGGTCTTTTTCTTCTTTTACCATCACAGCTATCACATAGGGCAACTGGAGCAACTGCGCAACCTGGCTGGGCGGACCGAGAAAATTGTGTAGAGTGTGACGCTCAGGAACCAGGAAATAGGAATTAGGGAATAGGAATCAGGAATCCCGCTCGCTTTGCTCGGCCCCTTTCGCTTCGCTACAGGGGTTCCGCTGCGCTTCAGGGACGATGATAGGTTTCAGGAAATTAGGAACCAGGGATCAGGGGAGTGAATGGCACAATGACCGAGGGCAGGAGGCATAATCAGGCGCTTTGGCATTCGGGCTGCCTTTGATGTGGATCGAATCCTCGTGGACAACCTCTCGGTACTGCACAGCATAACCCTGCTTGTTGGCTACATCCCAGCCAAGGGCTTCAAAGAAGGGGTTGAGAAATTCCTGGCGCAGTTGCGCTTCTAAATAAGCAGGCGATAGATAGGCGCGTTTGTGTTCTTCAAAGCGCTCAACAAGCTGGCGAACGACTTCCGGGGCAGACATGGCTTTCCTTCGTTTTTCACGTGCGGTTAGTGTTATTTTAACATGAAATCATGCGGCTCTTAGCGCCATTTGGCAGTTATAATCAAACCCCTCAAAGACCCATCCTGCAGAGCACCGCTTCACATCGGCGCAGGAGGGGATGCCTTCTCGCATCGCAGCTTGTTTGGCTTGTTAAATGACATCCTGATCGAAACGGTGGATTGTTCGACGTTGATCGTCCGGCATTATCAGCCCGAGGCTGTGACCTGGTTGAATAAATGCATCCATCAGGTGGAAGTGTAATTCTGTGAGTCTGGGTTGGCTTGCGGCTGGCAGGTGCCAGGTGAAGATTCGGATCGCTCCCGGGTTTTACCGCCTAACATCGAATAACTCTTCCCATCCCATCAAAATTCAATTATAATTTTGGAAGGGAGTATTTACATGCCCTTGACAAAGAGTTTGGTAGAATTAACCAAAGACCTATCAGGGCGTTGACTTCCTCAATTTCATTACTTATTTATAAAAGGAGAATACCATGATCAAAAAACACCATCCTTTGATATTAATCATCACCATGCTGCTGATCGCCACCCTGGCCTGTAGCCTGGGTGGGAAAAAGGGTCCCAAATTGGGAGAGACATATCGTTCTGAAATGGGGGGGTACTCATTGCAACAGGTGCCCGACTATGAATTTGAAGAATTTTGGGGCATGGCGATGATGTCGCCAGCTGATGCCGATGAGAAGTTAGGTCCCATGATTCTGATCTATGGATTACCCAACGAAGAGAACTTAGACCTCCAGGGTTTGTTGGATGATATGACAGAACAAGATGAATTATCTGCCGAATTTAGCAAACCCAAAAAGATAAAAATCGATGGCGTGGAAGGGTTGCTGGTGGATTTTAAGGGTATTGAAGATGGACAAAAGATCAAAGGCAAACTGTTTGTGGCTGTGCCTTATCCTGAACAGTCCTTCTACATGACAGTGCTCGCCCCTGAAAATCGGTGGAAAGAAATAGAGCCGATTTATGATGCCGTATTAAAGTCGGTGAGTTTTTTCAAGGCTGAACCTTTTGATTTTGATTTTGATGACTTTGATTGGGATGAAGATGATTGGGATTGGGATGACGATGATGACGATATCCCTGTTGCATCAACGCAGGTAATCCGACAGTGGGCGGTAGGGGCTGAGGCCAGTTCGGAATATTCTTCGGATGATTATTCCGCAATGCAGGCCACTGGAGCTCCCGACGTGGATTTATGTGATGAAAGCATCTATGCCTGGGCTGCTGCCGATCCGGACACCGAAGAGTATTTGATCTTATATTATGATATCCCGGTTAACCCTACCGAATTGGTCATTTACCAATCGCACAACCCTTCTCAGGTTGTTGAGATTCAGTTTATCGATACCGATGGCGAGGTCTGGGTGTTGTGGACAGGAGAACCAGAAAAACAAACTTCCTGTCCTGATGTGTGGACACATTCCATCGAACTAGAAGAGGTCTTTTACACTGACACAGTGGTTATCTGGGTAGACCAAAGTGTGCTGGATCTTGGCTGGGTAGAAATTGACGCGGTTGAGTTGGTGGGTTACCCGAAAAATGGCACGGTATTTACACCAGCTCAGGATAATCCGGTTAGTTCAGGCGACTTTGGCGATATTCCCACGAATTACGTTGGAAAGATGGCCGGTCCCGTTTATCAGGGTTATGCCAGCATCGTCATTGGTGAAACCATGGAAGCAGATCTTGACCGAATAATGACGATTTCGGGCCGCGAGAGTACCGAAAGCTTTAAACCACGTGATGATCACAAACAAACGTATCTTTATGATATGCCCTGGGAAGGGATGACTGCTTATATCAGTGTAACCACCGATGGTTGGGTCTATAAAAAGAATGTTACTTCTTCAAAGCACCCGGATGATTATGCTTTAGCTTCTGTTAACGAGACGAACTATGAGCTTTTGAAGGAGATTTACAATCGCGATCAGGTCATTCCTTACCCGGTGATGGCAAACTTACTACAATCACCGGGATTCATACGGGAAGAAATGCACCGAACTGATGATGGAAAAATCAAAAGCGTCTACTACTGGTACAGTGCTTCTGGTGATGTTATCAGTGGGATCTTTTATGATGGTATGCTGACGGGCATAGCAGGTTTGTCATACTTCAAACCTTAATCCATTAGCTTTGCCTACAAAATACGACCCAGGTTGCCGAGCCTGGGTCGTTTCTTTTTAAGGGCATCACCTGGCTGTGCTGTAATTATGCTGATCAGTGGGTGGTATAATTACATAATAATAGTTGACTAAAAAGGTAGTATTAGGTATAATTATTAATTGTATGGTTGCGTAAAAAAGTAAATTTAATGGAAACGATCAAATCCTAAAAAAGATTGATCTGATTGAAAATATTGGAGGATAACATGAAAAAACATCGAAACCCGGTAATTTTTGTAATCACATTTTTAATGATCGCATCTTTGGCGTGCAGTTTGGGAGCGAAACAAAGCCCTAAATTAGGAGAGACTTTACGCTCGGATGCAGGTGGTTTTTCCTTACAAACTGTGACCGGCTATGAGGTTAAGGATGTTTTTGGAATGGTGATAATGATGCCGACGGACGCCGATGAAGAGACGGGGCCTTTTATCATGGCCTTTGGCAGTTTGGTCGACGGAAAGGCAATCGCGCAGGAAATTTGGGCTGAATTGAAAGATGAAGCGACAGGCGATATGAATTTCAGTAAGCCTAAGAAAATAAAAGTTGATGGGGTAGAGGGCTTATTGATTGAGTTTTCTGGCAAAGAAAAAGGGCAGGAGTTAAAAGGGAAAGTATTTGTAGCTGCGCCTTATGCAAATCAGTCATTCCAAATTACTGCACTGGCACCGAAAGCACGCTGGAAAGAAATTGAGCGAAATTTTGATGCTGTTCTTAAATCAGTCCGTTTTTTTGAAGCAGAACCCTTTGATTTTGGTCTCGATGATTTTGATTGGGGTGAAGACTTTGACAGTGATGATTTTGATTGGGATGTTGAGGACTGGAGTGAACTGTGGGATGATGAAAACCTGGACGAGTTGTTTGATAAAATCATCGATGAATTGGATTTAGATGGAATTTTTGATGGTTTTAGAAACCAGGGTGGCGGCGAGTAAAGTTCGACTTTGGAGAGATATTTCAGTGAAGTTTTCGATAATCTTACACCAAGAGGCTGGAAGAGGCTATTTGAAATTTTACAACTTGTTTTTATATAAATAAAACTGGTGCTCGCTGAAAGAAGCAGAGTCGTTGTCGTGTATTGGAAGGGTTTTTAAATTAAAACCTGTCAATATATTGGTCGCCTGATAATTGCTAAACACATCATTAAGACCCTGGGTAAAAAAACCAGGGTTTTTTAAATTTTCGATTAATGAAAATAGTTTATTAAAAAGAGAAATTCATGATAAACTTTATAAAACCCTTTGGATTATGCGCACCATGACACATTTTGCGTAGGCAGGTAAATATTATGAAGAAGACTCTCTTTTTTATGGCTATTGTTTTAAGCTTATTTATTGTACAAAGTGTCCTTCCGTTTACCATTGTACAAGGGGACGTAGGTGAACCAGATGATCCACAAGATGAGATAATCAATTCTTTGCCTGCTGGGGCTGTGCTTGCTTCAATTGAAGAGATCAATCCTTATTTCACCGTGGTAAATTTTACACTGGCAGATGGCACCGGGATTTCAAAAAGCATAATCAATGGGCCGCCTGTACCCCCGGCTGGTTTTGAAGCTGAACGGGAAGCATCTATCCAACCCCTTCCCAGTATAGGAACTATCGACAATTTTCCATCGTACAATTGGGTGTTTGGATGTTCGGCAGTCTCAGGGGCAATGATAGCGGCATACTATGATCGCAATGGGTATCCCGATATGTATATAGGACCTACTAATGGCGGGGTAATGCCGATTACTGACACGTCCTGGCCAACCTGGTGTGATGCTTATGATTATTATCCCAGCAATCCCCTTGTCGCTTCTAAATACGGACTCGATGGCCGTACCATTAAAGGCTCAATTGAGGATTACTGGGTTAAATACGAAAGTTCTGCCCCGGACCCATACATTGGCAATTGGGCCGAACACTATTGGGGAACGGCAATTGGTGATTATATGAAAACCAGTCAATCAAAGTATGGTAATGTTGATGGTTCCACTATTTTTTACCATTGGACGAGTTCGGGCGATAAGATGACTTGCGATGATATGAAAAATCTTCACCTTGACGACAATGATGGTACTTATGGCCGGAAATTATTTTATGAAACCCGAGGGTACACGGTTACAGATTGTTATAGCAGAAGAACAGATGTGAGCGGTGGATTTTCATTGGCCGATTTCAAGGCAGAAATTGATTCCGGGCATCCTGTTCTAATTAATTTAGAGGGGCACTCGATAGTCGGTTACGGATATAGTGGCGATATTATTTATATACGTGACACCTGGGATTCTGACCCCAATAATACCTATACTATGACTTGGGGTGGTTATTACGATGATATGAAAATGGTTGCGGTCAGTGTAGTTAAACTGGCTCCTTTAATTAATCAAACCCCAACCAACATCTCCCTCTCCAACAACACCGTGCCCGAAAATGAGCCGGTCAACACCGTGGTCGGGACGCTATCCACCAGCGACCCCGATGCGGGCGACACCCACACTTATAAATTGGTCGATGGCGAAGGCAGCACTGATAACGCTTCGTTTAACATCTCGAGGAGCGACCTGCGCACCTCGGCCGTACTTAACTACGAGGTTAAGAACAGCTATTCGATCCGTATCCGTTCAACCGATAAGGGCGGCTTGTATTTCGAGAAGGCTTTCACCATCAACGTAACGGACGTGAACGAAGCCCCTACCAGTATCTCTCTCTCCAACAACACCGTGCCCGAAAATAAACCAGTAGACACTGTGGTTGGGACGCTGTCCACCAGCGACCCCGATGCGGATGACATCCACACTTATAAATTGGTCGATGGCCAAGGCAGCACTGACAACGCTTCGTTTAATATTTCGGGGAACAACCTGCGCACCTCGGCTGTATTTAACTACGAGGTCAAAAACAGCTATTCGATCCGTATCCGTTCAACCGATAAGAGCGGCTTGTATTTCGAGAAGGCTTTTACCATTTTGGTAACTGGCGTCAACAATGCTCCTGTTGCAGTTGATGATGCGTATCAGACTGATATGAACCAACCGTTAGTTGTTGAAGCACCGGGTATTTTAGCCAATGATTCTGACCCTGATGGTGACGATCTATCAGCAATTATCAATATTGGCCCATCCAACGGCACCTTAAACCTATCTTCAAATGGCGCATTTTCATATACCCCCAATTCAGGTTTTTCTGGCATTGACCAATTTGCTTACACAGCAAACGACGGAGAATTTAACAGCAATATCGCTACAGTGATTATCACTGTCGTTGCTACCAACCAGGCCCCGACCAATATCGCTCTCTCCAACAACACCGTGCCCGAAAATGATCCAGTCAACACCGTGGTTGGGACGTTGTCCACCAGCGACCCCGATGCGGGTGACACCCACACTTATACTCTGGTTAGCGGCGAAGGCAGCACTGACAACGCTTCGTTTAATATCTCGGGGAACAGCCTGCGCACCTCGGCTGAATTTAACTACGAGGACAAGAACAGCTATTCGATCCGCATCCGTTCAACCGATAAGGGTGGCTTGTATTTCGAGAAGGCTTTCACCATCAACGTCACGGACGTGAACGAAGCCCCAACCAATATCTTCCTCTCCAACAACAATGTGCCAGAAGGAAAACCAGTGAATACCATCGTGGGTACCTTCTCCACAATTGATCCTGATATTGGGGGTACGCATACTTTCGCTTTGGTATCTGGAAGTGGTAGTGTTGATAACGTGTTTTTTAATATTCAGGGGAATGCGCTTAGAACCTCTGCAGTTTTTAATAAATCAGTCAAAGATTCGTATTCAATCCATGTACGAACTACCGATTCGGGTAATTTGTTTTATGAGAAAGCCTTCACGATTAACATTACAGATGCCAATGGCGGTAAAGTGATTTACCTTCCTTTGATTTTAAAAGGTGGAACTTCGCAAGTGTTTGGTATTATCAATGGAGGGTTCGAGCAGGGTTCTGTTGGCTGGACAGAAGATTCAGAATATGGGTGGGACCTGATTTATTTTTATGATGACACGACGGTTGATGCCCATAACGGTAATTGGTTAGCATGGTTAGGGGGTGATAATAATGAAATCTCACGTTTATCCCAAACCGTAAAAATTTCACCAGCCAGCCCGTATCTGCATTTTTGGTATTGGATCGATTCTGTGGATATTTGTGGTTACGATTATGCCAGGGTGAAAATCGATGGCAACATAGTAAGGACTTTTAAACTTTGTGAAGATAAGAACACATATGGATGGGCTCACGCTGCTGTAAACCTTTCTGCTTACAAAGGAATGACAGTCAGCCTAATGTTTGAAGTGACGACAGATATTCTGTACAACTCAAATTTCTTTTTGGACGATGTGTCGCTATCTTCAAGTGCAAGCGCGACAACCAATAACCTTGATAAAGGCGAATTGTTTGTTGACCCAGCCCTCGACAAGGAAGAATTTCAAAAAATTTATTGATTTTCGCTACATTGGGGAACACCAACTAACTGAACATTTAGGTGAGGATTAAGGTATAAGCCAGCGTACACCTTTAATTAATTTTAAGCGGGTTGATAACTTAATCCTTTTGTTATTAATGACCTATGCATGGGTCAGCCAAATTTCGATAAAAACTCGTCCTGACCACAAAAAGTTTCACCTGTTTTGATATGCGTTTTATATTAACAACTTCGCTTCTGGTATAATCGTATCGATAATTAAAAACAAAAAGGACAGGTATGCAATATAGAAAATTTGGTTCAGCTGATTGGAAAGCTTCTGTATTAGGGTTTGGGGCCATGCGTCTACCAACGCTTGATGGCGACAGTGGAAAGATTGACGAACCAGAAGCGACACGGATGATCCGCAAGGCTATCGATGCAGGGGTGAATTACGTTGATACAGCCTGGAGTTACCACCGGGAACAAGGTGAGCTCTTTGTTGGGCGAGCATTAAAAGACGGTTATCGTGAAAAAGTTCATTTGGCGACGAAACTACCATCGTGGCTGGTGACAACCGCAGCAGATTTCGATCGTTATTTGGAAGCACAACTCAAACGGCTGGATGTAAATTACATTGATGTCTATTTACTACATTCGATGCACGAGCAGCACTGGCAAAAATACCAGAAGCTGGACGTTTTCAGCTGGGCTGAAAAAAAGATGGCTGAAGGTTTGTTCCGCCACCTTGGTTTTTCATTTCACGATCGATATGAAGTTTTTGAAAGTATCGTGAATGGTTATGACAACTGGTCAATGGCGCAAATTCAATACAATTATATTGATATCGCATACCAGGCTGGTCTGAAGGGTTTGAAGCTGGCTGCCGATCGTGGATTGGCAGTGGTGGTGATGGAACCTTTGCGCGGCGGGCAAATTGCAAAAAATCCGCCACCTTTACCTGTAGCTGAAACCTGGGCAAAAAGCGGCCGGGATTGGTCACCTGTCGCCTGGGCGTTGAACTGGGTGTGGGATCAACCCGAGGTGACGATGCTTTTGAGCGGCATGTCTGCCATGGAACATGTTGATGAGAACCTGGCGCTGGCTGCGGAAGCAAAAGTAGGAAAATTGACGAAAGAAGATCAAGCTTTGGTAGCACAGGTACGGGATATATATGCTTCTTTACAGCCAATCCCCTGCACGCAGTGTGAATATTGCCTGCCGTGCCCCAGCGGTGTGGCGATACCGCGTGTATTCAGTATCTATAACGAGGCGGTTGCTTTTGATGCTTGGGATTCTGGTCAAAGAGCCTACAACCTTTTTACTAAATCCGAAGAGCGCGCCGATAACTGTATTGAATGCGGCGAATGTGAAGCGGTGTGCCCCCAAAATATTAAAATTATTGAATGGCTGGCGACTGCGCATAAAAAGCTAATTATGCCTGAGGTGTAAGGAAAGCAGTAGTTACCAAATTGACGGAGCAACAACCTCGCTGGCGGTCTCTATGGCGCTGGGTTTTGATCGGGCTGGCCCTCGCTATAACGATTACCTGGCTTGCACTGACCCCTACGGGTCTGTTGGGAAAAGCACAGGCGGTGGGTTATGCGGTTTGTCATCAGATTGCAGAACGTTCATTCCATATTAATGCCAGGCCTTTCCCTTTGTGTGCTCGGTGTTCGGGCTTGTTTTTAGGTGCTTTGTTGGGAATGATCTTTCAATGGATTCAGGGGAGAAAAGGTAAGATGCCACCCGTTGGTGCCAGTATATTTTTTGCAATTTTAGCTATCCTCTGGGTGATGGATGGTGTCAATTCTTTTACGATGCTTTCACCAAAGCTGCCATCTTTATATCAAACTAAAACCTGGACGCGTTTGGTCACCGGAACGGGGATGGGATTAGCCTTATCGGCAATTTTGCGACCTACCTTCATTCAAACCATGTACAAGAACTGGAAAAATGAATCCCCTTATCGAACCTGGTTGCACGTTCTTTTTTTGGTAGCCCTGGCAGGTGGTTTGGTCGGATTGATCTGGCTTCAAAGTGCGTGGATATTGTATATTTTTGCACTTTTAAGTGTCTTCAGTGTGATCATGTTATTAACTATGGTGTATAGCATGGTTTTTGTGATGTTAATTAAACGGGAAAATACATATACTCATTACAGGGAGTTGTTCATACCATTAATCGCAGGCTATATTATTGCATTGTTGCAAATTGGCGCGATCAGTATGGTACGATTCTATTTGACCGGCACTTGGAGTGGCTTTTCCTTATGATCATTCCTCGATATAATTATTGAAAATAATTTTTTAGGCAGGTTTTAATGGATGTGATAGCAGCCTTTGGACTTTCGGCCAGTGCTGGATTAAATGCTTACATTCCTTTGCTGGTGGTTTCGCTGCTGGCAAAGTTTACCAATCTGATCAATCTTTCTGAAGGTTGGCAAACCTTGGAAAGTTGGTGGATTATCGGATTATTAATTGTTTTATCGCTGGTTGAATTTTTTGCCGATAAAATTCCAGTGGTGAACCATATCAATGACATTCTCCAGACCTTCATTCGTCCCACCGCAGGCGCTATTCTTTTTGCTGCCAGTGCGAATGTGATCACTGGAATTCATCCAATTTTATCACTTGCAATAGGATTGCTGGTTGCAGGCGGTGTTCACGCAGCGAAATCGGTTCTTGTTCGCCCGGCAGTAACAGCAACAACAGCTGGCACCGCCGATGTCCCCGTGAGTATTGTTGAGGATGTCGCTGCCACCACACTTTCCGTGCTTTCGGTATTGATACCAATTTTAGTAGCTGTCATCCTGTTGATACTTTTATTCTTGCTGGTTTGGTGGTTAAGTGAACGTTCATCAAAAGAGAACATTGAATCATAAACCTGTTATAATCAAAGGTTAGGATCACCTATCAACTTTGAAAGGTTAAAAAAGGTACTGTCAATGACTTATCAAGGCTCTCAACAACCCCCAATTTATCCACAGAATTCTTCGCTTGCGATTATCAGCCTGATTTCTGGGATTGTCAGTTATTTTTTCCTGCCCTTACTGGGTGCCATAGCCGCAGTTATCACCGGAAATATGGCTAAAAAAGAGATCCGAGAAAGCGCGGGTCGCCTGACGGGTGAAGGCATGGCTACGGCTGGTTTGATCTTGGGATGGGTCAATATCGGTTTGAGCCTGGTTGGGTTATGCTTGGGTTTGATGGTTGTGCTGGGCGTCATTAGCTTGCCGTTCTGCTTGATCCCATTTGCAAATCTTTTTAATTAATTGTTTGTTTAGAACATCACTATCTTATTAATTGGAGGCATCAATGACTGAAGAAATCACTTATATTCCTGAACCACCTGAAACAGTACAAAGCGTTCCTGAAAAGAAAAGTAAAAAAACCCTCTGGATTATTTTAGCGATCGTGGCTGTTTTGCTGATTTGCTGCTGTGTGGCAATTGCAATTGCAGCTTTTACGGGGCTGCTTCCTTTCTTAGACTCAAGTAATTGGTCGTCTTTTTTACCCAATTTAAGTTTTCTTTAGCCCGTAAGAAAACTGCAGCAACCACGTTTATGTGCGTTGGTGAATTATATTGCCCAACCGTTCGGATTGGGCAATTTTCAATAGTTCATCAAGCGCCATATTGGCTTTACACTGGGTATCTGCATCCAGTTTGAGTGTTTCAAACTCATCCTGGTCTAAAACAAGATAGCTGCCATCTGGATAAACCAGGAGGTCTAAAGCCAGATCGACATAACTGATAAAATCTGGGCTAACCTCGGCAGGCGTGGTGATATTACAGTACCACCCTTTCAGATGATCATCATCGCGGTCGTGGATTTCAAAGACGTTATACCAGCGATCTGTGTAATACCGTTCGATGAAACGATCGTTTTCTCGTAATAAAATCCCATGGAAAGGGAGATCGGGACGGTTGAAAAGGGCTTCGATCAGAATACTATTTTCCGACCGATTAAGGACGTAACCTTCATAACGCCAGGTTTCCTGGCGTTGTGTATTTAACTTTCGAACGATTATCTTGTGGTTGCTGGTTTGCATGTTTAATCTTCTCCATTTTGCAGACATAAAACATCTGCCGGCACGTAATTCACATCGATGATATCACCAATTTGTGCTGGTTCGGGCAAAATGATGTTGAATTCAGGCAACTGCTCGTTGATGAATAAGGAAACTTGAAATTTTTCTCCCTGAAAAACCTGGTCGAGAACTTTGCCAGCCACCCTGTTCTCGGTTACTGTTAAATTCTGTCTTGCTTGTGAGGGACGAAAAAGCAGTGTCGTGTGCTGTCCGACAACAGGATTGCGATCATCACAACTGGCATGAATTATTCCCAAAGGCGTTTCGACCAGTAACGGGGTTTGATCTATAACAATGCCATCAATCAAGTTCCCCAAACCAAAGAACCTGGCGACCCACTCGTTGCGGGGATGGTGGAAAAATTCGTGGGGAGGTCCGCTCTGGATGATTGTCCCCTGATGCAGGAGTAATAAACGGTCGGCGATTGCAAAGGCTTCTTCCTGGTCGTGGGTGACATAAATCGCGGGAATTTGACTTTCATGTAATGTCCGCCGTAGTTCCTGGATAAGAGCTTCACGCAAGGCCCGGTCGAGGGCGCCCAGAGGCTCATCCAGCATCAGCATGCGCGGATTTGGCGCCAGGGCGCGTGCCAGAGCAACCCGCTGTTGTTCGCCGCCAGAAAGTTCAGTTACTTTGCGTTTGGCAAAATCCGTCATACCGATCGTTTGCAGGGCATTTTTAACCCGTGCGTTGATTTCTTCAATGGGTAGATTCTGCATTTTTAGACCAAAGGCGATATTCTCGGCAACATTGCGGTGAGGGAACAGGGCATAATCCTGAAACATCAACCCAAAGCGGCGTTTGTGTGTGGGAATTCCCGCCAGGGATACATTCTCCCAAAGGACGTCGCCACTTTCGGGTGCTTCAAGCCCGGCGATTATGCGCAGCAGGGTGCTTTTGCCGCTCCCGGAGGGCCCTAAAAGACAAACAGTTTCATTTTCCTCAATGGTGAATGAGACCCCTTTCAGCAGAGGCTGGCCATCATAAGACTTTTCGATATTGATGAGAGATAACATTAAAAGATGTCCTTTTCGGGCTTTTGCAGCCTTTCAATTATAAAGATGCCAAAGGCGCACACTACCATTAATATGGTTGACATTGCCAGGGCCTGTCCG
>Ga0255346_1003334_pt1 | contig 19025 bp, 13 predicted proteins | sample wastewater_treat_FD_194410 | JGI IMG/M metagenome (GOLD analysis project Ga0255346, IMG submission 194410) | Wastewater microbial communities from Lulu Island WWTP, Vancouver, Canada - plant22 | ecosystem: Engineered > WWTP > Wastewater > Unclassified | place: Canada: Vancouver, British Columbia... | reverse complement strand
GGTGCTTGAATGGATCAATGAAAACCCGTCCCGCGCGCAAGTGATGAATTGTTCTTTGCCTGATGTTTCCGAAATGCCTGTGTGGATTCGGAAATATTGTAAAGACAACGGTGGCGCGATGGATAACTCCGCCTCTGTCTTGCTTGCGCAATATGTGGGCAATGACACGCTTCGTGCCGGGCATGAAATTGACAAGCTCATTGCTTATGTCGGGGAAGGTGGCACCATCAGCACCAAGGACCTCATTTTGCTGACCACACAAGACCAGGAAGGCGATATTTTTGCTCTGGTTGATGCCTTAGGCGAACGCAATGGCAAAAAAGCGATGGAGCAGTTTTTATTACTTACCGAAAAAAGCGATGTCATGGAGCTTACAGGCATGATTCATCGTCAGTTTCGCTTGCTCATTCAAGCCCGAGAAGTGATGGATGAAGGCGGGCGCCAGGATAAAGTGCAGAGCGAACTCAAAGTAATGGCATTCATCGCCCGTAAGCTTTATCAACAAGCCAGCCGTTTTTCCATGGCGCAGCTACTCGACATTTATGGACGTTTATTGAAAATTGATGAGGACATCAAAACGGGTGGTATGCCTGGTATTATCGCTTTTCAATTGCTCATTGCTGATTTGACTAAATAGTAAACTATTAATACTCTGGAATTTTCCAGGCAAAGCTTCAAAATATTATTTTTATTGATTGGCTTAAAAACCATCTTTTTTAAGCCTTGAAAATCATCACAAAAGCAATTAATTTGGTAAAATAAATAGACAGATTTCTAACAACGTTACAAATTAATAATCACGGAGGTAGGATATGATTTGTCCTAATTGTCAAACAAACAACCGTGCTGACAGTAGGTTCTGCAAAAGCTGCGGAACGCCTCTAAGTCAGATAACATCCCCAGAATTGCCCACCATGATGCCTGAAGAACAGTCTTTCCAGGCTCAGCAAAGGCCTGTTGATGCGTATAAAACAGAAGAACATTTTCAAGTGGGTACTTCGATAGCTTTTCAGGCAGATGTCCCCCCAGCTGGAGTGCCTCAGACCTTGCCGCCGACTGGTTCATCAGAAAGAACTGCCATGCCACCACCACAAGCGTATTATTCTGCTTCTCAAGCCTATCCGCCCCAAACATCGCCTTATTATCAACAACAACCGAATGCTTATCCACCCCAAACACCGCCGATAAAACCACCTATAGAATTAGCTAAAAAGAATCCGTTTATTTTCTTAAGTGTTTTGTTGGTATTTCTTATCATTGCTTTAGTTCTGGTTCTGACCGTCTTCCGCCCAATGATTACCAGGAGAATTATGAAGGCAGATGGACCTGACTCAACACCACTGGCATCAGGACTTATCATGAGTGATTCAGAGGAACCAGATCCTGAATTGGGATCACTTCCAAGCGATGAACCAAACCTAATGGAAGAGCCAATTCCGGTAGAAGAGCCTGAACCAACTGAAATCCCCCGACCAATATATATCGCCTCAGGTCAAGCCATTACATTAGAAAATGCGGGTCAATTGCAGGAAATCGCGCAACTGGGCGCAGGCCATGTAATCAGTATTTCCTATTCCCCTGATGGCAATTACGTGGCCATAGCGACATATACTGGTTTTGATATTTATAATGTCCAGTCCGGTGAATTTTATAAAGAAAAACTTAAATTTAACGAAAAGATAAATGATGTCGTTTTCTTGCATGATGGAAGTCTTCTGATAGGTACTGATTTTGGCATTGATCATTATAGCGCGGATGATTTTAACTACGTGCGAACTTATAGTACAGATCGCATAGCTTACGTCTTCAGTTTGTCCGCCGATGGGAAAACATTGCTTTCATTAAATTATCTTGGCTTTATGGTGTACAAGATCGATGGGGATACATTAAAAGAATCCCATGAAATTATTCTTGATGAATACGCTCGTACTTTCGATATTTCTTCTGATGGCACAAAAGTGGCTACTGCAAATTATGACAATGAATTGAAGATTTGGGAAGTTGAAAGCGGACGTTTGTTGCATGAAATTGATGTGGATTCAGAAAGCGTCTTTCAAATTTCATGGTCACCTAATAGCAACGTATTCGCGACCGCAGGTATTTATAAAACCGTGATTCTCTGGAATGCCGATGGGACACAAAACGAAGTTTTGGACACTTCTGAGGATTTTGTTGACGCAGTGAAGTTCAGTCCTGATGGCAAGCGTTTGATTACTGGCTGTGGGAACTATGAGGTGCAAATTTGGGATGTCGCCAGCGCAAGTCTTGAGAAAACACTGAAAGGTAGCGAAAACGTATTTTATAAATTTGACTTTGATGCAAGTGGAAAAAAACTCATCGCTTTAAATGCATTCAGTACTGTCCTTCATTGGGATATTGATTCCGATTCTATCGGTGAACAAATTAGTGTATACACTGAGAATTTTCGGTCAGCGGCCATCTCGCCTTCGGGCGACAGAATTTTTTATCTTGACAGCAATGGCTTTTCTTCAATGAGCAACTCAAAGGGTGATGTGTTATGGTCTGCTTTATACAAATATCCTGACCAAATGCTGGCACCGGTTTTCAGTGCTGACGGCTCTATGTTAATTGCGGGAACTTATGCGGGAGAAGTCAATGTTCTTGATGTTGAAAGTGGAGAGGTATTGAGTCATTTTAAAGCTCACAATAACTATATCAGAAAACTGGCCATCTCTCCTGATGGAAAAACAATTGCCACTGCCAGTGATGATAAAACAGTCAAACTCTGGAGTTTCGACACCCACGAATTACTCGCAACCTTAAGCGGACATAAATCTGTGTTGCGTGAGGTCGCTTTCTCGCCGGATGGCGCTTATCTCGCCTCTGCGAGTGATAACGATCCGATTATCATTTGGGATCTCCAGACAGGCACGCAGCTTTACAAACTGGACGGTCATGAAAGTTATGTGAGTGCTATAGCTTTCTCTCCGGATGGCAATCTGTTGGCCAGCGTGGCATCAGATAATAATGTAATTATTTGGGACCCGAAAACCGGATCGCAGCTGAAAAAAATCGAGCGCTCTTACAATTGGGCTACTGATATTGCATTTTCCACAGATAGTAAGTCTATCTTTGTGCCAGGATCATATAGCATTGAACAATACTCAATAGAGAACGGGAACTTATTTGCTGACATTGGTGATGTTACGGATAATGTTGATTCTGTTTTTATTAGTGCGGATGGAAGAACAATGATTAGTTGTGGTACTGATGGTGTTGTTCGTGTTTTTCGTGTGCCTTAGAGCTGAAACGCGATGGCTAAAAAGCGATTTATTTTAGCCTTGAAAATCAACCTATAAGAAATAAATTTGGTAAAATAAATAGACAGATATCTATCAACATTACAATTTCATTATTGCGGAGGTAAGAGATGATTTGTCCGAATTGTCAAACAAGCAACCGCGCTGAGAGTAAGTTCTGCAAGAGCTGTGGAGCTTCTCTTAGCCAAATATCTTCCCCTGAAATGTCCCCAATGCAGCCAGGAAAACAGTCTTTCCAGGCTCAACAAAGGCCTGTTGAAATGCACAAACCAGAACTACGTTTTCAAGAGGGTACTCCGATTACTTATCGGGCAAATGTTCCCCCAGCTGGAGTGCATCAGACCTTGCCGCCGACCGGTTCATCAGAAAGGACTGCCATGCCACCACCCCGGCCTATGAGTCCACCAGTCGGTCAATACCCTCCCCAACCGGCTCAATATCCACCACCACAAACGTATTACACTGCTCCTCAAGGCCGTCCGCCTCAATCACAGCCTTATTATCAACAGCAGCAACAGTATGCTTATCCACCCCAAACACCGCCAATAAAACCACCGATAAAATCAGCTAACAAAAAACCGTTAATTGTTTTTAGTGTTTTGCTGGCATTATTTCTTATTGTTTTTGTACTAACTCTAACCGTCTTCCGCCCATTGATTACCAAGGGTCCCAGGAAGGCTGATGGGCTTGAACCGACGGCAATGGAGTCGGGACTTGTTATAACAAATCCTGAAGACACAGAAACTGAACAAGTTCCACCTCCAAACGATGAGCTTATTCCAATGGGAGAATCAATCCCGGCAGAAGGGTCTATCCCAATAGAAGAGCCAGAGCCTGTTATTATCCCCGCCGGACAAGCCATCACGACGGAAAATGCTGAGCAATTACAGGAAATTGCACAGCTGAGTCCAGGAACAATAAGAAAGATTGCCTTTTCCCCTGATGGCAGATATGTGGCTATTGCGAAATATACAGGCCTTGACATATATGACATTCAGGTCAAAGGGATTTATAAAAAATTAAATGTTGACGAAAAGGTTAATGATGTCGTTTTCTTGTCTGATGGAAGTCTTCTGGCGGGTACTGATGCAGGAATTGATCACTATAGCGCGAATGATTTCAACTACTTGCGAACTTATGGTACAGATCGTGTAGCTCGTGGCTTTGGCTTATCCGCCGATGGAAAAACATTAGTTTCAATTGGTACTCTGGGTTCTTTTATATATAAGATTGATGGGGCTAAGTTAGAAGAATCTCATGAAATTCTTCCCAGCGAATTTTTATTTACTTTCGAAGTGTCTTCTGATGGAAAAAAAGTTGCTACCGGAAACTATAAAGGTGAATTGAAGATTTGGGAAGTTGAAAGCGGACTCTTGCTGCAAGAAATCAATGCTCATTCAGACGGTATCAATGCAATTGCCTGGTCGCCTGATGGCAGCATATTTGCGACCGCGAGTCTGGATCAGACTGTGGTTATCTGGAATGCTGATGGGACAAAAAATAAAACCCTGAACACTTTTGAGTCGTCCTACATTTCCGCTGTGAAATTTAGCTCTGATAGCAAGCGTTTGATTATTTGCAGTGCGAGATCTGAGGTTCAAATTTGGAATATTGCCAGTGGGAGTGTCGAAAAAACACTGGAAGGTGGCAAGAGATTATTTTCTGACTTTGCCTTAGACGCGAGTGGGAAAAAACTTATTGGTCAGAATGGAGACGGTACTGTCGTATACTGGGATATGGATTCCGATTCTTATGGCGAACAAGTTTGCCAGTATGTTGCCTTTGTTGAAAGTGCAGCCATCTCCCCTTTGGGAGACAAATTTTTCTATTTTGACACCAACGGTTTTTATTCAATGAGCAATCCAGAGGGTGTTGTGTTATGGTCTGGTATCTTAGAAAATGATGACCAAATGCTGGCACCCGCTTTCTCCATTGATGGCTCTATGTTAATTGTGGGTACTTTTGGCGGTGCTGTCAAAGTTTTTGACGCTGAAAGTGGAGAGGAATTGAGCCGTTTTGAAGCTCATGATAGCTCTATCAAGAAACTGGCTATCTCTCCTGATGGAAGCACAATTGCTACTGCCAGTGCCGATAAAACTATCAAGCTCTGGAGTTTTGACACCCACGAATTAATCGCTACCTTAACCGGGCATAATGCTGCTGTGAGCGCGCTTGCTTTTTCGCCGGATGGCACTTACCTGGCTTCTGCAGGTGATGAAACAGTAGTCATCATGTGGGATCCAAAGACAGCCAAGCAGCTGTATAAACTGGAAGGTCACGAAAATAAAGTGTTTGCTTTGGCTTTCTCTCCGGACAGCAATTTTCTGGTCAGCGCGGGATCTTTAAAAATGGTCATTATTTGGGATCCAAAAACCGGATCACAACTGCGCAAAATCACAACGAACTACCTTGTTATCCGTGATATTGCATTTTCCACAGACAGCAGATCAATCTTTTTGCCTGGTGCACTTAGCATTGAACAATACTCAATAGAAGGCGGAAGACTGATTACTAGCTTCGGTGATTTCTCTAACGCTCCGCTTAGTATTTGGATTAGTGTGGATGGAAAAACAATGCTCAGTTCTGGTTACGATGGCGTTGTTCGTGTGTTTCGCGTGCCTTAAAGCAGAAACGCGATTAACAATTTGATAGCTGAATAAACTGTCTATTGGTCTGAGTAACTCTGGGCGCCTGCCAGGGCTAAGACCTGGCAAAGAATTGTTTGGTAGACCTGATTCAGATAATGATGGCATGCTTGCGGGAGGTTGAAATTGAGGCATCAAGCGTGCCATCGTGAATTGTTTCACATGCGCAAGGGACCCCATGAAGTTCATTGGCATGATTCATCATCGTTTTTGTTTACTCGTTCAAGTCCCTGTAGCTGATTTAAGTTCATGGCGCGGAATAACGCCGTGATTCTCTCCCATAAATGTGTAATGACTTTTTTACTGAATCCCTCCCGGTTTTTTTAGTACAATAGGCATGATTAATAATACTGTATAAAAACTCTGTTTGGAGGTAATGATGATCTGTCCAAATTGCAATACAAATAACGAACCTGATAGTAAGTTCTGTATGATTTGTGGAAGCAAATTAGAAGAAAGCGTTCCTGTCCAGCCTTTTGCTGACGAAAGTTCTGACAGGCAAACGGAACAGGCGCAAGAGTTCCCTGCGCAAAGTGCTGCCCCTGAGGATTTTGAAGTGGCGTACATTCCGACATCGCCTGAACCTGTGCTTTATTCTCCCCCACCTGCAGACCCACCACAAGGCGAGCTCTCCCAGGCAGCCTCACCTCAGACAATGCCACCTGCAGCACAGCTACCGTTAGGTGAATTTGTTACTTACGTACCACCAAGAGAAGGTGAGTTTGTGAGCGTTCCCAGCCCAGCCGCTTTTGATACCGGACAAACGGTCCCACCAGGCTTTCAACAAGCACCGATACCACCAACTTATCAGGCACCACCCCCAGCTTACCAGCCCCAACCATACCCAGCCTACCAGGCACCGCCAAAAAAGAAAAAAACTGCCCTGTGGATCGCCTTAGGCGTATTGGGTGGCTTGCTGGTTCTCTGTTTGGTTCTATACTTTGCGTTTTTGCGACCTTATATCAAAGGCGCTCTTTCGGGCGGAGATATGATTACAGCAGAAAACCTTCAAAAAATTGAACAAATTAAGCGCATTGGCGAGGGAAAGGGCATGAGCGCAAGTTATTCCCCTGATGCCAGATATTTTGCGGTAGCTACGACCATCGGTATTGATGTTTTTGACGCGAGTACCAGAGAAAAAGAGCAGCATTTGTTGGATGATCAGATTGTTATTGATGTCGCTTTTGCCCCTAACGGCGAACTTTTGGCATCTACGTATGATGGTATTTATCATTATACCGCGGATAGTTTCAAGCTTATCTCCATGATTGAGCAGGATGACCTGACTTACAAAATGACCCTCTCAAACGATGGAAATGTATTAGCCACAGACAATTACGATGTTGTCACCATTTATAAGAAAAGTGGACAAAGTTACGCATACTCGCGAGAGATTATCAATGGTGAAGATTACTATTCAATGGGTATTTCGCCGGATGGCACGAAACTCGCCACAGGAAACAGTGAGGGCGTGCTTAAAATTTGGGATATCAACACTGGCGGACTTTTGGATTCAATAGCCGCGCATGCAGATTTTATCAATCAATTGGCATGGTCACCTGACTCAAGTTTGATTGCTACGGCAAGTGACGATGGTAGTGTGGCAATTCATTATATCGCTACACGTGAGGAGATTTTTAGGTACAGTTTTGAAGACGCTGAAGGTACCGCGGTAGTCTTTTCCGAGGATGGCACGAAACTGCTAACGAATGGTGAACAATCGGAAATTGTTGTCTGGGATCTTGTCACCGCTACCCGTATGAATACATTTGCCTGGGGAGATATCTTCTACAGACAACTGGAGATAAACCCCACGAACACGAATCTTGTCGCGCTTAACAAATATGGTCAGACAACGCTTTGGGATTATTACACCGGCACGCAAATTGATACTCTTGATGAATACAACAGTACTTATTTCTCGTTGGCCATTTCGCCCGATGGTTCAAAATACTTCTATCTGGATGGCAATGAGCTAAGCGTGATGGCTGATGAGACAGGCAAGATTGTTTGGTCGCGTGTAGATGAAGCGTTTGACCAAATGCTGGCACCAGCTTTCAGCAAGGATGGATCCGTTTTGGTGGGTGGCACTTACCATGGTTATGTAAACTTTCTCAATGCAAATAATGGAACGGAAATTAATTATTTTGACGCACACGATGACTGGATTAGAGAAATCGCGATATCTCCCGATGAGAGCAAAATTGCCACAGCCAGTGATGATAAAACTGTAAAAGTGTGGAATTACAATACTTATGAGCTTTTGTACACACTTGAAGGTCATACTGATTACGTGCGCACGGTGGCATTTTCGCCTGATGGTCAGCTTATCGCCAGTGCTGGCGATGATCAAACTGTGCGAATTTGGGACGTGAATACCGGCATAATCTTACATGTTTTGGAAGGGCATGAAGATTGGATCTTCACGGTAGCGTTTAGCCCAGATGGTAAGATTCTGGGCAGCACCGGCGGAGATGGTTATGTGCTCTTATGGGATCCTTATAGTGGTGAACAGATTCGCAAAGTCGATGCCGGGACACATACGAAGTACAGTCTCGGGTTTACCAACGATGGCAAGGCGTTTTTCGTGGAAGAAGGCATGGATATTCAGTTTTATGATATCGAAAATGGTTCCATGCTCATGACGCTGACCGGGCATACTGATAATATTATTCGTGCGAGAATGAGCGCAGATGGCACGACCCTGGTGAGCACTTCATTCGATGGTACTGTGCGGGTTTGGCGTGTGAAATGAGCCTAAGCTGATAAACAATGTTTGAATATTGTAAGGAATGTGTTATCATTCCTTACGTAACCCGGGGAGCCTACAAGGGCTGAGAGGGACCAAAGGTCCGACCCGTAAACCTGATCCAGATAATGCTGGCGGAGGGATGGACAAAGACCAATAAACACCCTCCCCAGCGAGGGTGTTTTGTTATGAAAACAGAAAAACGTGCGGTTTTATTTAGCAATGGCGAGGCACTAAGCCCTGAGCGTTTGCACATACGCAAGGATGACTATCTTATCGCTGTTGATGGCGGCTTGAAGCATCTTGAAAAGCTGAGATTAAGTCCTGATTTGATCATAGGGGATCTGGACTCTCTTGACTCACATTATCTCCAAAACCTTGAAAGAAGCTCAGTAGAAGTTCTGCGCTTTGATCCCCAAAAAGACGATACTGATCTCGCGCTGGCTCTGCGTGAGTCAATCAAGCGTGGCTATCGCTATATTGTTATTGCTTTTGGTTTGGGCGGCAGAGTGGATCACCTTTTGGGCAGCCTGGGCTTGCTTGAAGTAGCCAAAGCTGAATCCATAGACACTCATTTTGATGATGGCACAACGCGTGTCTTTTTGTTTGATGATGAAATAAGGCTTGAAACAAAACCCCAGGATTTGATATCACTCATCCCTTGGCGTGGCGATGCCTTGGTGCATGAAACCCAAAATTTGGCATATCCCTTGCGCGATGAATGGCTCCCCTTTGGCACAACGCGTGGTGTCAGCAATGTCGCTCTTACTGAAGAAATCAGGGTCAGCCTGTCAAAAGGCGAGCTTTTAATCATTCACACAAGAGCCAATGTTGAAAAATAGTAGATGAAAAGGAAGATGATGACAAAAAAACTTTTGCTTATGCTCACACTATCCATCCTGCTTTTAGGCGGGTGCACTCTTAAAGCAAATTCTCTGTCCCAGGACTTTCCTGCTGATCGGGTGCTTAACGTGATGACACACGATTCTTTTGACATCACTGCAGCGCTTCTGGAAAAGTTTGAGCGTGAAAACAACGTTAGAGTCAACATCATCAAGGCTGGTGATGCTGGCACCGCGCTCAACCGTCTTATTCTGACCAGTACAGCCGCCGCTCGCGAGGCGGACGTTTTTTATGGCATTGACAACACTTTATTATCCCGCGCGCTTGAAAAAGAGATCTTCGAGTCTTATCAGGCACCGGCTTTAGCGGCTATTGATGTTAGTTTTAAGCTTGATGCCTCCAACCAGGCATTGCCGATTAATTATGGCGATGTGTGCATTAACTATGACAAAGCCTGGTTTACTGACCATGGTTTGGCTGTGCCATCTTCACTTGAAGACTTGACCCAGCCGCCCTACCAGGGACTGCTTGCTGTAGAAAACCCCAGCACCTCATCACCCGGACTGGCGTTTATGATGGCGACCATCGCCCATTTTGGCGAGGAGGGCTGGCTTGACTATTGGAAGCAACTTAAAGACAACCAGGTCACCATCGCTGCCGACTGGGAGACTGCCTACTACACTAATTTTTCAGGCTCGTCGGGCAAGGGTTCTCAGCCGCTCGTGGTTTCTTATGCTTCCAGCCCTGTCGCGGAATTTATTTACGCCGAAGTGGAGCTTGATGAAGCGCCCACCGCTTCCATCGTGGCAGATGATGCCTGTTGGCGTCAGATCGAGTTTGCTGGTATCGTGAAAGGCACCGAGCAGCGCGAATTAGCTGAAAAGTTTATTGATTTTCTCTTGAGCAAGGATTTTCAGGAAGACTTGCCTCTGCAAATCTTTGTGTATCCGGTATTACCGGAAGCTGTTTTGCCAGAAGCTTTTGTGAAAGCCAGCCAAATTCCCGAAAAACCTGCCACGCTTGACCCCGCTACCATCGCCGAGAACCGCGAGTTGTGGATCGAGCAATGGATTGAAGTAATACTGGGCAATTAGAACGCTCTTGAGTTGACTGTGCTGATGAAAGGGCATTAAATGACGCGCATGATGAAACGTTCCATTTGGCAAACCTTATTGTTATGGTCATTGCCACTCGCGTTTTTGCTGGTTTTCTTTTATCAGCCTCTGGTGGCGATCTTCCGCTTGGTCTTTTCCACCCAGTTTAGCCAAGGTTGGAAACTGTTTCGATGGTCGCAGATCACCAAACCCCTCGGTTTTACCCTCTATCAAGCCACGCTTTCAACGATATTGACGCTCATACTGGGTCTGCCGGCAGCTTATCTCTTCGCGTGTTTTCAGTTCGCGGGACGTAAGTTTTTGCGGGTGCTGATTACCATCCCGTTTATTCTCCCCACGGTGGTTGTAGCTGCCGCGTTTAACACGCTTTTGGGCACGCGCGGTTGGCTGAATTTGGGCTTGATGTCCTTGTTTAACTTGAGTTCGCCTCCTATCAATATGCTCAACAGCCTGAGTGCCATCCTTTTGGCGCATGTTTTTTACAACACCTCAATTGTGATTCAAATGGTTGGTTCGAGCTTGAGCCGCCTCAATCAAAACCTGCCTTCCGCGGCGCAGAATTTGGGCGCGTCTCCCTGGCGCGCTTTCAAGGAAGTGACTTTGCCCCTGTTGATGCCATCCATTCTAAGCGCAACGCTCATGGTCTTTCTGTTTGACTTCAGCAGTTTTGGTGTGGTGCTCATGTTAGGCGGTCCACAATTTTCAACGCTTGAAGTCGAAATTTACAACCAAGCCATGAACCGCTTCAATTTACCGGTCGCGGGATTGCTGTCAATCGTGCAGCTCGCCTTTACACTGTTGGTGAGCGTGTTAATCAACCGAAGCAATCAACCCCGTTATGGCAATGCGGCTATAGCGTCCGAAAGCTCCGGTTTGCGCATAGCCAAGGGAAGCTGGGAGAAAGCGTTTGTGATCATCATGGTTACTGTTTTGCTTTTGCTCATGGTGACCCCAACGGTGAGCCTTGTAACGCGTTCCTTTTTTAGCTTTGAGGCGGCGCGGGGTGAGCGTGGTGAACTGAATACAGGTTTTACTTTGCGCTATTACCACGAACTTTTTGAAAACCGCGAGCAATCGCTATTCTATGTGCCGCCTGTTCTCGCGATTCGCAATTCCATGATTTATGCTGGGATAACCATGTTGTTAGCGACAACTTTAGGGCTTATATCCGTTTACGCCATTCAAAAATCAGGCAGCTTGAGCCCTTTTTTGGAACCCCTCTTCATGTTACCTTTGGGCGCGAGCGCGGTCACGCTTGGTTTGGGCTTTTTAATCGTCTTCGGGAGCAGTGTGCTCACCCAGGGACGCTTTCAGGCGCTCATTCCTGTCGCGCATAGCTTGGTGGCTTTGCCTTTGGTCATTCGCACGCTCTTGCCCGCTTTGCGTGGGATTCCCGTGAATTTGCGTTTGGCAGCAACGAGCATGGGTGCCAGTCCTTCGCGCGCCTTTCGGGAGGTGGATTTGCCCATACTTTTTAGAGCAATCGCGGTGAGTTTGCTTTTCGCTTTTACGATTTCTTTGGGCGAATTTGGCGCGTCCAGCTTTTTGAGCAACACCGCTATGCCTACGATTCCGATTGCCATATTTCGCTATCTTTCCCAACCGGGGGCATTAAACTATGGGCAGGCGTTGGCGATGTCGAGTCTTTTGATGGTAGTTTGTGTGGCAGGCAGTGTTATTATCGAGCGTATTCGCCTGCCTGGTGAGGAAGTGTTTTGATGCTAAGTGTACGAGATATTTATAAAACCTATGAAGGCGCGCCCTTACTGAACGGGCTGAGCTTTGATTTGGCCCAGGGCGAAATCATTTGCCTTTTGGGCACATCGGGCAGTGGTAAAAGTACCCTTTTGCGCATTATTGCCGGGCTTGAAGAGGCGGAATCAGGCGCAGTTTACTGGGATGGCGTTGATCTTGCCCAAACGCCTGCCCACAAGCGCGGTTTTGGTTTGATGTTCCAGGATTACGCGCTCTTTCCGCATCGTAATGTCTATGACAATATCGCCTTTGGATTGCGTATGCAAAAACGCCCTGAGGCTGAGATTGAAAAAATTGTCGGTGAGCGACTAAAGTCCATCCGCATGGAAAACTTCGCCAAACGACCCGTTACCGAGCTTTCGGGTGGGGAGCAGCAACGCGTAGCTTTGGCGCGCGCCCTGGCATCCGACCCACGCCTGTTGATGCTTGACGAACCTCTTGGCGCGCTTGACCAGGGATTGCGCGAAGAACTCACCCAGGAACTGCGCCAAACCTTGCGCGACAGCCATAAGCCGGTCATCTATGTCACTCACGATTATCAGGAGGCTTTTGGACTGGCGGATCGTTTACTGATTTTGCACGATGGCGTGATTGTGCAGGGCGGCAGCCCACAGGAACTGTTTGAAAACCCTGCCAACGCCTGGGTGGCAGGGTTTTTGGGATTGGGCAATCTCATCAGCAGCAATGACTTGCCAAATGATAGAATATTGTCAGGGCAGCCCGAGCCAAACGATGAGACTGTCTGGCTTTTGCGTCCATTTGACGCGCGAACGGGTGACTCACGGGCAGACACCCCTTTTAATTTTGAAGGTGACGTTTTGGATTGTATCTATATGGGCGAGCGATATCGAACAAAACTGCGCACCCCGCAAGGAATTATTTTATCCATTGAAACGCCAAGCCTGTGCGTGACGGGTGAACAAATCAAGGTCTATTGGCAAGTAGAGGATGTTCTATGTCTCAAAAGTTAGACCTGCATATTCCAAACCCTGCCAATCCTCTCAAAATTATCAAACATCACGCCGGGTCAGAAAAGATATACAGCTGGTCTGGCCAAGTGCTTAGTGAAACCCTGAATATGCGGCGGTTGAATGCCTGGTTCAACGGTAATCCCGGTTATGTTGGCAAGGTCTTGCTTGAGACCGGTGACCGTTTTGTGGAGACGTATTTCACCGACCGCTGGTACAACTTTTTTCAAATCTATGCTGGTCAGAGCGATGTAATGAAATGTTTTTACTTCAATCTGTCTCGTCCGGCTGTTTTTTATGAAGACCGCATCGAATGGGAAGATTTAGCACTTGATTTAATCGTTTATCCTGATGGACAAAAAGAGCTGATCGATCAGGATGAATTTGCCCGGTTGAACATTGACGAAAAAACGCGCCAAATCTGTTGGCAGACCCTGACGGATTTGCTTCAAACAGACTTGACGCGTTTTGAAAGTTCTTAGATTTGTCAAAATGAGACAAATCTCATCTGCGTCCTTTGCGCAAGCCAGGACTAAACCATAAAGTTTAGAGTCCGAGCCAGTTAAACATGCCCTCAAAGATAGTGGGCATACTGGTGAATAAGCCGACAATCAACAAGACTGCCAGAACTAAGGCGATAATCGAGAAGACGATGCCAATCCAGCCCAAAACGAGTCCGGCTGTGGCAAAGCCATCACCACTAATAGTGCCATTGCTCTCGCGAATTTCCTTGCGTGCCACGTAACCGGTCACGAGGGCTGCAATTGCGCCAAACGGTGGGAACTTGAAATTCAAGATACCGGTAATCAGGCTGATAATCGCCCAGTAGGAGGTTTTCGCGCCTGGGGCGGCAGCTTGCGCTTGCGGAGTTGGCTGATAAGGTGGGGGTGCAGGCTGATAAGGCGGAGGTGCTGGCTGAGGAGCCGGTTGGGGTGCCTCATGTTGGAACTGTTCCTGAGGGGCTTGGTTTACATCATAGCTGTTGTTCATAATTCTCCTTTTATACTAAAGCTTCTTTTTTGGCTCTGCGTTTTCTTACAATCCAGGCGACCAGCCAGATAATCAGGAAAACGAGAATGATCATAGCGATGGGTACTAATATAGACAGAACGGATACGACAGCCGCCAAAGCGTCTTCGGCGGTACTAATGACTGGTGCACCCATACCAGCGGTGCTCACATTGACGGTGGGTCTGACAATCAGGGATTTTGTGGCATGTACTGAACCAGCCACCAACAAACCACAAATCAGGGATAGTACCGGGCTGATATCGGTAATGATGTTCGCGCTGGCAGCGAAAAGAATAGCCCCGGCGGCAGGGCGAATGAAGCTTTGAATGGTGTCATTCACATGGTCAACCGCGGGGATTTTGTCGGCGATAATCTCTACAATAGACAAAACCACCAAAACACCGATCGTCCACCAGCTTTCAAGCGCGTTGTAAGGCGAAGCGAGTGTGATGGTATCGGTGAATTTTGCCAGCAGAGAAACTACAAGCAATGGGATATAGGCGTTGAGCCCAGCCGAAGCCGAAAGTCCAAACGCGCCTAATACGCCAAAAATGCCAGTAAGGGTTGCTCCCATAAGTGCTTTCCTTTCAAATAAGCATTAATCACATTCCTATTATAGGCATATTGTGTAAGAAAAACAGTAGATAATCTATAGTTTTTTACAGATGAATGGGTTCCCAGGTGCCGGTTAAAAGATAACGTATCAGGCTGATGATACCCATTTGTAGCAAAACCATGACGAAACCCATCAGCCCAGGCACTGCCAAATCGCGCCATTGCCTGGCTTTGTTGGTGGATTTTAAGATAAAACTTGAAAGTGTGGTGTGGATAACCCAAAGCGTGAGCAATATGCCAAACATCATCAGCAGATTTGTTGCATAGAAGAAAACGGGCAATTGGCTGTAAGTTAGCCATCCGATGATGGCAAGCACCACTATTAAAAGCGGAAAGCGATACCATTTCTCGTATGCGGATTTAGGTAACCAGTCATACCAGAGAGTTTGATTAAAGATGGGTGCCAGGATGGAGCCAATTCCCAAGCCCACTGCCAGGCCGGTAATCAGACGGGTGAGATTGGTCGTTTCGTAAAAACTAAGGTTTGGCAGCATGAGCTTTGCAGCTGAGTTGAGCCCGTCTATCGCGAAAGCGAGTAGCCCCAAACCCAAACAAATCAGAATCCAAAGAGGCGGAAACTTGCCGTGTTTACCCAAAATGAAGTGAGCAATGAGGGTTATCAACGCGCCCAGGTACATGCCCGCGCAACGCGAACAGAGGGGCGATTGCAAATCGCCCAATACAAAAGAACGTTCCGTCATTTGGTGGCAGACGCTATAGCCTACCGCGTTGACCTTGCCCCAAAAGCCATGGGGAGTGAGCCATAGCCACAGCCCAATCAACAGGCTGATTAAGATGAGTAGCAGGATTATCCAGGCGCGCGAGCGTTTTGGTTTATCCTGCTTTGTGGAATCTCCCAATCCCATATCTTACAGTAAGGACTTAAATTGCCCCTGTGAGGTATTTGTGGGCGACTTTAAGCGATTCAATAATCTCAATCTGCTGCGGACAAAGCGCCTCACAAGCCCCACACTCGATACACTGATCCGCACGACCGTCCTTCGGTACCGAAAAACCGTAATTGCGCTGACCGTAAGCCTGGAGATTGAACATCATCGCGTCATTGTAAATCGCAAAGATGTTAGGAATACGCACACCTTGCGGACAAGGCAGGCAATATTCGCATTTTGTGCAAGGAATTGGGCTACAAGCACGCATGGCTTGGTGCGCATCGCTAATAAGCTGACGGTCAAGGTCGCGAAGTTTGCCAACGCCACTGCGGCTGGCGAATTGAATGTTCTGCTCAACCTGTTCGAGGGTGGACATGCCCGAAAGCACCACGGAAACTTCAGGCTGATCCCAAAGCCATTGCAGTGCCCATTCGATATGCGACCAAGGGTGTTCTGAGCGTGCAAAGACTTCCGCGACACTGGGCGGCAAAACGGGGCTTGCTAATCCGCCACCGCGTAAGGGTTCCATAATAACTACTGCCAGTCCTTTATCCGCGGCGAGTTTAAGCCCTTTTACGCCCGCTTGTTCTTCAATATCAACGTAATTGTATTGGATTTGGCAAAAATCCCAGTGCGCGTAGCCGTTGATGATTTCTTCAAAGACTTCGTAACTGTCGTGGAACGAGAAACCAAGCGCGCGGATTTTTCCTTCATCTTTCTTTCTCTCAAGCCAGTCAAAAATATTGAGATTCAAATAGTTATCCCAATAGCGTTTGTTAAGCGCGTGCAGGAGATAACAGTCGATGTAGTCGGTTTGCAAACGTTCAAGCTGAGTGTTGAAATGTTTGTCAAAATCAGCAGCTTCTTTGACCAGCCACGAAGGCATTTTTGTAGCCAATTTCACGCGTTCGCGATAGCCATCCGCCAGGACGCGCCCCACAAAGGGCTCGGACTGCTCACGATGATAGCCCCAGGCGGTGTCAATGTAGTTAACGCCACTGTCGATTGCGTCACGCACCATTTTTGTCGCGGTTGGCTCATCAATTTGGCTGCTGTCGCCATCAATGACAGGAAAACGCATGGTGCCAAACCCAAGCGCGCTAACTCTCCAGCCTAATTTTCCAAAATTCCGATATTCCATAGGGCACTCCTTTTCTTTTTACTCTGCTTAATTTTACCCGTTTATCTGTGATGATGACCGTGATTTAGCATAATCTTCTTGATAAGACAATTTGCTTTGCTTTGTTACTCCAATTTCACTTGCAGATTTGTAAAACATTTATCAGATATGCTCCCTATGATGCCAAAAGCTGTTTTTATGTATTGATTCAAGTGGTTAATCGTTGGTTTTTTGATAAAATGAATATGCGGAAGTTTTAGTCAGCATACACATGGCTGAAAAGAGAAAAGGGAATCCATGAACCCAAATAAACAAGAACTTAAATCCGGAGAAAAAACCACGCCATCAAATGAAGAAAGCAAGCGTTCAAACCGTGGGGCGATTTCTCCTCCCTGGGGCTGGCCAGTAAAGCTGGTCGTGATCGTACTCCTTTTAGGGGGCGCTTTAACCCTGGCGATAAAATACAACAATTACTTAAAGCTCTTCCTCACTGCCTTGTTGATTTCTTTTTTAGTACAGCCTTTGGTGCGCTGGATAAACAAACATACCAAATTGAACTGGAAGCTCACCTCAGCCTTGCTTTATTTAATCATCCTTGGCTTGTTGGTTTGGGGCTTGTTTAGTGGTGGACGAGGCTTGGTAGGGCAGATTACGGGCTTGTTTAAGACCTTGCAAGATAATGTGGGAGCACTTACAGATTTCCTGGCTGGTTTGTCTAATCAGACGGTTCATGTTGGTCCTTTGGAATTCAAAACGCCGGATGTTAACACCAAATTTATTACGGAAAAAATCAACGAATTTATTCAGCCTTTGGTTGGTGAAATCACTAAGAACATGGGCAGAATGCTGGGTTCTGTGGGTGGCTTTTTGTTCAATATAGTTACTGTTATTCTTGTTTCATTTTTTATTACCGCCGAATCTGGCAGTCAGAAAAAACCTTTCCTGAACATTAAAAACCAGGAATTCAATTATGATCTCCGCCGAATGGGGCGGGAAATATCGGGTAACTTCAACGCCTTTTTGCGGGGTACTTTCACTGTGGTTCTCATCGCCATAGTCGTTTACTCCACCTTGCTGGGCATATTGGGTGTGCCCTATTACTTCTTGTTGGCGGTGATTGCCGGCTTTGGACGCTTCATCCCCTATTTGGGTGCCTTTATTGGCTGGGTGGGTTTCGCGATTGGCGCGCTGATTCAAAGCCCAACGCCATTTGGATTGACACCCTTTGTGTACATGTTGCTTGTTTTGGGCGTTTCTTTGTTTATTGATGTTATTTTGGATCACCTTGTTACCCCAACCGTGATGAGTGAAGCGCTGGACGTACACCCCGCGGCGATTTTGATTTCCGCTTTGGTGGGCGGACAAATGTTTGGCCTTTTGGGTGTCATCCTTGCAGCGCCGGCTTATGCTGTGCTCACCCTTTTGGTGCGTTATCTGGTGCGTAAGTTGTTTGACGAAGACCCCTGGGAGGGTATGGTTTATTACCGAAAACCGCCTGAAGCTGGGGTGATAAAGTTTTTGCGCAAATGGGGCAAACGTTTTTGGCAATGGACCGAAAAGCCTCGCCATGCCATTCGCGATTACTTCAAGAAGGTTTGGGTTAGCATAGCGAACTTCTTCAAAAAGCTCTTCGCCAAAGCTCCCAAACGAAAACGAAAAGCAAAGGCTGACTCTATTAAAGACCCAACCATCCAAGCCACGGAGGGAAAGGTTAGTGATCCTGCTGAGCTTGACAAGCCTCTTGAGGAATCGGGAGAAGAAAAAATTTAAAACAGTTTTGTTCAGGCAGTTCTGGACAATTGCATCTAAAATTGCTGTTAAAAGATTGTAATGAAGTGCGGTATCTCGCAACCTTTCTCTTGTTGAGAGCGCTATAAAGTATTCCCGAGGCTGTCTAAAAAGGGCCGCCTCTTTTGGATGTATGAAGAAAAGAAAGAGTGCAGCTATGCTGCAACCTTAGCAATGTTGTGTGCTACACTCAGGATACCCCACTCTGTACTCACATTCTCTATTCCTCTCAGGATAAACCTTCG
>Ga0255346_1003318_pt1 | contig 19086 bp, 19 predicted proteins | sample wastewater_treat_FD_194410 | JGI IMG/M metagenome (GOLD analysis project Ga0255346, IMG submission 194410) | Wastewater microbial communities from Lulu Island WWTP, Vancouver, Canada - plant22 | ecosystem: Engineered > WWTP > Wastewater > Unclassified | place: Canada: Vancouver, British Columbia... | reverse complement strand
CGGCCTGGGTGTCGTTCTCGGGTGCTGGGACCTGCTGGGCGGAGTGATGCGCCACCTTCACCCCGACACGCGCGAACCCCGTGGCCCGCTATGGCTTGGGCTGGTGCTGATTCTCGGCGGGATCTTCGGCTTGCTGCTGCTCTTCACCGGCTGCGGCTCGGCGGCGGTGTCCGCTGGCCCCGCCGTGGGTGGGTCGAGCGGGCTCGGCTACGAGCGCCCGGCGGCGGGCATCGAGGCGGTCGCCGAGCGGCCGGGGCTGCGGGCGGAGATGGCGCTTTCGACGGCGACCAAGCCCGGCGAGGAACGAGGCGGTGGGGCGGAGGCGCGTCTGCTCGCCGGGCAGCGACACGGGCGGCTTGGGCTCTGGGCTGGCCTGCGTGGCTACGCGCAGCGAGCAGACGAGGAGACGCGGACTGGCTGGAACCCGTTGCTCGCCGTCTCGTGGCAGGTGGATCGCTCGTCGCGCTGGTGGCTGGTCTGGGACGCACCCGACAGCTCGTGGCGGGCGACGCAGGCGATTCGGCTCGTGCTCGAGGTCGGGCGGGATCTGGTGTTCGCGCCGGGGTGCGACTACGTTCGGTTCGGGGGTTGGGGGAAACGGTCGGAACACGGGTGGGCCTGCACGGCGGCGGTGCGGTGGAGGATGCGGCCATGAGCGCGAGTGCCGACGAGATCCGCGAGCTGATCGTCCAGGTGCTCGCCGAGCAGCAACGGGAGCGGTCCCCACGGCGGCGGGCGCCGGTGTCGCGCTACGCCGACGAGACCGGGAAGACGTGGTACTCCGCCACGCTCAACCGCCTCCAGGCGCTCGCGGTGCTCGCCGGGCTGCTCGGCTCGATCTCCGGCGTCGTCTGGGCGACCATGGGCGCCCGCGACCGGCTGGAGGTCTTTCCCGTGGTCAACGAGCGGATCATCACGCAGGCGCAGACGACGGAGACCCGGATCGCCGCCGAGTACGCCACCAAACGCGAGCTGGAGCGGGCCATCGCCGCGATCAACGAGCGCGGCGCCGCCGAGCTCGGCGACGTCAGGGTGCTCCAGGAGCAGGTCGCCACCCTGCGGGCCCAGGTCACGCGGGTCGAGGAGAAGCTCGACCGGGTGCTCGCGAGGCGCTGATGGCGCACGAGCTCTGGTGGCCAGCGTTCGAGGCGGCCTACCGCCGCACGGCGACGATCGCCGTCTCCGCCGAGCTCGCCGGGGTCCGCCGCACGACCGTCTACGAAGCCCTCCGCCGCCGCCCCGACCTGCGCGAACGCCTCGCGGCCACGCGCACCCAGATCGCCTCCGACCGCGCCCGGCACGCCGCGCGCCGCGCCGAGGCCCTCATCCGGGCCGAGAGGAGATAGCCGATGCCACGCCCCGTCTCGTTCCAGGCCGCCGCGCTCCCCATCCCCCGGCTCGACCGCAGCTTCGCCCGCGAGCTGGCGAGCGAGGCGCAGACCGAAGCCGTCCTGCCGACCGCCCGCTACCTCCGGGAGGACGAGCACCCGTCGAAGATCGTGCGCGAGAAGTCCGAGGCGACCGACCGGCTCGGTGAGATCTACGACCGGATGCTGGGAGCCGACCTCGACCTCGCCGGCTTCCATCGGAAGCGCAAGGACGCGGTGCTCGCCCTCCCGAGACTCATCGTCCCGGCCGACGCCTCCCCCGAAGCGAAGGCCACCTCGCAGTTCTGCCACGAGGCGCTCTCCCTCATCCCCGCTTTCGCGCAGAACCTCTCCCACCAGCTCGACGGCCGCGCCAAGGGGATCGCCTTCGAGGAGCTCCTCTGGGAAAAGCTCCCGCGCGGCCCGCTCGCCGGCGCCTGGGTGCCCGTGGACATGCTCGACCGCCCCATGTGGCGGTTCCTCTTCCGCGACGGCGTGCTCCACATCCGCCGCCCGCGGGGCGCCGAGCCGCTGCCCGCACCGCCGGGCAAGTTCCTGGTCATGCGGCACGGGACGAAGGACAACCCCTGGGGCGCCGCCCTGCTCGACGACGTCTACTGGGCCTGGTGGCTGAAAAAGAACGGCCTGAAGTTCTTCGCCGTCTTCCTCGACAAGTGGGCGCAGCCGACCGCGGTCGGCAAGTACCGCCACCGCTCCGGCGGCCCCGACGCCGAGAAGGCCAACGCGCACGACCAGTCGCAGCTGCTCGAGGCGATCGAGGCGATGCAGTCCGAGTACGGGATCGTCATCCCTGAGGGGATGGCCGTCGAGCTGCTCGAGGCCACCCGCTCGGGCAGCGCCAGCTACGAGAGCTTCATCGGCCTGCTCACCCGCTCCGAGGCGCTCGCCTTCCTCGGCGAGGTGGACACCTCGGGCGCTGCCAAGGGCCCCGGCAGCTACGCCAAGGCACAGGTCAGCAACGAGGTCCGGCTCGAGAAGGTGGAGCTCGACGCCCGGGATCTCGCCGCGCACCTCCGGGACAACCTGCTGCGCCCGCTCGTGGCCGTGAACTTCGGCCCCGAGGCGCCGGTGCCGCGGGTGCTGATCGACACCATGGCCGGAACCGACCGCGAGCTCCGGCAAAAGGGCATGGCCTCCGTCCTCGAGCTTGGCCTCCCCGTCTCGAAGCGGGAGCTCTACCTCGTCCACCAGGTCAGCGAGCCCGGCCCGGGCGAGGAGACGGTCACCCGCGCCCCCGCGGGCCGCGCGGCGCCGCCGGCCACGGAAGCGCCCGAGCCGGAGCCCCCACCGCCGCCGGCGGGGGAGGACGACGAGGAGGAGACCGACTACGAGAAGCGCCTCGCCGCGCCTCCCGCCGTCGCCCTCGCCGGCCCCGGCCTCGACCTCGCCGACCTCGAAGCCGCCGCCGCCGCGCGCGACGGCGAGCTCGCCACCCTCGCCGCCGGGCTCGTGGACCGCTCCCTCGCGCACTACCAGGGGCTCCTCGCCGCCGTTGGCGAGGCATGGGATTCTGGCGCCGCCGAGGCCGGGCTCCTCCTCCAGACCGTCGTCGAGCACGGCGCCCCGGCCGCGCACGGCGAGGCGCTCGAAGTCGCCCTCATCCACGGCTGCGGCCTCGCCCTCCGGCAGCTCCAGGAGGAGCTCGGCGAGCGGGTGATCCGCTTCGCCGCCCAGCCGCCCACGGCGGTGAACACCCCGGCCTCTGCCCTCGACTACTGGGCCCGCGTGCTCGGCCTTCCGCGCGAGGAGTTCCTCGCGCTCACCGACGGCGCCCGCCGCTTCGCCTTCACCGTGGCCGGGGTGGAGGACGCCGCCCTCCTCGCCGATCTCCAGGCGCTCGTCGGCCGGGCCGTCGCCGAGGGGCTCACCCGCGAGGAGTTCGTCGCCGCCGCCGAGGCGCTCTTCGCGCAGCGCGGCCTCACGCCGCTGAGCCGCTGGCACCTGGAGATCGTCTTCGCCAACAACGTCCGCAACGCCGCGGCGCTCATGCGCTACCAGCAGCTCGTCCTCAACCCCGCCGCCCACCGGCTGATGCCGTACCTCGTCTGGGTGACGATGGACGACGACCGCGTCCGCCCCGCCCACGCCGCCATGCACCGGTACATCGCGCCGCCCACCGCCGATATCTGGCGCACCTGGTGGCCGCCCGCGGGGCACAACTGCCGGTGCGTGGTCGAGGGGATCAACGTCGCCAAGGCCCGCCGCCTCGGCCTGACCGGCGCCGAGCCCACCGGCCCGTGGCCGCTCGTCGTCCAGGATGGTGAGCTTCCCACTCTCGCCATGCCCGACCCCGGCTTCGTCGGCGCCCCCGACTTCGGCGAGCTCGGCGAGATCGCGAGCGGCCGCCTTGCCGAGGCCCTCGCCGCCGCCACGGAAGCCGCCGAAGCCGCCGGCGACGCCGCCAGCCCCGAGCAGCGCGATCTCCTCGAAAGCCTCCTCGCCCTCCTCTCCGCCCTCGGCCTCACCGGCCTCGACCGCCTCTCCGACCTGATCGCCAGAATCCGGCGCTTCCTCGGCCGGTGAGGCGTTCCGCCAGACCATTGGACACTTTTGGACACTCCCGCCCGCGAAACTCGCAGGCGTGAGCCACAGGAACCCGACCGACCCGCCGCAGACGCCGCCCACCGCGCTCTACCTCGCCCCGGAGGAGACGCTCGCCGGCCGGCTCGATGAGTCGCCCGGCGACGCCGTCGCCTGGGAGTGCCCGGTGCTCCGCGCGATGGACCTCACCAGCTCGCACGGGGTGGACATCCGCCCCGAGCACCTGCGGGCGATGGCCGACTCGTACCGCCCGGAGATCGAAGAGGCCACCCTCAACTTCGACCACGCCTGGGAAGGCCCGGCCCACGGCTTCGCCGAGAAGCTCTGGGTGCAGGGCGAAGAGCTCTGGGCCCGTTTCGTCCGCCTGAGCGCCGAGGCGCTCGCGGCGATCCGCTCTGGCCGCTGGCCGCGCCGCTCGTCGGAGTTCGTCCGGCAGCACCCGGCCACCGGCGGCCCGTACTACACCGGCTGCGCGCTTCTCGGCGCTCGCCGTCCCGCGGTCTGGGGGATGGGGCACGGGGTGCTCCTCTCCGGCCTCAGCGTCGAGGTCGTGGATCTCGGCGCCTCCGCAACCGATCCGGCTCCCGGCGAGCCGCAGAAGGAGACGATCCCGATGACGAACGAAGCCGCCCCGGCGGCCGAGCCCGAAACGCTCGCCGCCCCCGACGATCAGGTCACTCGGCTCCAGGCCGAGCTCGCCGCCGAGCGCTCCCGCACCCGGCGGCTCGAAGCCCGTGCCCGGGCGAGCGCCGACCTCACCGAGCTCGGCGACCGCGTCACCCCGGCGATGCGCCGCGCCGGGCTCCCCGCGCTGCTCGAAGAGCTCGCCGCGGCGAGCGAGCCCGCCACCGTCCAGCTCGCCGCCGGCGACGGCGAGAGCACCGAGGCCACCGTCTACGACGCCCTCCTCGCCGTGCTCCGCGCCCTGCCGGAAGCCACCCTCCTCGCCGCCGCGCCGCTCGCCGGCGCGGAAGCCGAAGAGGCCGCCCGGCTCGCCCTCGACGCCCGCACCCCCGAGGAGCGCACCGTCTGCGACCGGCACGGCATCACGCCCGAGCGCGCCGTCGAGCTGCGGCGCAAGTTCCCACGCGCCTTCGCCAACTGAGGCCAGAAAGGAGACCCGAGAATGGCCCTCTCCGCCAACAAGATCCGCAAGCACAAGCTCCACGAGCGGGCGATCAACACCGCCCCGGTCGACGACGGGAAGAAGGTCTTCGTCGGCGCCTACCTCTGCCGCGAGGCGGCGACGGGCGTCTGCATCCCCGGCGCCGACGCCTCCGGGCTCGTCCCGCTCGGCGTCGTCGTCGAGCCGCTCTTCCCCGACAACCCGGACCTCGCGATCACGGCCGCCTACGACAACACCGCCGGCCCCGACGGCGTCGTCACCGGCACGAGCGCCGCGCGCGCCGTCAACTACGACCAGCGCGGCGAGTACGAGTTCAAGCTCCACTCCGGCTCGGCGACGCCGAAGATCGGGCAGCTCGCCTACCTGAAGGACGACGACGAGGTCTCCACCACGTCCACCCACCACGTCATCGCCGGGATCTTCACCCGCCCCGGCCCCTCCGGCGGCTGGTTCGTGGACATCGGCAAGCGCGGCGTCCACGTCGGGCTGACCACCGGCGCCTCCTCGGGAGCCATCGCCAGCCTGACCGGCTCCGTCGGCACCGCGAACGACGCGATGACCAAGGTGACCACGGCGGGAGCTGCTCCGGCGGACGCGGCAGCGCTCGCCACGGACATCAACAGCAACATCATCCCGTCGATCGAGAACAACTTCGCGGACCTGCAGGCGAAGGTGAACGCGATCCTCGCCGCGCTCCGCACGGCCAACATCATCGCGAGCTGAAGCGCGAGAACCTGAGAGGAGACACGAGTCATGCCCGGAATCGACGCGCTGAAGCGTGAGGTCAAGACCTACCGCGAGGTCGCCTACGACATCTACGACCAGCTCGAGGCCGACCCGAACCAGCTCAAGAACCTGCTCGCGATCACCATCGACAACCGCCAGGCGAAGGAGAACCCCGTCCGGATCCAGGAGGCGATGTACTTCCCCGAGGCGCTCGCCTGGCACGACCAGGTGGTCGCCGGCGGCGACTTCGACCGCCTCGACTGGACGGTGCCGCTCAAGGGGTACAACGTCGTCGTCCCGTACAACCGGGTCAACATCGGCCGCCCGTCGAGCCTCAACAAGCTCGGCTCGATCATCCCCCGGCTCCCCGAGGCGTGGACGCGCAAGCAGGTAGGGGAGATCATGAACGTCTTCCGCGGCAACGTCCTCGCCTACGACGGACAGAACTTTTTCGACGCCTCCCACAAGCACCCCGCCGGGAAGGGGACGTACAGCAACATCCTCACCCCCGACTGGACGACCACCTCCGCCCCGACGTTCTCCGAGGCGAGCGCCTGCCTCGACCTGATCCGCACCCGGTTCGTGACCAACCTCGCGCTCGACGCCGAGGTGCTCGACGCCGCCCGGTTCGCCGACTCGCTCGTCATCATCGCCCACCGTCCGGCCACCTGGGCGATGTTCGAGCAGGTGCGCCGCTCGACCTTCGTCCCGAGCTCGACCGAGCCGAACCTCTGGCAGAACGGCTTCACCCTCCTGCTCGACAACAAGCCGACGTCCGGCGAGGAGGACTACCTCGAAGCGGTGCTCGCGCTGCCCGGCGGGGCGCGTCCGGCCTTCTTCGTCCTCGACGCCGAGCCCGTGCTCGACGCCTGGGAGACCAATCAGGTGCCGAACGGCTACGTCGCCGTCGGTCTCACCGACGGGATCTTCGGCGTCAAGTCGGGGTTCCCGCAGACCGCCATCCAGGTGCGGCCGACCTGATGCGGTACGCCGTGACGGTCCGCCCGGAGATCGCGCGTATCGGCGACGGTACGCGGCTCCGGGCGGGCCTCACCTTCTCGCGCCAGCCGGTGCTCCTCATGGTGCTCCCGCCGGAGGTCGCGGCGGACCCGTACCTGGAGGTCGTCGAGCTGGCCGAGCCCGCGCACACCCCGGCGCCGGTTCTGGAACCCACTCCCGAGCCGGAGCCCATGCCGGAGCAAGTCCCGGGACCGGACCCGGAGCCCGCGCCCGCTCCGCCCACGCCGCCGCGCGGCCGCCGCACGCCCCGCAAGGCACGGAGGTGAGCGGTGGGCACGTGGCTCACCGAGGCCGAGCTCGCGACCCGCTACGGCGCGGCGCGGCTGCTCGCGCTCGCCGACCGTGACGGCGACGGCCATGCCGATCCGGGGGTGATCGAGGCCGCGATCGGGGAGGCGGAGAGCCGCGCCCGCTCGCGGCTCCTCGTCCGCTACCAGCCCGCTGACCTCCCGGCCGCCCCGGAGGCCGCCTCGGCGGCGCTCAAGCGGGTGGTCGCGCAGCTCGCCTTCGCCTTCCTCCACGAGCTCCACGACGTGAAGGGGCAGGACGTCTACGACGCCAGCGACGCGGCCCTCGCCGAGCTCTCCGATCTCGCCCGGGGGCAGGCGAGCCTCGTGCTGGCCTCCGAGCCGCCCCGCGACGTCTCCCGTTCCTCGGTGCTCACCACCAAGACCGGCGAGGACGCCCGCTTCACCCTCGCCGCGATGGAGGACTGGTGAGGCTCCAGATCCACGTCGAGGGCGCCTCTCCGGCCGCCCATGCGATCCGCGCCGTCGGCGAGCGGATCACCGGCCCGCTGCGCCCGTTCTTCGAGGTGCTCGGCGCCGACTGGGAGGCCGCCTTCCAGGAGCGGATCGACTCGGAGGGCGCCGGGCTCGGCTGGGCGCCGATGTCGGCTGCTCGCGCCCGGATCCGCGCCCGCAGCCAGACGCCCGGCAGCTTTCCGCTGCTCCGCGAGACGGGCGACCTCCGCGCCTCGATCGTCTCCTCGTTCACCGGCGACACGCTCGCCGTCGGCACCGACCTGCCGTACGCCTCGCTCCTCCAGTTCGGCGGGGTCACCGCCCCCGGCTCGGCGGTGCCCGGCGCGACCGTCCCGCCGCGCCCGTTCGTCTTCCTGACCGACCAGCAGGTCTACGACGCGATCGAGATGCTCCAGGAGTACCTCTTCGACGAGGGGCCGCGCCGTGGCTGATCCGAAGATCCAGCCCGCCTTCGGCTGGTCGGTGGACACCCGGATCGCCGATGCCGTGCTCCGGAAGCTTCGCGCCGACGCCGCGCTCGCGAGCTACTTCGCCACCGGCAGCGGCATCCTCCCGCTCGAATCGGAGGTGCTCTTCGATGCCGGGGTCGTCTCGCTCCGCGCCCCGGCGCTCCTCGTCACCCTCGCCGGGCTCGACGAGACGCGGATCGGCTCGGCGCAGTACGCCGAGCTGGAGACGATCGTGGACCTCTGGCTCGTCACTGCCGCGGAGACCTCCACCACCTCGCAGGAGTGGCTCCGCGCCCGGATCGTCAACCACATCAAGGCGCTGCTCCAGACCGAGCAGGGGACGCTGCGCGACGCCGACGGCGCGCGGATCACCGAGGCGCTCACCCGCTTCCAGCGGACGCTGCTCGCCGGCCGCCTGCGCGGCACGAACCTCGTGGTCACCCAGCTCCGCTGCCTCTGGCGGTCGGACATCGACCAGAGCACGCGGGAGTTCGAGGGCTGAGATGGCGGGCACCACCACGCTGATCTACTACCCCGGCCACCTCGGCAGCGATCCGGTCACCGAGCTCGACGCCGTGCGCCGGATCACCTGGAACCGGCCGGTGAAGGCGGTCCCCGAGCCGCAGGCCACGAGCCTCGTCTCCGACGGCGGCTTCCTGCGGGCGCTACGCCCCGCCGAGGCCGCCCGTCAGTTCGGGCTGCCGCTCGCCACCGTGGGCGAGCTCGTCGCGGCGGGGCGGCTCGCCAGCGCAACCTTCCAGCCGCGCGAGGGCGACCCCGAAGAGGTGGTCGTGCTCGACCAGGCCACGATCGCGGCGCTGCGCGCGGCGCTGCAGACCATAGGAGACTGACCGATGGCAGTCGCAACCGGAAACACCGTCCTCCTCGGCCTGGCGCCGGAGCTGGAGTACGGCGTCCCCGACGACAAGACGGCGGCGCTCGAGTACCTCAAGCCGATCCTCCCCGTCACCGTCGGGCTCAACCGCGCCGTCTCCCCCGGCGGCGAGGTCAACCAGTCCGGCTTCGCCGAGCCGGGCGTCCCCGGCCCGATCGCCGGGACGTTCGACATCGGCTGCCGGATGTCCTCCGCCACCCTGCTCACCTACTTCGAGCACCTCTTCGGCGACTGCAAGAAGACCGAGCTCGAGGCCAAGAAGGCGTACAAGTACGAGTTCGAGCCGAAGGTGGACGGGGTGGATACCTCCTTCGGCGGCGTCTTCGCCCTGCCCCCGGTCGACCAGCACCGGATCTACGGCGTGAAGCTCAGCCAGATCTCGATGCAGATTGGCAACAACACCGCGATCCCCGTCCGCCTGACCGGCTTCGTGAGCCACGGCACCCGGGTAGGCAAGGCCAAGGCCGCGGCCGGGAACACCGGGACGTACAAGTACCTCCCGGTCGTCCGTGGCCTCGTGGACCCGAGCATCGCCGCGACGAAGTCGATCTTCGTCAAGGTGACGACCGCCTCGGGCGGGGCCTTCAAGTTCAAGGTCGCGGTGGAGAACAGCTCCGGCACCCCGGCTCCGACCTTCTCGGGAGCGGAGATCGTCTTCGCCACCGATCCGGTCACCGGGCGCGGCGTCTGGCAGAACCTCACCGACGCCGCCGGCGCCGACCTCGGCATCTGGGCCGAGAACCGCGACCCGCTGGAGATCATCTGGCCGGGCACGGCGACCGAGTTCGCGGGCCTCGCCGTGGGCGACATCTACGAGTTCCCGCTCGCCTGGACCCTGCCGACCGCGACCTACCTCACCGGCCAGCGTTACACCTCGGCGCACCAGATCAACAAGGTGCGCCCGATCACCGACCCCGCCTCCGACTGGGCGGAGTTCCGCACCATGAGCGCGACGATCACGATCCCCTGGCCGCTGACGGTGGACCAGGGCTCCGGCTCCCGCTACGTCTACGGCCTCGAGCGCGACGGGCTCTTCGCGCCCACGCTGCAACTGACCCGCAAGCACACCGACCGCGACTTCGTCGCCTTCCTCGAGCAGCACGCCCAGTTCGAGATGGAGACGCACTTCATCGGCGGACAGCTCACGGATGCCTCCAAGACCCGCGAGCGGATCGTCTTCAAGTGGGGCCGCGTCTCGGTCGCGAACCTCGCCCGGCCCGCGCAGAACGACCTCGCGATCACCGAGACGATCACCCTCGCCGGCGAGACGGACGACGCGGGAACCGCCCCGCTCAAGGTCGAGGTCTACTCCGACCGCGGCGAGCACTGGACCCCGGTCACGCCCCAGTCCCCGTAACCGACCCCCGGGCGCCCGCGAGGAGACCGCCCGACGTTGAGCACGAGGGCCCGGCCGGGCGGGCCCCCACCCGACGGAGAGCACCGTGGCCGACGAGCGGCAGGTCAAGGCGACGCTGGAGGTCCAACGGACCGGCGACGAGACCGCCTTCGCGCGCACCGCAGACGAGATCGAGCGCGTCAAGGCGACCGCCGACGGCGCGGCTCCCTCCCTCGGGAGCCTCGGCGACGCCTCCGCCCGCGCGGGGAAGGAGACGGAAGGGCTCGGGAAGGCGACCGAGGAGGCGGCGCAGAAGAGCGCCACCTTCACCGGCCGCATCGGCGAGCTGAGCCAGGCCCTCAACTCGAAGCTGCGAGCCATCGCGCAGGTCACCAAGGCGGTGGCCGGGATGTGGGCGGCGTGGGAGGTTGGCTACGCCGTCGGCACGAAGATCCGCGAGGGTTTCAACTGGCTCACCGATGGTCAGTTCGACCGGGTTCTCCAGGAGACCAACGCGGGGATGCTCGGCCTCGGCAACCGCGCGAACTTCGTCGCCGAGGAGGTCGAGCGCCTCAAGAACGTCGTCAACATCCTCCAGAAGAACGGCTTCGACACGCTCAGGATGTCGGTCGAAGAGATCGAGGCGGCGTACGAGAACCTGATCGCCGAGCAGCGGAAGGTCAAGGACGAGCTCTCCGCGCTCGAAAAATCCTTCCAGTCGTGGATCGAGAAGACCGGCCTCTCCGAAAAGGCGCTCGACCGTACCGCCAAGCAGCTCGTCTTCTTCGCCGAGCAACTGAAGAAGGCACACGCCGGGATGTCCGACGCCGACATCGCCCAGGCCCTCGGGCGGCAGCTCGACGACGTGATCCGGAAGTACGAGCTGCTCGGCCTTGCCGTCCCGGCGAGCCTGCAGAAGATCCAGGCCGCCGCCGCCGCGCAGGCGGAGGCGGTGGAGAAGGCGAGCGGGCGGGTCGTCAAGGCGGCCGACGCCCAAAGGGAGGCGCTCGCCCGCGCCGCCGAGGAGATCGTCCGGCAGATCCAGCCGGTGGGCCAGTCGCTCTCCGAGATGGCCGCGGCATGGGAGCTCGCGCTCCAGAAGATCGACTTCTCGGCCCTCACCGGCGAGCAGCTCCTGACGGCCCACGACCTCATCCAGCAACTCGTGGACGACTATCGCGCCGCCGGGGAGCAGATTCCCCCGGCGATCGAAGCCGCCGCGGATGCCACCGGGGTCTTCCTCGCCGCGATCGAGCGCACGGTAGATAAGGGCGCCATGTTCGCCGGCGCCGCCACCGACATGGCCGGCTCGGCGCTGGAGGTCACGCGCGAGGTGGACGCGGCCGGGATGGCCGTCTACCGGATCTCCGAAGCCGCCGGGGTGGCCTCCGGGGCTCTCACCGAGGCCGGCTCGGCGCTCGGCGAGGCCGGCGCCGCCGCCGGCGCGACCACCCCGGAGATGGAAGAGGTGCTCGCGAAGTGGCGCGAGCTCAAGCAGGCCGCCGGCGACGCCGGCGACGCCGTGGGCACCGCCGGGGGGCAGATCGCCCAGGGCTCGCAGGAGGCCGGCTCCGGCGCCGAGGAGATCCTGAAGGCCGCCGACGCCGGGCAGGAGGCTGGCGAGGGGATGCGCGTCGCGGGCGAGGCTGCGAGCGGCCTCGCCGAGGCGATGTCCTCCGCCTCCACCTCGGCGGCTTCGATCGCCGACGTGCTCACCACCATCCAGGCGCCGAGCGAGGCCGCCGCCACGGCGATGGGCGAGATCCGCACCGCCGCCGAGGGGCTCGCCGAGGTGAACCTCTCGGGGCTGGTGGCGCAGCTCAACGCGGTGGCCGCGGCCGCCCGGGAAGCCGCCGCCGCGCTCGACCAGGTGGAAGGGGTGGAAGGTGGCGCGTAGAACCTTCGCCGCCGCCACCGACGGGCTCGAACGGCTCGCCGCGGCGCTCGTGCGGGTGGCCGCGAGCGCGGAGACCGCCCGGGCCGCCGCGGGGGAGGCCGCCCGGGCGCTCCGCGAGGTGGAGGAGATCGCCCCTCGCGCCGCGACGCAGCTCGACGACCTCTCCGACCGGATCGACCGGTTCGCGCAGGCGGGAAACGTCTGGGCGAAGGAGCTGCAGCTCCAGCTCGAAGCCGTCCGCGCCGGGGCGACCGATCTCGAAGAGTTCATGACCAAGTTCGGCGCCGTGGTGGTGCAGACGGAAGAAGGCGCCAAGACGATCCGCGAGCTGCTGGCTGGCCTCGACCTCAAGGAGTACGGCGACCGGATCCGGGAGTTCATCGGCGGCCTCCGCCAAGGCTCGGTCGAGCTCGGCGAGGTGATGGCCTACCTCCGCGAGAACGCCGGGCAGCTCACCGCCCAGCTCACCGAGGTCTTCCAGAAATACCGCGAGGGGAAGGTCACGCTGGAGCACCTCGTCGGGGTGATCCAGGCGCTCAAGGGGCAGTTCGAGGGCTCGGAGCTCGACGCGCTGCTCGACGCGATCCTCGCCGCCCTCGCCCGGGGAGATATCTGATGACCACCTCGCCAACCGGCTTGAACGCCCCGCCCACCCTCGGCGGCTACCACCTCACCGGCGCCAGCGCCTCCGAGGTCGTCGTCCGCGCCCGCGAGTTGAAGACGCTCCGCACCGCCGCCGACGGCGGCACCCGCGAGCAGCTCGCCTGGGTGGCCGCGGGCCTGCCCCTGCGCACCCGGAAGCGGACGTTCACCCTCCGCTACGCGCACCTCCGCAACGTCTACGACCTCGTCGAGGAGATCCTCGCCGAGGCCGGGCCGCACACCCTCTGCCTCTGGCGCTTCGAGCACCTCGCCTGGGCGGGTGACGACACGACCGAGGTCTTCCGCCTCCCGTGGCAGCCCGCCGTCCACACCCTCACCCCCCCGAACGGGCAGCCGGGCAGCCGGTACGAGCCGGCCGCGAAGATCGGGATCGGCGGCTCGCCGCTCACCTGCACCGGGGTGGATGCCGCGCAGTTCGACGGCGGCTCGCCGAGCGCGGGCGAGATCTGGTTCGACACCGAAAGCCCACGGATCCGGCTCGACGCCCCGCTTGGCACGGGAGAGACGCTCCACGTCCGCCTCGTGCCCCTCTTCGAGGTCGTCGAGGCGCCCGAGAACGAGAAGCGGCTCGCCTCCGTGCTCCGCGAGCCGCGCGATCTCGTGCTGGTGGAGACCTGATGCCGCTCGCCGCCACCGGCACCCTCGCCGGCGTCGCCACCCACGCCCCGGGCCGGAGCGGCACGCTCACGGGGATCGTCGAGAACCCCAGCTACCCGCTCCGCACCCTCGCTGGCACGGTCGTCCACGGCCGCTGGCACGCCTACGAGGGGCCATGCGTCCAGGCCGGGGTCGCGGTCCGGATCAACGACGAGTGGGTCAGCCCGGCCGAGCTCGCCGGCCCGGTGGAGATCCACGAGACGCTCGACTCGCCGGTCGTCCGCGCCACCTTCGGGCTGATCGGCCCGCGGTGGAGCGCGCTCGCGACCGAGCAGGTCTGGACACTCACCCCGGTCGAGCTCTGGTGGCTCACCGGCCCGCCGGGGGGTGTGCTCCCGGAGCTGCGGTTCACGGGATATGTCAGAACCTGTCAGCAGACCGACGGCGGTCCGGCGATCCGGGTGGAGTGCCAGGACGCCGTGACCGCCCGCTACGGCGGCTTCGACCTCTGCCACGAGGTCGCCCCGCTCGAAGGGCTCACCCGCGGCGAGATCGTCCGCGATCTCTGCGCCGACGCCGGGCTCACCCACGTCACCTGCCCGGACGGCGCGGTCTACCAGAAGGGGCTCTTCACCGACTCGAAGAAGCTCTTCGAGTTCCTCCGGGAGTTCATCGCGCCGGAAGGGTGGAAGATGCGCGTCGGGCGCGACGGCTCCGAGCTCGAGCTCTGGCGCCCGGAGCTCCTCGCTCCGCCGATCCCGCCCGACGACGAGTGGGGCCTCTCGCGCATCGAGCGGCTTGCCCTCGAGCCCCCCCGCGACGTCGCGAGCCGCTGGATCGTCCGTGGCCTCTCCGCCGTCACCCGCGACGAGGCCGGCTTCACGACCACGAGCACCGTAACGCGGCTCTACTCCCGCTACGCCCCGGTCCGCGCGGTCAAGCGGCAGCTCACGGATGGTTCAGTCATCGACATCGCTTCGCCGGACGAGGCGAGCCTCCGTCTCGTCCAGGAGATCCACGACGACCGGACGGAGCGGGGGGGGAAGATCGTCCGGCACGAAGTGCGGGAGCGCGGCTGGTACAACCCCCGCGCCGCGAAGCTCTGGAGCAACTTCCACAACAACTCCTACGAGTTCCGGAATGCCCTCCTCGACGAGGCCGGGGAGTACGTGGCCGAGTACGAAGAATACTTCCACGAGATCGGCCGCCGCGTGCAGACGTGGGACTGGAACGCGAAGGGCGAGAACACCTCCTCCACGGTGAAGGTCTGGCGGTACCACAACAAGCTCGCCTCGACCTCGCGAGCGAACGTCTGGCCGGCTGTCACCGCGTCGTTCAGGTACGTATTCGCCGACGGCGAGAGCTACGCATGGAGCCGCGAGCTCTACGGCCTCGCCGAGACGGTGACCACCACCCGGGAGCACAACGCGACGACCGGCGCCGTGGAGCGGGAGGTCGAAGAGGTCTACGGCTACTCGCCCCGCCACGCCGCCCGGGACGGCACGTACAATATGCCGATCCGGGCCTCCGGCCGGGGCCAACTGGACCTCGTCGCCATCTGGCGTCGGCTCCAGGAGAAGACGACCGACTACCTCCTCGGCGACGACGGCAGCCTCCTCGGCAACCGCGAGGAGATACGCGGCTGGAAATCCCATCCCACCCCGGAAGGGCAGTACGACTGGGGCGACTTCCGCTCGAACGACTGGGTGGAGCAGTGGCGCCCGCTCTCGGTGAAGCTCGTGCAGTACAACGTGATCTCCGAGGACCAGTACGAGGAGGTCACCTACGGCCCCGAGGGGCGGCAGGCGAAGGTGCTCACCGGCCGGGTGCCGAGCCCCGGCTACCGCTCCTCGCCGTGGACGGAGCTCCGGCAGGCGCCGGTCGAGGCGGTGCTCGAAGACGCCACGCTGGAGGCGTGGTTCGGCTGCCGCCGCCGGATCCTCACCGATGAGTACGTCCAGAGCGTCGAGGAGGCGCGCGATCTCCTCGCCCGCGAGAAGGCCCGTGAGCTCTCCTGGAAGCTGACGCTCGACCGCGCCGAGGCGATCGCCGAGGTGGGGCAGACGATCCTCGTCCGCCACCCGGAGCACGGCCTCGCCGCCCGCGCCATGGTCACCGAGGTCCAGACCCGCCGCGAGCCACGCACCGGCGAGGCGTCGGCCACCTACCGGCTGGAGGTGCCGCTGTGAGCCAGAGCCAGGACGTCGTCCGGGCGCTCCGCGCCGTGCTCGACGACCGCCGCGACCGCGAGGCGGACGTCCGGCCCGCCCGGGTGGTGGGGCGGAACACCGACGGCACCGCCCGGCTCCAGCGGCTCGACGCCGAATGCGTGGGCCGCGGCGGCCGCGGCGGCTACGGCGGCGAGATCGTCATCCGCCTCCCCGCGCTCGTCAACCGCCTCGGCACCGCCGGCGTGGCCGGTTCGACCGGCCTCGGCAGCGGCGACACCCTCTGGGTGGAATCTCTCGATCCGGCGATCTTCCACCCCGGTGCCACCGGGCTCACCGTGCTCGTCACCGGGCGCGGCTTCACGCCGACGACGCGCTTCGAGTTCCTCCGCCCCGACGGCGAGGTGAACCCCGACGTGACCATCGTCACCCGGAAGTACCTCGACGAGACGGAGTTCGAGCTGACCATCAACGTGGCCGCCGGAGCGGCCCTCTTCGAGGCGGCAGCGCTCGCCTACGGCCCCCGATGACCGCGACCCTCCTCCCCCGGCAGAAGCCCCGCGCCTACGGCATCCAGCTCGCCCCGGCCGCGCCCGCCTACTACGCCTTCCACTACTCGGGGATCGGCTGGCTCGCGACGATCTACGGCAGCGACGGCACCCCGGTCGCCGACCGCGGCGAGCTCGCCACCGCCGACTCGCTCTCGCAGTACGTCACCTGCCTCCTCGCCGACAGCGCGGGCAAGGTGGCGCCCGGCACGGCCGTCTGGCCCTCCGACGACCTCCAGACCCTCAACGTCTGGGACGTGGAGGCCGACGCGACCTACACCCACGTCCCGGACGACGGCTACCTCCTCGACGGCGCCTGCTACCACGACGGCCACCTCTGGTGGATCGAACGCGAGCCCGAGCAGCACGGCTGGCGAGACGGCCTGTTCGCCACCTGGTTTCGCCTCCTGCGCGCCCGCTGCGACCTGACCAACGTCACGCAGATCGGGGCGAGCTACGAGCTCGGCCACGAAGAGGCGGGTCTGCTCGAGTCGCTGCTCTGGCCGGGTGGCGGGTCCATCCGGAATCGGACCGCCGTCTTCGCTACCGCCGGGGCGATGAACCTGTACCTCGAAGGCGAGGACAAGATAAATCACGAGATGTCGTCATACCTCCATCTCCGGATGCCGTTCTCCGGGTCCGCTCCGCAGACGGCAGCCATGGCCTTCGGCTCGACCCCCGAGTTCCTCCCGGACGGAGCTGGGCACCGCCTCGTCAGTGGCAAGGCGCTGCTCCTCGCGTCAACTGCCCTCGTCACGCACGACGACGCCGCCTCGCTGACCTGCGCGGCGGGCTGGCCGGCCGGAGCGCCATGGCCGTATGGCCCTGACCACGTTGCCTACTCCCCGGCCACGCAGGAGGCCACGGCGCTCACCTCCGGCACCCTCGTCCGGCACGCCTACCCATCCGCGGCCGCGGCGCCGGGCGTGGTGCTCACCCTCGCGGAGCACGGCCCCGTTACGGGCACGCCCGCCCTGATCTTCCCCATGGAGTGACCGATGCCGATCCTCGACTGGTATCTCGACGACGACCTGACGACGCTCGACGACGAGCCGATCCCGGGGCTCGCAGCCGGTTCCTACTCCGACGCGGTGGAGCTCCACCTCTGGGTGGACAAGGGGAGCCCCTCGCCGCAACCAGCCGCGAACGTGCGGGTGGTGCTCGACACGGAAGACCCGGCGAGCGCGGGCACCTTCCGCCGCTCCGGCCTCCCGCCGCAGGACGAGCTCTGGGGCTGGATGCGCGTCGTCGGCTTCGACAACACCGGCGACCCCACCTGGACGATCCCAGCGACCGGCTGGCAGCCGGTGGGAGCCTACGCGGCGCTCCCGCTCGGCACGATCCCCGGCGACTGCGCCGTCCATCTGGAGGTCCGCTTCCGCCCGCCGGTGAGCGCCCCGGAGCTGGCCTGGCGCTTCCGCCCCGGCGCGATCTACGACGAGTACGCCCAGCCCGTGCCCCCCGTGGTCACCGCGCTCGGGAGCGGGGTGCTCACTGGCGTGGGTGACGGCACCCGCTTTGGCGTCGTCTCCGGCCTCGCGCTCACCCCCTCCAGCCCGGCGGACGACGAGGTCCACGTCGCCGCTGGCGTCTGGCTCCACCGGGGCGCCCTCTACGCGCAGGTGGCGAGCGACCACCAGCTCGACCAGGACGATGGCGACTCCGCCGCGCTCACCTCCGGCGAGAGCTACTGGGCCGCCCTCTCCGGCGGGGCGGGCACGATCACTGTCACCAAGGGGCTCAAGGGCGCCGCGCCCGCCAAGCCCGCGCCCCCCGCGGGGGAGCCGCTCCTCGGCTTCGTGCGGGTGGCCTACCAGGCGGGCGGCTCGGAGATTGCCTCCGCTCACCTCGACGTGAGCGCCGTGGTCGCCGACCGCTACCGCTGCGAAGCCGACGGGCTCGACGTGGTGATCTCCGCCGGCCAGGCCCTCGGCGGCGGCACGCTGCGCTACCACTTCGGCTCCACCCGGCTGACTCTCGATCCGTCCACGACTTCGTACCTCTGGCAGCTGACCTCCGGCCTCTTCGAGATCACCGAGGACATCGCCGACCGCCCCGAGCCGTCGGCGCTCCTCTTCTGGGAGGTCGAGACCGACGCCTCGGCGGTGACCGCGATCCACGACCACCGCCGCTACGCGGGGCGGACCGTCTGCCTCCGCCTCGCCGGCGCGGCGCCGGTGAGCCCCGGCTTCGTGGCCGACCTCCAGGTGGAGCACCCGCTGCTCTACGTGGACGAGGTGGTCTTCCGCGTCTCCGACAACGGCTCCGGCTCCTCCGGCAGCACGGTGGGGGAGTGGTTCGTGGACGGCGTCACCGCCTACACCTCGCAGGCGACCGACGACCAGCGGCCGGAGATCGCCCACGACGCCACGGTGCTCGCCACCCGCGAAGGGGTGGCCGAGCTCCGCGAGCTCCGGCGGGGGCAGGTCGTGAGCTTCGAGACCGCGGCCTACCCGTCGGGAGGGAAGCCCGAACGGGTGGAGCTGATCCTCGTCTGCCGGGAGGCCTGAGCGATGGCCGACCCGATGTTCGACAACTTCGCGCGGATCATCCGGGGGGAGGCCTCCCCGGCCACCATGCGCTTCTGGATGGGCGGCAACCTCCACCTCGACCGGATCTCCGGCTGGTCCTCGGAGAACCTCGCCCTCGCCGCCTGGCTCGCCGAGCTGCGCGCCCGGATGAAGGAGAACGCGCCGGAGCCCCAGCTCGCCGAGATGCGCGGGCTCATCCGCGCCCGGTTCGAGCGGGAGCGCGACGGCAACTACCAGGGCATCGAGGTCTACGGCCGCGTCTATGGCCTCTGGAACTACGTCGTCCGCCTCGCGCTCTACCGCTTCTGCCTCCGCCCCGGCACCGCGTGGGTCAAGGACGGCCGCGCCGTGGCCGCCCGCGAGGGGCGGGAGACGGTCTCCATGCCCCTGCCGGGAGGCACCGTCCTCTTCGACGCCACGATCGCGCCAGAGGGCCT
>Ga0255346_1003307_pt1 | contig 19130 bp, 18 predicted proteins | sample wastewater_treat_FD_194410 | JGI IMG/M metagenome (GOLD analysis project Ga0255346, IMG submission 194410) | Wastewater microbial communities from Lulu Island WWTP, Vancouver, Canada - plant22 | ecosystem: Engineered > WWTP > Wastewater > Unclassified | place: Canada: Vancouver, British Columbia... | reverse complement strand
CAGCTTGCAATGGGCACAGGCATTACGCAAGGAAAATATCAATACCGAAATTTATGCCGAACCCTCCAAACTGAAAAAACAGCTCGGTTATGCCGACAACAAAAAAATTCCTTTTGTGGCAATAGTTGGAGAAAACGAGATGCAAGAGGGAAAAATCACATTCAAAAATATGGCTACCGGTGAGCAACAAATGATTTCGTTGGAAGAGCTCATTCAGCGGTTGAAAAGTTGAATCTGCAACCTACTTTTTTCTGACAAAAACACTTCACAACACAGAAAAATTTCTAACTTTGCCATAATTTGATAACTGAATAAAAATGGACACTGTCCAAAAGATTGTGTAAATGAAAAACTACAGGAACAAGAATCTTGTAGTTTTTTCTTTTCACACCCCTCGTTAATTTGCGGGAGGGGATTCGAAAAGAAAAAACATGATTAGCGATAAAAATAAAAAAACTAATTTTGTAAACATTTAATTTTATGGACATTCCCAAAGATTTATTAAACAAAGAGTTTCTGTCTCAGTTTAAGACAGAAGAAGACGTGAGTAAGTTTTTAACCGACTTGCACGCCCGTGTATTGGAACAAATGCTCGAAGGCGAGCTTGATGCACATTTAGGTTACGAAAAACACTCTGTAGAAGGCAACAACAGTGGCAATTCCCGTAACGGAAAGTATCCCAAGAAAATACAGACACACTACGGCGAATCGGTCATAGAAGTACCCCGTGACCGACAGGGCGAGTTTGAACCTACCGTTGTCCCTAAACATCAAAGCCGTGGTTTATCCATTGAAAAACTGGTCATATCTCTATATGCCAAAGGGATGAGCGTATCGGATATTGAAGAAGAAATGAAGGAGATTTATGGAATAACTCTTTCTACTTCTGCCATATCCATTATAACCAATAAAGTTACGCAGGCAGCCATAGAATGGCAGAACCGCCCGCTGGAAAACCAGTATCTGATTGTCTGGATGGACGGTATTGTATTCAAGGTCAGAGATCAGGGTAAAGTAGTCAATAAAACAGTTTATTTGTGTGTCGGTTTAAACAAGGAAGGCATTAAGGAAGTTCTCGGCATGTGGATTGGTAAAAATGAAAGTGCAGCCTATTGGACAGGCGTTCTAACCGATTTGAAAGCCCGTGGAGTAGATGATATCCTGGTTACCGTTACCGACAATCTGAACGGGTTTACAGACTCGATAAAAGCAGTTTTCCCTGAGGCAACTACTCAAATCTGTGTTGTCCACCAGATACGTAATTCGTGCAGATATGTTGTATGGAAAGAGAAAAAGGAATTTACGAGCGACTTAAAAAATATTTACAATGCTCCTACTAAGGAATCAGCTTCGATGGAACTGGATGCTTTTGAGCAGAAATGGGGCGGTAAATATCCTTATGCCATTCGTTCCTGGCGGATGAATTGGGAAGAGTTGACAGCCTTTTTTGATTTTCCCGTAGAAATCCGAAAAATCATTTACACTACCAATCTGATTGAAAATCTGAACGGTAAGATCAGGAAATACACCAAAAATAAACTTTCTTTCCCAAATGACGATGCCCTGAAAAAAGCTGTATATCTGTCAATATCAGAAATTGAAAAAGGTTGGAATCAACCGATTTGGAACTGGGGTTTGATTTTTAACCAGTTTCTTACTATATTTGAAAACAGAATTCAAGTATAATACCTGAATCCTGTAGTTTGGAGTTTACACAAAATTATGGATAGTCCCTAAAAATGATAGCAACAGCCAAACTTTTAACCATAAAAGAAGCAAGCGAATGGGCAACGCAATACAGTCACAAAACCTTTACAACATCTAATATTTCCTACCTTATTCAGTATGGGCGAATTAGGAAAATTGGCAACAACGGATCTACTCCTTCGCTCCCGCCGATTTGTAATCGGTGGTTTTGCTTGTTAAAGCAATCATATTCTTAATTATATCTAATAATCCTTTTCCTCCGGCATTATTAATAGCTCTGCTTTAAATCGATTGCTCGGCTCGAAATACAAATCCTTGTTCTACCGGATGATTGCCTGTCCCCCTAAAATGAATTCTTCCCGAATTATGTAATTGATAATTTCTACTCACGTTTATATGTTTTTCTTCTTTCTTTTTTCTTTGGATGCTCTTGTTTTCTTTTTTACATTTACTCATCTACTTTTTTCTTGCTCTGCGAAGCAAACCACCGATTGCAAATCGGCGGAAGCGGGGAGGATTACAATCATTATCATTTAAATCTATATTGTTCATCAACATCAAATTCGTTTACGTTCATTATAATATCATTACGTTGAAATTGTTCTCGTCTTTTCATATATTCGTAGAAAGTTGTTTCGTCTATCAGTTTTATTCCTTTAACCTCGCCACGATTTTGGGCTTTGTTTCTTAGTTGTTCTATTTCCAAAATACTTTCTGTTTTTGTTCCATGTTTCAATTTTTCGATTGTAAAATTACTTATAACGATAAAACTTGTTTCGGTAGATAAATCATAATCGTGCCCGTAGCCGCTAAAATTACCAACCATTTGAAACGCTTGTGTTTTCTCAATTGACAAATTAGAAGTGAAGAATACGTCTTTTTTTGAAAATTCGTTGTATTTATTACGCTTTAAAAGGAGTTCACTGTCTTTTACGATTTGATTTAGAGTAATTTCAAATTTCGTTTGCTCTGAGTGAACCATTTTGAAAAAATCGTTTTCCGATATAATCTCTATATCAAGTCCTTTCTGAATGTATTGTTCTGCTTTTTGTAATTTTGATGATTTAAAACCTTCTCCGTAATGACCAAAATCATAATTACCAACAACTAAATAATTTGTCTTTTGTGTTAAATTATTCGGTTTTATGAATCCGCCAACATTTACAACCATTTGCATTGCATCAGCACGATTTAAATTTGATAATGCACCTGTAAATACAATATATTTTTCAAAAAATGGGTGTTCGTTGTCAAATTTTGTTGTTTGTGGAGATATATCATCATACAATGATGTATTCCAACCTGATTTACGAACTGCCTTTGTTGAGAATGGGATATAATCATTTTCATTTAATTTTCCTGTTCTAAAATTTAATTTGGTTGCTAATTGTTCCAGTGAACTGACTTGTTGTTCTTTGCATAGATTAATAATTATTTTTCCTGCTGCAACTGCATCATCTAAAGCGTCGTGATGATTAAACTGAATATTGTAATGTTTACAAACTGTTTGTAATTGATAATTTATCAAACCTGTCAATGCTCGTTTTGAAAGTAGCATTGAACAATAATATGTTGTTTTTGGGAAAGGGATATTAAAATATTCCAAAGTATGTCTTAATGCACTGAAATCAAACGATGCGTTATGAGCTACAACTTCTCGGTTTTCAAAATATTGCAAAATTTGATTCCAATATTCATCAAACGTCGGTTTATCTTTTACCATTTCGGGTACTATCCCGTGAATTGAAATATTTAATTTTTCAAAATGATTTGGTATAGGTTTTACCAATAAAGAAATTTTTTCAATTATTTCTCCATTTTCGAAAACTACAATTCCTATTTGGCAAATACTCGTATGTTTATAATTTGCCGTTTCAAAATCTAATGCTACGAAATTCATATTCATTATTTTGTTCCTTTTCCTTTTTATTGCCCTTAATAAGTATACCTTAACAGCCCAAAAAGTGTATAAACCCAGCCAAATAGGTAGTATTGTGTGCTTTTTGTCATTTTATACTTGTAAAATTTAATTTTCAAAGATATTATTTTTTTATAACAAATCATTAAAAATGCGAATTTATTTTAATGATTATCCACAATGATTCCTATTGTAAATTCTTGACTTGAAATCGGAATTGTAGCTCACAGCAGCAACAAGCAACCTGTCGAAGATTGCATCACCAAAATAACGTCGATTAAATTTATAGCAGAACTCATTGAGATAGTATTGTAAATACTCGTTAGTAAGTTGATGGTGTACATCCAACAGCAATCGTTTAACGTTGCCAATGGCAATGTGCACCCAAGGTAATATCTTTGGCAGGTCTTCTTTCTTTATCACCTGTGCATGATGTGATTTGACATGTTCAGACAGCTTGCTGTAAGAAGTTGCATCATCGGTGGTCAATTCTGCTTGTGGATTTACGTGTTCTTTGACAGTATTTAAAATGGTATCAGCTTTTAAATCATCGATAACCAACATTTTCAGGTGATTGACACGTTTGGGCTTTTTGCCCGGTTTGGGGTTTTCCACAAAGGAACTTTCGCTCATAACTACTATTTTGGACTGCCTTTGGCTTCCTATTCCCCGCTTGAGAGGTTTATCCTTTTCTTCTTCCGGAATTAATGTAGTGATAAAAGCATTGTCGAGTTCTACCTCATCGGTCAATTGGTACAAATTATCGCGTTTGCCCATCACATCGCGTAATTTGCATACCATCTCCCAAATGGGCTGATAACGTTTATGTCCCAATTGTCGTTGCAGTTCTGAGGCAGAGAACGATTTTTTGGTGCTGGTAAGCAAATGCATGGCAACATACCAGTACATAAAAGGTAATTTGCTGTTTTCCATCACTGTTCCTGAGCGTAAGGATTGCCGGTGGTGACATTGTTTACATTCGTAACTCAGTTTATTCTGCAGCCAGTAATGGTGCACACAACCACATTTGGGACAAACGACCCCGCAAGCATCTCTTTGAGCCTTAAAATGCTCGATACAAGACTTTTCGTCGGGGAATTGTGCACTGAATTTAATGATATTCATAAGAACTATATATATTAATTTTATAACGTAAAGATAATGAATATCAGTGAATTATACAAATTTTTATAACTATTTTCTGAAAAATATACCATAATTTATCCTTTTAATTTAGGATACTTTGCGGATTATCATTAAACTTTTGTAAAAAAGAAATTATATGAAATGTTTTGCAAGCGACAATTATTCGGGCATTCATCCCGATATCCTTAAAGCCATTGTAGAAGCCAATGCCGATCATGAAATTTCTTATGGCGATGACACTTACACCCAACGGGCAAAAAAACTTTTTCAGCAGAAGTTGGGAAATGTGGAAGTTTTGTTTGTTTTCAATGGTACAGGTGCCAATATTGTTTGTTTAAAGTGCTGTACATTGCCCTTTCAATCGATTGTGTGTGCCCAAACGGCTCATATTTTGACTGACGAATGCGGTGCAGTTTTTCAAAATATCGGATGTTCAATTATGCCGGTGCATACGCCGGACGGAAAACTTACTCCTGAACTGATTTCCCCGGTTTTGGTACACAAAGGCAATGTGCACAGCGCACAACCAAAAGTGATTTCCATTAGCCAAACCACAGAAGTGGGAACGCTATATGACACCGAAGAACTGAAAGCATTATGTGATTTTGCACATAAAAACAACATGCTTGTTCATGTAGATGGCGCAAGAATTTCCAACGCAGTGGCAGCGCTGGGAAAAAGTTTAAAGGAAGTTACCGTTGATTGCGGGGTGGATATTATGAGTTTTGGCGGCACGAAAAATGGAATGATGATGGGAGAGGCAATTTTGATTTTTAACGATGAACTGAATGCCAATGCCCGTTTTTATCAGAAACAATCTCTTCAATTGTATTCAAAAAATCGTTTTATAGCAGCACAGTTTATGGCTTTGCTCAAGAACGATTTGTGGCTGAAAATGGCAACACATTCCAATAAAATGGCAAGTTTACTGGCAGAAAAAATGCGCGCTATACCTGAAGTTCAAATAACTTTACCGGTGCAGGCTAATGCCGTTTTTGCCATAATTCCCGAGAAAGTGATTGAGCCTCTTCGGGAAAAATTTCGATTTTACACTTGGGATTTTCAAACCAATGAATTGCGCTGGATGTGCTCTTTTGATACAAAGCCCGAAGAAATTGATGAATTTGCAGAAACATTGAAAAAGTTATTGGCCGATAGGTGATGAAAGTTCAAAATATTCAATCACAGCCATTAAATTTGAATTTTGTTTGAATTCTCTCAAAAAGGAAGCTGTTTTCTGATAATTTATAAGTAAACACAGCTTGTTTTGAAAATCGCAATTATAATTTTCTCCTGTCCTGATTTAATTTTTTATCTTTGTCATCGAAAAAAGTACATAAATTATTTTCATCATGAAATTTACAAAAATGCACGGAATCGGGAACGATTACATTTATATCAACGGATTTGAAGAACAGCTTGAAAATCCCGGCGAATTATCCATACGCTTGAGCGACAGACACAAAGGAGTTGGATCCGATGGATTGGTAATTATTCTTCCTTCTTCAAAAGCCGATTTTAGAATGCAAATGTTCAATGCCGATGGCTCGGAAGCGGAAATGTGTGGAAATGCCGCGCGCTGCATAGGTAAATATGTCTATGAAAAAGGTATGACAGACAAAACCGAATTGACCCTTGAAACGTTGGCTGGTATCAAAACCCTGCAACTTTTTCTTGACGAGAGAAACAATGTTGTTTCCGTTACAGTCGATATGGGAAAACCGGTGTTGGAAGCTGAAAAAATTCCTACTACGCTTCCGGGAAAACAGATTGTTAATTTCCCTGTTTCCTTTGACGGCATCAATTACGCTATTACTTGTGTTTCAATGGGCAATCCACATACTGTAATATTCACGGAGAATATTGCCAATATGGATATCGAAAAGATGGGAAAAAAAATTGAGAATGCTCCCATTTTTCCTCGTCGTACCAATGTGGAATTTATCGAGGTGATCGACAAAAGCCGCATAGAAATGCGTGTCTGGGAAAGAGGATCGGGTGAAACAATGGCTTGTGGTACAGGTGCCTGTGCATCGGTTGTGGCCGGTGTGCTAAACGGGCTTGTGTCGCGTAAGGCTACTGTGGAACTTTTAGGTGGAAATTTGGAAATAGAATGGAACGAAAACGATGAACATGTTTATTTGACCGGGCCGGCTGAAACAGTTTTTGAAGGCGAAATTTCCTAAGTTTTCATTTTTTTCTACAAAACATATTGATTTTCAAAATAAAACGTATTTTTTATCATCATTAATCGAATCATTAAAATGGCTTATATCAACGAAAATTTTATAAAAATTCCTCCAACCTATTTATTTTCCGAAATTGCCAAAAGGGTGGAACAACACAAGGCAGAAAATCCTTCAGCTAAAATTATCCGTATGGGAATTGGAGATGTTACACTTCCTTTGCCCGACGCTTCGGTAGATGCTATGATCAAAGCTGCGGAAGAACAACGTCATGCGGAAACTTTCAGAGGTTATGGGCCGGAACAGGGTTATGAATTTTTAAGACAGGCCATTGTGGAAAATGATTTTCGGGCAAGAGGAATAAAACTCGATGTTGATGAGGTTTTTGTCAGCGATGGAGCAAAAAGCGATACGGGCAATATTGGCGATATTTTCGGTATCGACAATTGTGTGGCCATTACCGATCCGAGTTATCCCGTATATGTGGACACCAACGCTATGGCCGGAAGAGCCGGCGAACCAAACGAATTTAACGAATGGAACGGACTGACCTATCTTCCCTGCAACGAAGCTAACAACTTTGTTCCTCAGCTTCCGGATAAAAAAGTAGATATGATTTATCTCTGCTACCCCAATAATCCGACCGGCACCACACTTAGCAAACAGCAACTTCAGGTTTGGGTGGAGTATGCAAAAGCCAATCGTTCGGTGATATTGTTTGATGCAGCTTATGAAGCTTTTATTACTGAAGAAAATGTTCCACACAGCATTTATGAAATAGAAGGGGCCAAAGAAGTTGCCATCGAATTTCGAAGTTTTTCTAAAACTGCCGGATTTACCGGAACGCGTTGTGGTTACACGGTTGTTCCCAAAGAGTTGGTTGGTTATACGCATCAGGGAGAAGCGGTTGCTTTGAACAAATTGTGGCTCCGACGCCAATCTACCAAATTTAACGGCACTTCCTACATTGTACAAAGGGGCGCTGAAGCTACTTTTACGCCCGAAGGCAGAAAACAGGTGAAACAACTTATTGAATATTATCTGGGAAACGCCCGCATCATTCGTGAAGGCGTTGCCAAATTGGGTTTAAAGGTTTTCGGCGGTGTCAATGCTCCCTATGTTTGGGTAAAGGCACCCGACAATATGAAAAGTTGGGAATATTTTGACTTTCTGCTGAAACAAAAAAATATCGTTACAACTCCCGGAGCAGGTTTTGGTCGCAGTGGGGAAGGATATATCCGTTTCTCGGCATTTGGCAGCAGAGAAAACACCATTGAAGCGATGGAAAGGCTAATAAAATAATTGATAGTACTTTCTTCATAAGTTATTGCTTATCAAATTTACAAGACAACCAAAAATGATTTTTTCAATTTTGGCGTGATTGATTACATTTGTCTTTGTTTTTTCTAATTGAAAAGAGAACCTGTTTTGGCTGCTCAATACCGATTTCGATATCGAAAATAAGCTTTCAATCGCAACACAAATGAATACTTCTTCTTCGCAAAGAAAAATTTCCGACCCCGAACTGGGTGATATTTATTTCAACAGAAGTCAACGGGCTACGCGCATAAACATTCAAATTTTAGAAGATAAATTGAAAGTTACCCTGCCCATGCGGGCAAGCGAAAAAGATGCAATGAGATTTATCGACTCGGTTCGTGAAAAAATTTTAAAAAAACGAGCTCAAGTAAAGGAAAAGATACGCAAAAACAAACAAATTATTGATGAACAATCCCCTTTCAGGGCGCTGACTTTTGTTACTGATATCAAACCCACGCATCGAGAAGATATCTATTGTTGTCTGAAAAATCAGGTTCTCTCCATTGAAATTCCTTCGGAAGTTGATTGCAGGGAAGAACAAATGCAAAATTATTTACACAGGATTATTGCTCGTTATCTCAGGTTAGAAGCGAAAAGAGTTTTACCCCAACGCACCAGACTGTTGGCAGACAAATTTGGTTTCAGGTTTTCCACTGTCAAGATTCAATCAAGTCGTACCCGCTGGGGAAGTTGCTCCGCAAAGGGGAACATAAATTTGTCTCTTTATCTGATGGCTTTACCGGCGCACTTAATCGACTATGTTATTTTACATGAACTTTGTCATACCAGGGAACTTAATCACAGTACGGACTTTTGGCGCTGGTTGAATCGCGTTACCGACAACCAAAGCGACAGATTGAAAGAAGAATTGAAAAATTTCAACTTCAATTGGGACTAGGCGCTAACGTTTTCAACCGAAATTTGTTTTATCAATAATAAATTCGTGAATATGAACTGGAAGCAATTGATTACCACCAAAAGACTCGGGATGGAAGCCTATCATGAAAAGCGTCAGGATAACCGCAGCGAATTTCAGCGCGATTACGACCGATTGATTTTTTCTCCTCCATTTCGTCGTTTACAGAACAAAACACAGGTTTTTCCACTTCCCGGAAGCGTTTTCGTTCATAATCGGCTTACGCACAGCTTGGAAGTTTCCAGTGTAGGGCGCTCGCTGGGGATCAATGTGGCACGTCAAATAAAAGAGAAAAATAATTTACCCGATGCTTTTATTGATGAAGTCGGGAGCATTGTTTCGGCAGCTTGTCTGGCTCACGACATGGGAAATCCGCCTTTCGGACATTCCGGCGAAAAAGCCATAGCAACCTATTTCTCGGAAGGAGAAGGACAAATTTTGCAGGAGAAAATGTTGCCCGAAGAATGGTCGGACTTAATAAGTTTTGAAGGCAATGCCAACACTTTCCGCGTGCTTACCCATCAATTCAGAGGCAGACGTCCGGGTGGTTTCGTTCTCACATACAGCACACTGGCTTCCATAGTAAAATATCCCTATGCTTCAGTTTTTTCGGATCCGCAACGACAAAAATTTGGTTTTTTTCATTCTGAAAAATCCGATTATGAAAAAATTGCTCACGAACTCGGTATTCCTCATTCGTTTTCACAACCGGACAAATATGTTCGTTATCCGTTGGTTTATCTGGTAGAAGCTGCTGACGACATTTGCTACCAAATAATGGATATTGAAGATGCGCACAAACTGAAAATTCTTTCCACCGACGAAACAAAAGCTCTTTTCCTTTCCTATTTTGAAGGGAAGAAACTCGAAAGAAAACTGCAAACTATTGCTATGGTTGATGATGTCAACGAACAAATTGCCTATTTGCGTTCTTCGGTTATTGGACAGCTCATTGACAACTGTTCTTCTGTTTTTCTGGAAAATGAACCTCAAATTCTGGAAGGGAGTTTCAGTTCCACATTAATAAAACTGCTGCCTCCCGTGTCGCTGAAAGCTTACCAAAACTGTTCAAAAACGGCTTTTGAGAAAATTTACTGTTCTTCGGAAGTGCTTGATGTTGAACTTGCAGGTTATAAAATCATTTTTACTTTACTCGAAAATTTGGTAAAAGCGGTGCTGAGTCCCGAAAAAGCATATTCTCAGCAATTGCTCATGCGCATTCCCAAACAGTATGAGATTGATCAGCCGACAACTTACGGAAAAGTAATGGCCATTCTGGATTATATTTCCGGAATGACCGATGTTTATGCACTGGATCTTTACAGAAAAATTACGGGAATGAACATCCCAACGCTCTGAACACAGAAAGACTACCTTTATTTTTATGGTCAATAGCCCACCGTTTGAGCAACAATAAAGCGATAATGACTGTCCAAACTTAGCAGAGAAAGCAGTTCATCTGCCTTTGCTCCGGCACGAACCACACACCTCAATCCTTCAGAAGCACAATATAAATAAACGTTTTGGGTACAATGTCCGGCATCGAGCGAAACCATTCGTATGCTATTCGCGTCAGGTTCTTTCTGCGTCAAATTGTATTTGTTGAAGTCGGCAATAAAGATCAAATTCATCGGAGCCGTGTAAACAAAATCCTGCAAGCCTGCCAATTTTCTGTAATCTCCTTTTACAACAGGCACAAGTCGATGTGTTTGTGGTTCGTATCGATAAATTCCATTGGGAAGTACTGCATAAACTTGCAGTGGATAAAGAGCTCTTGCCGAGGGAACCGTTCTTTTTCCATCAGGACGATTGATGCCATAAGCTGCCCAAAGTATTTCGGACAAGTGCTTCAATGACAATGGCGTTTGCTTAAATTCCCGATCTGACTTGCGATGTTGAAAAGTTTGCATCAAAGATTTTCCACCCATTGTATCAGGTGCAAGCAATTGAATAGTGTCAAATGTTTTTAAGTCCATAGGCAGAGTGTTTTGAGATTTTTCCACGCCTTTTTTGTTTTGCCCCGATTGGAACGAAAAGAATGTAAAAACCATCATGATGGACAGTAAAAAAAGTTTTTTCATAACATTCATTTTTTTTGATCAATAAATTCAATCAGTAAATGCAATTTTTTAGGGGAATAAAAAATCAAGGAAAATCATTTCAAGATAAAAAAGAAGAAGATTTATTCCGGTTTGCCCACTTAGATTATGGTTTTCTATGGTTTCTTTTCACTAAAAAATTACAAACAAAGAAACATTTAACCGTAGAACAAAGTTACAAAATTTGGGTAAAAATACAACAAAGATTCAAATAAAAAGGCATAGGGTTGGCTATCAAAAAAGACAAATCAGTTGTTTAGTGCAAAAGGCTCTGAAATTGCAATAATCTAAAATTTCCAAAAGGAAAAAAATTGTTTTTAAAAAAGGTACGCGTTGTTTTCCAAACTATGGAGGGCTCTTCGAAGTTTGATTTCTATTTGCTTTGAAAAAATGGTTAATATTTAATTCGGATGAAACTGGTAAAAAGAGTAAATTAAAAGAAAAAAAATTTTATTGTCAAAAACTTTTAAATATCTATGTTTTTTCCATTGAAATTATTCTTTGAAAAACAATTATATTGTTAACTTTGCAGAAAATATTAAATAAGGAAATATTTCGCTAATTGACCTTTCTGTAATTACAATTTTTAATTTTATTTTATTGATTATCAATAAAATAATTTAACACACAACTATATTTTTCATTTTATGAAACCAAAAAAAATTGAACACATTGGCATTGCCGTAAAAAGTTTGGAAACTGCCATTCCTTTTTTTGAAAGCGTATTGGGACTTACATGTTATGCTATAGAGGAAGTGAAAGACCAAAAAGTTAAAACAGCTTTTTTTAAGGTTGGAGACACTAAAATTGAGCTGTTGGAGTCAACTGATCCTGAAGGACCAATTGGTAAATTTATTGAAAAACGCGGAGAAGGAGTTCATCATATTGCTTTAGCAGTAGAAAATGTTCAGCAAGCCTTAAATGAAGCATCCGATAAAGGAGTTATGTTGATAGACAAACAACCACGCAAAGGTGCCGAAGGTTTAAATATTGCTTTTATACATCCAAAATCTACTTTTGGAATTTTGACTGAGTTGTGTGAAAATCCCAATATAAATTGTTGATTTATTTTTAAAAAATCTTTAAGATAAAAAGAAAAAATGAATAATCTGGAAAAATTAGAACAATTAATCAGTTTACGTGCAAAAGCCAAGCTGGGTGGAGGAGAAAAGAAAATTGAATCACAGCACAAAAAAGGCAAATATACAGCGCGAGAAAGAATCGAAATGTTGCTTGATGATGGAAGTTTTGAAGAGCTTGATATGTTTGTTACACATCGTTGTACCAATTTTGGGATGGAAAACGAAAAATACTTGGGAGATGGTGTAGTAACCGGACACGGTACAATTGATGGACGAACAGTGTATGTTTATGCCCAAGATTTTACGGTTTTTGGTGGTTCACTTTCGGAAATGATGGCACAAAAAATTTGCAAAGTGATGGACATGGCTATGAAGATGGGTGCTCCAATTATCGGAATCAATGATTCGGGAGGCGCACGAATTCAGGAAGGGGTAACTTCACTGGCCGGATATGCCGAAATTTTTGAACGAAACATTCTTGCTTCAGGTCTTGTACCACAAATTTCAGCTATTTTTGGCCCTTGCGCCGGAGGAGCCGTTTATTCACCGGCACTTACTGATTTTATTTTGATGACAGAGGAAAACAGTTACATGTTTGTTACCGGTCCCAAAGTTGTTAAATCTGTTACGGGTGAAGATATTACAACTGAGGATCTTGGAGGCGCCAATGTTCATTCTTCAAAGTCGGGAGTGTCTCATTTTAAGGTTGAAAGCGAAGAGGAAGGGTTGCTGATGATACGTAAATTATTATCGTATTTACCTCAAAATAATCTTGAAGAACCTCCATTGATTCAAAACTATGATCCAATCGATCGTCATGAAGACAAACTGAATACCATCGTACCTGACAATCCGAATTTGCCTTACGACATGAAAGAAATTATTCATTCATTGGTAGATAACGGAGAATTTTTGGAAGTTCATCAATTTTATGCAAGAAATATCATAGTAGGATTTGCACGCTTAAATGGAGCTTCAATAGGTATTGTTGCAAATCAGCCCAATTTTCTTGCCGGTGTACTTGATTGTGATGCTTCGCGTAAAGCCGCACGCTTTGTACGTTTTTGTGATGCTTTTAATATTCCTATTCTTACATTGGTAGATGTGCCGGGTTTTTTACCAGGTTCCGGTCAAGAATATTCCGGAATTATCATTCATGGTGCCAAATTAATGTTTGCTTACGGTGAAGCTACTGTGCCCAAAGTTACAGTAACCATCCGAAAATCCTATGGTGGAGCACATGATGTAATGAGTTGCAAGCAGCTGCGTGGTGATTTTAATTATGCATGGCCTACTGCCGAAATTGCAGTTATGGGTGCTTCAGGGGCCATTGAAATTCTCGAAGGAAAAAATATCGCTAATATTGCAGATCCCGAAGAAAAAGCCAAATATATTGCTGAAAAAGTTGCTGAATACAACGAAAAATTTTCAAATCCTTATCAGGCTGCTTCTTATGGCTATATTGACGATGTGATTGAACCTCGCAATACACGTTTCAGAATCATTCGTGCTTTTGAAACTTTGCAAACAAAAAAGGTCGTGAATCCATTAAAAAAACATTGTAATATTCCTTTATAAAAAATGATAATGAAATTATTGATGATCAACTCATGGGAAGAACTCCTTACAGCAGCTGCAATAGGTATAATGGTTGTTTTTTCCGTCTTATTCGTTTTGGTACTGCTTTTTGAACTTTTTCAGGTAATAGTTTTAAAAGTGGCAAAAAAGAAAGTAGTGAAATCAGGTATAGATGTCGATAAAATAAAGGATATTCCCGCCAATGAAATTGCAGCCATTTCTATGGCGTTATATTTATATTTAGACAGTATGCATGATGAAGAAAGCAATGTGCTTACCATTAAACGAATAGAAAGGCGTTATTCGCCATGGAATTCAAAAATTTATGGACTAAATAATTTACACCGATAATGAAAAAATTTGATTTTAATATTAATGGTAACGATTTTCATGTTTATATAAAATCTATAGATGGAAATATTGCTGAAATTGAAGTAAATGGTACACCTTACACCGTAACATTGAATCAAGAGGTGAAAGTGAGCAAAACTCCTATACTTGTAAGAAAAGAGGTGCCCACAACTCCCAGTAATATGAATGTTGCTGATAAGTTTAATCCCGTTCCTTCTAACCAAAAACCCAGCTCTACGGTAATAAAATCTCCACTTCCGGGAAATATTTTAAGAATAAACGTAAAAGAAGGGGATACATTCAAAGAAGGGGATGTTTTGCTGGTGATGGAATCAATGAAAATGGAAAATAATATTCTTGCCGAGCGCAATGGTAAAATTGTAAAAGTTTGCGTTTCGGTAGGAAAAGCCGTTTTACAAGATGAAGTTTTATTTGAAATCGAATAATATTGAAGGAATGAAAAATTTTAGATATAAAATTGGTTTTCTTGCCCTATTGTTGATAAGTTTGTTCCCCATCAGTATTTTTGCACAATCGTCAGGCAGTGAAAATCTGGTGATAGAGAGTTTGCAGAAATTTTGGAACAATACTGGATTAGCCAATTTTGAATTTAAGTATTTGGCTATGATTGTGGTAGGTTTGGTTTTCATTTATTTGGGTATTGCACACAAATGGGAACCTTTGCTTCTCGTACCAATAGGTTTTGGCATTCTGATTGGAAACGTTCCTTTTACTGACGGTTTCCGCATCGGAATTTATGAACAAGGTTCGGTAATGAATATTTTGTACAGCGGAGTTGTACAAGGATGGTATCCACCCTTGATCTTTTTGGGTATTGGTGCTATGACCGATTTTTCTTCTCTGATTTCCAATCCTAAGTTAATGATGCTTGGTGCTGCTGCGCAATTAGGAATTTTTGTTTCTTTCATTATTGCTTATGCAGTAGGATTTTCACCTGCCCAATCTGGGGCAATTGGAATTATCGGAGGTGCTGATGGCCCGACAGCTATTTTTATTTCTTCTCGTTTAGCGCCCGAACTTATGGGAGCTATTGCAGTGGCTGCTTATTCTTATATGGCGCTGGTTCCTGTTATTCAGCCACCTATAATGAAACTTTTAACAACAAACAAGGAGCGAAAAATCAGAATGAAACCTCCCCGACAAGTTACCAAATTGGAAAAAATTATTTTCCCCATTATCGGCTTGTTGTTGACAACCTTTATTTCGCCCAGCGCTATGCCTTTGTTGGGAATGTTGTTTTTGGGCAATCTTTTGAAAGAATCCGGTGTTACTGAACGTTTGGCTGATACGGCTCGCAATGCTTTACTCAATTCTATTACCATATTGTTAGGTGTAACTGTTGGTGCTTCTACTCAAGCCGATCGTTTTCTCACTGTTGATTCGCTTATGATTTTTGGCTTGGGAGCTTTCTCATTTATGATCGCTACTGCAGGAGGTGTTCTTTTTGCCAAGATTATGAATCTTTTCCTTAAAGAAGGGAACAAAATCAATCCTCTTATCGGTTCTGCCGGTGTTTCTGCTGTTCCTGATTCTGCGAGGGTTTCACAGGATGTCGGTTTGTCTTACGATAAATCAAACCACTTATTAATGCATGCAATGGCACCCAATGTTGCTGGTGTTATTGGTTCGGCCGTGGCAGCAGGTATTTTGCTGGGTATACTTTCTTAAATGTTTGATTTTGATTTTTTTACAAATAAGCTCATTGTGTTTTTAACAGTGGGCTTTTTATTTGATAAGTTTTTTTGAAATAAACTGTATATTCTCTTGTTATTTTTTATGAATTGATTGAAAAAACTTTTTTAACAATTTATTATGGTTATTCATCCTTTTTCAATTATCGAAAAATATTACGTTAAAGATTCTCCTCTTTATCGTGTCCTTGTTATTCATAGCCAACAAGTCAGAGACAAGGCATTAGAAGTAGCTAAGCAACATCCGGAACTTAACATCGACACTGAATTTGTGGGGGAAGCTTGTCTGCTGCACGACATCGGAATTTTTCTCTGTCATGCACCACGAATTTATTGTTTTGGAGAACATGAATATATCGAACACGGTTATTTGGGTTCAGATTTATTGAAAAAAGAAGGGCTTCCACAACATGCTCTTGTTGCCGAAAGACACACCGGAACGGGTTTTACTAAAGAAGAAATCAGACTCAAGAAACTTCCTCTCCCTGATCGCGATATGCTTCCCCTTTCACTCGAAGAACAGTTAATATGCTATGCCGACAAATTTTATTCCAAATCAAAATTGAATCTCCAGCTTTCGGTAGAAGAGATTAGGCAAAATTTAAGCTTTTATGGGAAGGAAAAAGTCGAGAAATTTGATTCTTGGCATCAACTTTTTGGTTAATCCGGTTTGTTAGAATTTATGGGAAAATCCTACGCTGAGTAGTTGTTTGAATTGTACCTTCGCTCTTTCGCCTTCTGCCATTATCATAGTGTTGTCGTAACGCGGATTGATCGAAATACGAGTAGAGACAAAACGATTTACTATCATATTGCAAACTATTTCCCAATCGACTTCAATTTTCTCATAGTTTGTATAAAAAGCAAACTTGGAATCGAGCTGTATTTCTCTTGATGGTGCATAAGAAACAACCGCTTTAAACGAACTACCAATTTGCTCTAAATGATTTTTTCCTTTTTGTATCCCGAACAAATTGGGGTTAACCTTGACAGTGTCGCTTAGATATATATATTTTAAGGACAAGGGAGACACCATGAGCGAAAAAATCTTTTTATACTTGTAATCCATACCAACATTGACATTTAAACGGATTGGCGTAAACAGTGAAGCTTTTAATTCGTTAGAATTGACTGACTTGAAATTTTTTAAAAATTGAGTAGAGAAATCTATCGCTCCACTATAAAACCAATTGCCACTTGCCTTATAGCCAAATTTGCTGTTTATTTTCAAAACATCTTCATTGGTGTTTAAGGTTCGCAGTGCTGTAGTATCACCAAAAACTGAATAAAACCCGCTTCTCCACTCCAGACTGTTTTCCCATTGCGTTCGTTTTTTGTCGTCATAATTAATTTGCCCGCTTAAAATGCCCAATACCGAAAGATTGCTGTTTCCTCCCTGATACCAGTTTTTTGAAATATAATTTTCGGAAAATTGTAGCAGAAATGAACCTTTATGTCGCCAAGGCCCAACTTGAAATTCAGGAACATGCATTTTTCTTTCTTTTCCATTCACGTATTTATTTTTGTCAACAAACTCAACTTTTTCTATAGGTTTTACTTGAATAGGCCGATTACCTTTTACATAAGGATTTGAGAGCTCGTAGAACATCCTTTTATATAATCCGACGGCTGTTCTGGTAATTTCATTTCTTGCATCCTGACGCAATTTAATTAACGATTCTTGTGAAGTAGGTACTTTTATGGGTCGATAAGCATTTTCTTCAAGTGTGGAAGCTTTTCGCTCGTGAAATAATGTGAGTAAATCTTCTTTAGGTTTTATATCAAAATCAAAAGGAAGACCCATATAGACCAGCTCAATAAAAAAGGGATTGGATAAATATAACAAAGAATCCGATTTAATCGTAGCTAAAGCAGTTGGAGAAACAAACAGTTGGAAAGAATCTTTCAGAACTTTTATTTTTTCTAAATGTTTTGTTTTCAATGTATCTGAATCTTCTGACAATTCTATGATTTCCGAATTTGTTTCGTTGTTTTGTATCCATTTTGTATTCTTTAGCAAACTGTCCAAATCAATTACTTTGATTGTTTGAACTTCACCAGTATCGTTTGTCGATAAGTTGTTTTGTGCACTTATGAGGAATGAATAGTTTACAAATAAAAATAAAATGCTCAGAAATTTTTGTTTCATGATGTTTCTTTATTCGTCTTTTTGATTGGTAAAGTTCAACAAAATTAAAAAAAAAATGATTATCTTGATAATGACCTATTGTAATTTATAACAGCAAACAGCAACTTTGCGAAGATAACATCGGCGTATCATCTGTAAAATTCATATCAAAACTCATTTAGATTGCAGTGAAAATTTTTCTTGGTAAATTAGCAGTGAGCATTTGGAGATGAATAATCCATTTAGTTTTTAATCGGATTTGAGGTTTTAAAGGAAAGAATTTTGCCCTTAACCAGAGCCTTAGACTTCACCCTGCGTCCAAATATTTTTTTCTGCAGGCAAGTATATTTATAACAATACCGGTAAGTTTGTGTTACTCGTTACCGTTCTTGAATATAAAAATTACCGGTGATGAGATTTTTTACATTCGTAACGAGGCTTATTTTGTAGCCGTTAACGTTTTGAAAAAATTATTGCACAAAAGTCCCTTTAAGTACTAAAATGCTCTATAAAAGAGTTTTCGCGGGGAATTCTTTTGTTAAAATCAAAAGAAGTTTTTGTTCCTGCTACGAAGTGGTATGAAAGCTTGTATAAACTATATTTTTGAAAACAAGTAAAATATAATTGTATAAATAAATTTATTGTGCTCTACTTCAAAATTAGGTATATTGTTTTTTTAATGTACAGAAAAGGTATTTTTATTTTCTAAAAAATTGAACCACCTTTTGCAATTGTTCGAGGCAAGCGGCAAGCGCCAAACCTAAGCCCAAACCTATTAAAATACCATAAATTCCGTATTTTAATCTTCCATTCAAAGGAAAAGGATTGACTACAAATCCTGAAGGTAATTCAACAGGCTGTTTATAAGTCAGTAATTCAGATTCTGCTTCAGCTTTTACCTTTTGAAGCAACAACATTTCTCCATAAAATAGTTGTTTTTGCTGTTCGCCCACAATCAAACGGTCTTTTGACCATTTTAACTGTTTT
>Ga0255346_1003297_pt1 | contig 19169 bp, 19 predicted proteins | sample wastewater_treat_FD_194410 | JGI IMG/M metagenome (GOLD analysis project Ga0255346, IMG submission 194410) | Wastewater microbial communities from Lulu Island WWTP, Vancouver, Canada - plant22 | ecosystem: Engineered > WWTP > Wastewater > Unclassified | place: Canada: Vancouver, British Columbia... | reverse complement strand
GAAGATAACAGGAAAAGAATTTCCGAAGTCAGAGAATTAATTAGGAAGGAACAATGGTGTGGGGAAGTCAGGATCATTGAATATGAAGCAAATAAAGGATTGGCTGCATCCATCAAAACAGGAGTAAACGAAGTAATTCAGCGTTATGGACGGGTGATTGTGCTTGAAGATGACCTGGTTACATCGCCATTTTTTCTGAATTATATGAATGAAGCTCTTGATTTTTATGAAAACAGAAAAGCAGTTTTTTCCATAAGCGGTTATTGTCTCCCCCCGAATAAGTTGCGCATACCTTTGGATTACCCTTATGATGTTTTTGTCAGCCTACGTAATTCTTCATGGGGGTGGGCAACATGGACAGATCGTTGGAACCAGATAGATTGGGATATTAATGCATATGAATCAATCCATAGTGATCCAAACATAAAAGAAGCTTTTAATCGGGGTGGAGATGATGTATTTGGATTGTTAGAATCTTTAAAAACAGGAAAGCTTGATATCTGGTCTATCCAGTTCACACTGGCCCACTTTGTAAACCACGCGGTTTCCATAGTACCTGTCCAATCATTTGTCGACAATATCGGACTAGATGGCTCTGGTGAAAACTGCAGACCAAGTGAAACACTTAGGAATAGAGTACTTTGCACTAAAAAGAATATAATCTTTCTTGATGTTCTTTATGAGGATAAGCGAATAATTAATGCATTTTATAACACATATTGCCAAAGGAGGAGGATTTTATGGCAGAGAGTGATTAACAGAATCTACCGAATGACTGGGCAAAACAATTTATTTACAATAAAGAAGAAAATATATGTATGACATTTTATATATTAGACCATAATCACAATTGAAATGCCCCAATATGCAATTAGATAAACATAAAAGAAATTGCAATTCATGACTCTTAATGGTAAAAAGTTACAAGTTGTAGTCATTGTTTTTATTTTTAGCTTGCTGTTAAGAGCTGGCATTGTTGTTTGTTTGGAACCCGATAGACCAATAGAATCAGATGGGAAGTATTATTTTGAAACCGCTGTTAATCTAGCCAATGGTTATGGTTACACATGGGATGGTAAAAATCCCTTTTTCTTTCGGGAACCAGGTGTAATTTATTTTTATGCTGGGTGTATAAAGGTTTTTAAATATTTTTATAAAATAGATATTCTTGAAAGATCTAACTCTACATGTAAATTATACATGTGGAAGTATAAGAATCAAGAAAGTTCAAAAGTAATAAGATTTATTCGGATTATTCAGGCACTATTGCAATCTTTAACAATTTTATTATTTTTCCTCATAATCAACAAATTCGTAAATTATAAAATAGCGTTAATAACGTTTGGATTTTTATCAATATTTCCACCATATTTTTTTCACGTTTTCTCAATTTTAAGAGAAATCCTGCTTGCATTTTTATTAATGGTATTTGCTTATTTGTTTGCGATTTATTTAAAGAAACATAAGATTTGGATGATGTTCTTACTAGGCATCATCTGGGGGCTTATAGCATTGACTTTTCAAGTTTATATCATACTTGGAGGCCTAGCTATCATTTACTTTTTGGCACAAAATTGTAATTCAATATTTATTATTTTTAAACCAGTATTATTTTTGATTTTTGGATTTATTCTAACAGTAATGCCATGGATTGTGAAAGTTTATAGTTATTATCCTGACTTACGAATAATAAAAACTTTAGGAGTTTCAATGACACATGAACAGAATAATTTTATAACTGCACTTTCTCAATGTGATAATCCTAAAGTAAGAGAAAAGTATTGCTGCAACTTTTTTCAAGATGAATGCGAAATGGATTACCGTCATATCATATGGTATCAACAAACTTCCCAAATTCATTTCTTAAAATCATTTAATGGAACTTATGCTAAGGATGCAAGAGAGCTCAAAGAATCAACTTCAAATAAAAGAAGAATCGAATTTTTTATATCTGATTTGAAGATCAAGCTTAAACAAAGTTTTTTCAGATTTGGAACAGAGAATTTAGTTGTGACTTATTTTGGAGGTTATAAATGGTGGAAGATAAGTTATTATCTTATCGGGCTTTTATCATTATTCGGGTTTTTAATTCATTTTAAAAAATCTTTTGACTACTCTTTCATTTATGTATTTCATATCGGATTGTTTTATCTTATAGGGAGTGAATCCAGAAGGATGCTTCCCATCCAACCATATATTGTTTATTTTTTTATTGTCTCAATAATATACTGTATGAGAGAAATGTATAATTTATTTATTAAAGCAAGACTTCTATAATTATTTCAAAAGTAATAACCACTTTATTGTAATCATGGCCAAGAAGATTGCCATTCTCCAATCCAATTACATTCCCTGGAAAGGGTATTTCGATATTATCAATATGGTTGATATTTTTGTCATTTACGATGATGTACAGTATACAAAAAACGATTGGAGGAACCGAAACATCATTAAGACTAAAGACGGGAAAATGTGGCTAACTATTCCTTGTAGGCAAAAAAATTTAAACCAGAAGATTAATGAGACTTTTGTTACGGATAAACAATGGCATGTTAAACACTGGAACTCTATCAAAACAAATTATGCTAAATCACGCTATTTCAAATTCAATGCCCCAATTGTACAAAACATTTATTATACTTCTCCTAAAGATAATCTCTCAGAAATCAATTACCATTTTATGAAATCGGTAATGGAAATTTTAAATATCCAGACAAAAATTGTATTCAGCAGTGATTTAGGCGTTCAAGGTGATAGAAACAATCGTTTGATAAATATATGTAAGAAACTTGGGGCTAATAAGTATTTGTCAGGGCCTGCTGCACGAAATTACCTTCAATTAGATGAATTTAAAAAGGCAAATATTGAAGTTGAATGGATGGATTATTCTGAATATACTGAATATCACCAGCTCTTTCCACCTTTTGAACATGGGGTAACCATCCTTGATTTGATTTTAAATGAAGGTACAAATGCCAGTATTTACATGAAAAGTTTTGAGAAATGAATACCAAGTCAGAAATCGTGAAACCTGAATTGTCTGTGGTTTGTACTGTTTACAATGACGCTGATAATGTTCAACCATTAATTGAAGAATTACAACATTATATTGGTTTACTGGATATATCCTATGAGATCATACTTGTAAATGACTCCAGTACTGATCATAGTGAAAAGGAAATAGAAAAATCCTGTAAAATCAATAGTAAAATTAAAGGTATCAACCTATCCCGTAATTTCGGGCAACAAATTGCCATGAGTGTGGGTATGTGGTATGCCGCAGGTAAATATGTGCTGATCATGGACGGCGATTTGCAGAATCCCTCTTCGGAAATACCACAGTTGTATCATGAAATTTTAAAAGGATTCGATATTGTTTATACGGTATCAAAAACAAGAAACGATCTATTTGATAAATCTACCTCCTGTATTTTCTGGTTTTTTGTATCGAAGATATTGAATGTCAGCATTGTCAAAAATCAGTTGATGATGAAGATTATGACCTCTGATTTCGTTAAAAGGTACAATGCTTACGAAGAAGTTAACAGGACCGTTGCAGGTATTGTCAGGGATATTTCCGTAAACTACCAGGTCTTGGAGGTTGAGAATAAAAAGAGAACCATCGGGAAAAGCCACTATAACTTGTTTAAACGATTCAGCCTATTGATCGATATTGTTATCAGTCTTTCCAATGAACCGTTGAACATGATGATTTACTTCGGATCCCTGGTTTTTATCATCACTGTTCTGATCTCCATTTATTATTTGTTCCTTTTTATATTCTCTGATGTTCCGACCGGGTTTACATCGATTATTTTAGTCCTGTTTTTCTTCGGAAGCCTGATCATCCTTTTGTTGGGTTTCATTGGGAGATACCTTTCGAATATTTACTCAGAAGTCAGAAGAAGACCACTTTATCATATCAAATCTCTGATTAATCTCTGAAACTCCAGGAAAGACAATGAATGAAGAAATCCTGAAAAATCAAAGGGAAGCATACAGAAATAGTTTCAAAAAATTCGGTGCAACGCCAAAAGGAACATTCCAAAACAATACGGAAACACAATACTTGAGGTTTGAACGTCTGTTAATGCATATTAGGCCTTTTCTTACGGGGTCTATTCACGATGTCGGGAGCGGTCTCTGCGATTTACACAAATACCTGCTGATGAAGGATATAAAACATGAATACTCCGGTACCGAGATCGTGCAGGAAATGATTGATTTTGCGACAAGTCAATTTGAAAATATTCAATTATTCAATCGTGATTTGCTTTCTTCAGGCCCGGAAGAAAAATACGATTACCTTGTTTTATCGGGAACCCTTAACCTGTTGAATAACCAGGATCCTGCTGAATGGAAGGATTATTGCTTTAAACTGATCGAAAAAATGTACGACATGTCGTTAAAAGCCATATCATTCAATGGTTTAACCTCATTTAACACCTTTTCTGATCCTTCCCTATGTTATTTTAATCCGGCAGAAGTTTTTGAGTTCTGTATTAAAAACCTGTCAAGATTCGTGATCATTGACCAGGGTTATCCATTATTTGAGTTTACCTGCACGGTATTCAGACCGGAATTTATGTCTGATCACTACAATTCTGCTCCTTTCAGGAAGTACTTCAATGCACAGTTGTAAATTGAATATTTTAAAATCAATTCTTTTTGCATTATTCCTTATCCTTTCAGGTTTTGTTTTTTATGCTCTGCATGATGGTCATTTTTTTCTCTTCCATGAAGATGAAACGATTTATTATACTTCGGCAAAGCTGTTTGCTGAAACTGGTTCTCTTAAATCTGCAAGTTGTATCAATGAGGAGGTTTCACAAATATTCCAGGCAAACTGGTACGGACCCATGTACCAGGTCTTCTATGGTAGCATTGCTAAAGTATTCGGATTCAATAATTTCTATTTTATCATTGTCCATCTTGTTTTAATCCTCATCAGTATAGGAATTTTATACTCAATAGATACTTCAAAACTTGACAAAATCCTGATTATCATTTGTTTTCTCTCCTCTGAAGTTACTCTTAGTTATATCTTCACCTATTTCCCTGAAAGCCTTCATTTGTTTTTTTCCGTAATCCTGGTTTTTTTACTGACAAGACTGAACCGGGAATCAGACTCCCAAAAATTAAAAATATTATATGTGATCCTGGTTTTTATTTTCACGCTGTTCCGGATAACCTTTATTTTCTGGCTGATCGGATTAATCCCTTTTTCAAAGAATAGAAAGGAATTGATATTTAACGCATTAATATTTTTTGCAGGAGTGTTGTTTGCTTTGTTTTACATGAAATTCTTTACTGCTCCTGCTTTTGCTTCTGGATTGAAACTTTTTGATCATCTTTTCGATTTCAAGATATTTGCCTTTATTAAATCAGCTTTCATTGGCTTTTTCGGAAATGTTTATCACCTTTTTGCCCGGAAGTCGATCGTTCTGTACACCTTATTCCTGTTATTTACCATTACTGTGATCCAATTGATTCAGACCAGGGGAAAAATCCTCCTGGCGGCGATATTGATTGCTCTTTTATCGTTGATTACATTGCTATCCTTCTATATGGCCGATCCCTTTTACCTCGAAAAGCAAGTGACTTTTCTTTTCCCTTTATTCATTGTAACAAATGTGATGGCTACCGGAAAGGTGAATAAACTGATCCTGATTATTTTTATCGGCGCCTTGCCGTTTTCCATGGTTCAAACTTACAAGAACATCAAAAACAGGAGGGCAATGTATAGTGAACTTGACAAAAATGAAGATAAAATAAACCATTTTGCCGGTATTACGAACCTGGTGAAACAGGATGGCGCCAGCATTGTCCAGTGGGTTTATTCTGAACACGATTTCCCTAACAGGATAACTGAAGCTATAATTCCAATCAGTAATATAGCAGGTTATCCAATCTGTTACACGACAACTATAACCTCCTCCTCTGATCCTGACAGCATAAAATTTAAACGATTCGGGAAACTTAAGATTGACTACATCTTATCCGTGCATGAGCTTGGATTTGATGATATTCAACTGCTTACAAAGAATGATTATTTTTGTTTCTATAAAATTATAAATTAATTGTATTATTTAATGAGAAGATAGTATGAAAGTAATCATTACAGGTGCAGCAGGTTTCATCGGTTCTAATCTGGCCCGTAAGCTTCTTGAATTGAATCATACAGTCATCGGGATTGATAATTTAAGCCACGGATTTATCCGGAACATTGATGGATTTAAGACACACCCCGGCTTCACTTTTTTACAGGGAGATATTGCTGATCCGTACATTTTAAATGCACACCAGGCTGACGTTATTGTTCACCTTGCTTCGCAAAAAATACCGCGCTATTCAAATGCCTTGCGTACGATCGATGAGAATTATATGATGCTGAGAAATGTTGTTCAGAAATGTGTTTCAGATCATTCTAAAATAGTATATGCTTCTACATCTGACGTATACGGTAAGAATCCGGTTTACCCATTTTCTGAAGAATCTGATTTAGTGATGGGACCAACCACGGTTAAACGGTGGTCTTACGCGTTGTCAAAAATTTACGGGGAACAATACATTATCGCCAATCATGAGGAATTTGGGATCGACTATACCATTGCCAGGTTTTTCGGCTCCTACGGCCCGAACCAGAATCTGACCTGGTGGGGAGGCCCCCAGTCGGTTTTTATTGAAAAAGCGATCAGGAACGAGCCTGTCGAAATCCACGAAAACGGCCTCCAATCCCGGACATTTACTTACGTGGATGATACTGTGGATGCTCTGACCCTATTTATTACCGATGAAAAAAGTAATAACCAGATATTCAATACAGGATCAAAACCTGATGCTGAAATATCCATCCTGGATCTTTCTCTGCTGATATGGAAGCTGGTCAACGGAACTGATTCTGAACCAAAATTGAAATTCATACCCTATGAATCTTTCGGAAAATATGAAGACGTGATGCGCAGGGTACCCGATATCAGCAAGATAAAACGGTATTTTAATTTTGAACCCTCCTGGTCTTTGGAGGAAGGATTGAAAAAAACAATTGAATGGCAAAAGAACCTGAACCGTGATTTGCCATGATACGTTTTTTTCTCATTCCGGTATATAATGAATCTGAAAATCTAGGGCAGCTTGCCGGAAATCTGTGTGGTATTCCGTTAAAGGATAAGTGCTTCGTTTTTGCCGATGATTGTTCGACAGACGATACGGTAGACAAGATCAATGCGTTATGGAAAGGTCAGAACTACCACATTATCCGAAAAGTAAAAAATTCAGGACCGGGCGATTCATTTAACAAAGGATTCGAATGGATCCTTCAGCAGTCTTCATCTGATTCAGATATTATCATTACGCTTGAAGGAGACAATACCTCTGATTTGGCTATTTTGCCTGATATGCTTGCTATCAGTGGATTGGGATATGATTTGGTACTGGCATCGGTTTATGCCCAGGGAGGTGGATTTGTAAAAACCAGCCTGGCCAGGAGACTATTATCCTTTTTTGCCAACATGTTGTTGCGTACCATATTCAATGTTAAAATCCTTACCTTGAGCTCCTTTTACAGGATATACCATGTTCACCTGGTCAAAGCCATTAAATCGAAGTACCAGGTCATTATTGAAGAGAAAGGCTTTATTTCAATGCTGGAAATATTGCTGAAAGCCATTTCCCTGAAAGCCAGGATCATTGAGGTACCAATGATCCTCAACACAGATAAAAGAAGAGGAAAATCAAAAATGAAGCGGTTAAAGACTGCACTGAGCTACCTGAGATTTTTGTTTTGTTATTCGAAGAAATTTAAATGATCACTTTTAACAAACCCTATCTTACAGGGAAGGAAACACAATATATCAGTCAGGCTGTATACCGGGAAATGAAAATATCGGGGAACGGTTTGTTTACAAGAAAATGTCAGGAGTTCTTTCAGGAGCGCTATGGTTTCAGGAAATGCCTGCTGACATCCTCCTGTACCGATGCGCTGGAAATGGCAGCCCTGCTTTGTGATATCCAACCCGGGGATGAAGTAATTATGCCTTCCTATACCTTTGCATCAACAGCCAATGCATTTATTCTACGGGGAGCCAGGATTGTCTTTGCCGATAGCCGCAGCGATCATCCGGGTATGAATGAAGAAAGTATTAAAGGATTGATCACTCCCCGGACAAAAGTAATAGTTCCGGTCCATTATGCTGGCGTAGCCTGTGATATGGACATCATAATGGCCATAGCGGAAAAACACAACCTTTTTGTTGTGGAAGATGCTGCCCAGGCTATTGACAGTTTTTTTACAGGGAATGATGGAGTCAGGAAACCCCTGGGTTCCATCGGCCATTTCGGATGTTTCTCATTTCACGAAACGAAAAACATACAATGTGGTGAAGGCGGGATGCTGGTCATTAATGATGAACGTTTCTTCAAACGAGCGGAAATCATCTGGGAAAAGGGAACCAACAGGGCAGAATTTTCCCGGGGTGAAGTTAATAAATATGGTTGGATAGATATTGGATCATCTTTCTTACCTTCTGAAATAACTGCTGCATTCTTGTGGGCACAAGTTGAAGCTTTAGCTACTATTCAACTGAATCGAAAATGCATATGGCAAAATTATTACCAATCTCTGAGTTCTTTATTAGAGGAAGGATATTATAAATTACCTAAAATTCCAGAATATGCGACCAACAATGCTCACTTGTTTTATTTAATCTGTAAATCAATTGAGGAACGAAGCAATCTAATTGAGCATTTGAAACGAAATGGAATAATGGCTATCTTTCATTATCTATCTTTACATAATAGTCCGTATTTTCTGAATAAGCATGATGGAAGACCTTTACCAAATAGTGAACGTTTTTCAGAATGTTTATTAAGATTACCTTTATATTATGAACTAGGAAATGACTTAATCGATTACATTGTAACAAACATTAAATTACACTATCAATATAGTGATTAACAACTTGGTCATATCATTTTTAACCCAGGTAATTTTGCAGAGTATACTTACAATGGTAAACTTGGATCGATAAGTACAAAATGTTATACTTTTTCCAATATTAACTTGAAACTTTCTATTATCACTATCAATCTAAACAATTCTGCAGGACTAATTAGGACCATTAATAGTGTTATAAACCAAACAAGTCGGGATTTTGAATATATCATTATTGATGGGGGCTCTACCGATGGAAGCGTTGAGGTCATTAAATCATTTACAAATATTCGACCAGGAATTTATTCTGAGGTCAACAAAGAATACTCCATACCCTATGATCCCGCCCAAACGACTAAAGGTGTCCAGCCAGACAAGCCATGCGCCATGCCGATAACCTACTGGATCAGCGAACCAGATAGTGGCATCTACAATGCTATGAACAAAGGGATAATTATTGCCCGGGGAGAATACTGCCAGTTTCTCAATTCCGGGGATTGGCTGGCTGCACCGGAAGTGATCGAAAAAATGCTAAAAAACATTCCTGATTGCAGTATATATTATGGGAATATGGTTAAACAAATGCCCTATGGAGGAATACTCCGAAATAAAGAAATTCCAGTTAATAGTTTCTTGACATTTTATAGTGGAACATTAAATCATTCTCCAGCATTCATCAAACGATGTCTTTTTTCCAAGTATGGGCTATATGATGAGAATTTAAAGATTGTTTCAGACTGGAAGTTTTTCCTTATTTCAATCGCATTAAGCTCAGAAAAAGTATGTTACTGTGACTTGGATGTTACGTGTTTTAACATGAAAGGAATTAGCAATATTGAAAAAGAACTGAATGTTACCGAGAGAAAGATAGTTCTCCAGAAAATGATTCCTACAAGTATTTTAACTGACTATGAAAAATATAGCGAGTATATTGTGAAATTTAAAAGAATAAACCGCTTTAAAATTACCAGATGGTTGGTATGGTTTATCGAAAGGCTTCTCTTTAAAATGGAAAAAATTGAAACCCGATTTTTGAAGGAACATATAGTCTACTGAAATTATCCTGTTTAAGAAAAATACGATGGATACCATAAGATTATATTTACTCAAAATACTTAAAAAGTTTAGACTCATTAAGTTCTTTAATTTTCATCTCTATAAAACGATAAATGGGGTCAGAATAAAAGTTCCCATTATATATGGAATGGGGCTTAGTAATTATGTGACAGAATCCGACTGGCTTGATTCATTAATTAAGCTTTTCACCAGAGAAGACAGTCATGGATTTGTAGATGTGGGAACAAATATTGGGCAAACCCTCATTAAAGCAAAATCAATAAGACCAAAACTTGAATATATTGGTTTTGAACCCAATTCTTCATGTGTAATTTACCTGCAGGATTTAATTAAAACGAATAATTTCAAAAACTGTACAATTTTTAATTGTGCACTTTTTTCATCTGTACAATTTTTAAATCTTGAAAAGAATCTGAGTGATGACCTAAGAGCTTCAGTGGTATCATTACTTAGACCCGCTTATTTTAAAGAAAAAGAAAGTGTAATGGCTATTAATTACGACTCCTTCTTTTTGGATAAAAAAATTTCATTCGTAAAGATTGATGCTGAAGGCTCTGAGCTGGAAATAATTGAAGGAATGAAAAAATCAATTCAGAAGTATAAACCCATTATTGTCTGTGAGGTACTCGACAGTCATAATGCTAAATCCTTAAATTTCACACAATCACGAGCAACAGAATTATGTAGATTAATGCAAGCAATAGACTACGTAATTTTCCATTTAATTAGGGATCAACTTCACCACCAAATACTGGATTTTAAAAAAGTAAATGATATTTTAATCAAACAATGGACTACGGAAAGCATTAGTATGAATGACTATTTGTTTTGTCCGAGTGATTATGAAGCAGATGCTATAGATAGAATATCTCACTATCATGAAATAAACAGTAATTAATTCATCAATAAAAACAGCAATTATTAAATATAAACTTGGAATTGAACCATTAACAAGTATTTTTAGTCATAAGTTAAATAATTAGCTAAAATTTTTCCTATTTTTATAAACATTGAATTTAAAAAGTCCATACCGAATTTTTAGGAATTATTTCTTTGATTACTTAAATTCCCGCCATAGCAATATAAAGGTATTTAATTCTCAGATAATAAATACCTATAACTTTAAATCAATTATTAAAAACAGCATTAAAAGTCATTGGTTGTACCGGTTTATTAATTATCGCAAATATTTAAATGATTCTAAAAGTATTTTGAGTATTTTCAGCGTTAACGGCAATAGATTAGCAATAAAGTTTAATCGAAGTAAATATAAAATATTCTATACAATAGAAAATGTACATGAAAGGATTTCTCCATGGAATATTTATGAAGATCTTTTATTAGATGATAAAACAGTAAATTTATCATTGGGGTTTGATTATATTAAGCATGAAAAATACCTTAGATTTCCTTTCTGGCTAATGACGACATTTAATCCTGAAGATAATCTCGAATCAATCAAAAAGAAATGTGACCAAATTAATAGGCATAGTATTAATATAAATTCAAGAACAAATTTTTGCTCGTTTATTTGCAGAAGAGATTATTTTGGGGATAGAATTTTCTTTTATAACCAGATAAATCAGATTGATAATATTGATTGTGATGGACAGTTTATGCATAATAATGATATCTTGAAAAATCAATACAATGATAATAAAGTTGAATTCCTTAAATCTTATAAGTTCAATTTATGTCCCGAAAATTCAAATTATCCCGGATATGTAACGGAAAAAATTTTTGACGCTATCAGTGCAGGATGTATACCTATTTATTGGGGGTCTGATAATTGTCCTGAACCGGAAATTCTGAACCATAATGCTGTACTTTTCATTGACCTAAAGAAAAACAATAATTCAATTCTACAACTAATTGATTCGTTAAACCAAAACCCTCATTTACACAAAGAATTTGCAGAACAAAACAGGTTGACTGCGGAAGCTCCGGATATTATTTATGATTATTATATACAACTTGATAGAAAACTAAAAGAGATAATCTTTAAAACGTATTTGTAACCTTGTTTTCAGTAATTATTCCAATTTATAACAAATTTCGGCATTTTGAGAAATGTCTGATTTCAGTTTTCAATCAAACATTCCGAGGTTTTGAATTAATAATAGTAAATGACGGTTCAACAGATGGAAGTTTAGAAATTTTAAAGGAAATCTGCCACTTAAAATTTGCGAATAATGAAAAAAATCATCAGTTCTATTATGGCAATATTCATGTCAAACTAGTAAATCAAGAAAATATGGGCGTCTCGCTTGCAAGGAATATTGGCGTAAACAAAGCTAGTTTTGATTTTCTTGCATTCTTAGATGCCGATGATTGGTGGGAATCCACATACCTGGAAGAAATGAAAAATTTGTTGTTAGATTATCCAGGCGCCGGTATTTATGGAAGTAATTATTACCTTGTAAAAAATGGCAAAAAGAAAATCGCAAATATAGGTGTGGAAACATCTTTTAAAAAGGGAGTTATAAATTATTGCAGAATTTATGCTAATACCCTAACCATGCCAATATGGACTGGTGCAACCATTATTCCCAAAAGAATATTTGAATTTGAAAATGGATTCAACCCAATTTTAAAGTTGGGTGAGGATTTTGATTTGTGGATACGGGTAGCTTTGAAATATCCTGTGGTTTTCCAGAACAAACCCCTGGCCAATTACAACCAAGATGTAGAATTAACAAACAGAGCCGTAGGTTATCTTTATAATCCGAAAAACCACATGATCTGGAACTTGGAATATTTGGCCCATCAAGAAACCATTAATCCTGATTTTAAGCACCTTATTGACAAACTTAGAGTCTATATTTTGTTCCCCTATTATATAAATAATCAATACCATGAAATGGCAGCTAGAGAATTGAAGAAGGTTAACTGGTACAACCAACAACTTTCACATAAAATAAAATATGCCTTTCCGGTTTTTCTATTGAAATTATGGCATGGATTGATGAAGGCAGGATCAAGGTTAAAGCAAAAGATGGTATCAAAGGGCAACATAATATGAAAGTAGCCTTTCTGTTGGGTTCATTAAACCGGGGTGGAACCGAAACAATGATACTTGATATTTTTAAAGACAATAGCGATGTCAGATTTGCAAAACTGCTTGTTTATCGGGAGGAAGGTTGCCTCAGTAATGAATTTCATTCCACAGAATGGCCAGTTTATCTTATTAAACCAGATAAAACTTTATTTGCTCTGAATTATTTGTTTTTATTACGTAAACTGATTAAAAATGAAAAAATCAATATAATTCATGCACATCAACGCGTTGATGTGCTGTATGCCTGGTTTGCTTCCTTGGGATTACAAATAAAAATTATTCAGACTATTCATGATTTTGACTTTAAGTATAACAAAACTGGCATAATTACTATCAAACTTAGTCTCAGGTTAGCTTTGGGGAATATATTTGTGAGTAACCACCAAAAATACTATTATCTTTCCAGGTATAAACCGTGTAAAAAACATTTTCAGATTGTTGTTTACAATGGAGTTAATTTTGATAAGTTTAAAACACCTGAACTAAAGTTATTGCAAAAAGAACCCATTGCTGAGAATAAGCCTATTCAACTGGGAATGGTTGGAAATTTTAATTCAGTGCGAGATCACTTTACCATTTGTAGATTCCTTAAACTTTTAGCCTCTCAAGATATTGAATTCAGATTTACTTTTGTTGGAGGAAAGGATACCGGTAATCCACAAATATTTGATAAATGCTACCTTTATTGTCAGGAAAATGGTTTATCAGAAAAAGTTGTATTTACAGGAGTACGGTCAGACATTCCTGTCTTTTTATCGAAGTTGGATGCATTCATTTATTCAAGTGATCATGACACATTTGGCATTGCAGTTATTGAAGCTATAGCAGCAGGCATTCCTGTGTTCACAAATGACTGGGCGGTAATGAAAGAAATTACTGAGGACGGGAAAAGGGCTATTCTTTATAAAACGGGTGATGAAATCGATTTATTGAGCAAATTTTTGCGGTTTTGCCGTAACCCTTTACCCTATGTTAAAAATGCCAGTGAAAATGCAATTTGGGCAAAAAATTCTTACAATATTTTAAAACATATTAACGCTTTAAATGAAGTGTATTTAAGGTGATATGATCTTTTCATCGTAATTTAAAGAGGATAAATCTATTTATTAATCAAATCATTTTGAAGTTTTTTTCGAATTTTTTCACTTCCAAAGCTATCATTGCATATTTTGTCGTACTAATGATATGCGCATGGCTGTTTGTTCCCCGGTTTCTTCCGTTTATATGGATTTTTTTTGGGGCAGCGTCAGTAGTATCCTTCTTCTATTTTAGTTCAATACTTACCCACCGCTGGGCCAATATCAATCAAAAAATTTTCATTAAGAAAATATTTTTTACTTCTTTAACACTCAGAATTATATATGTTATATTTATCTATTTCTTCTATCTGGCAAAAACAGGAACTCCATTCGAATTTAATGCTGGTGATGCACTTGGATATCACAAAGAAGCGCTTTATATATTATGGCTATTTAATAGAGGTGATCTATGGTATTATTTCAAAGGTTATTTACAGGTTTTTTCAGATGCCGGTTGGCCTACTTTTATGGCTTTTGTTTATTTATTAACATTAAATAGTATTTTAATTGTACGCATTGTAAACGCATTGGTAAGTGCACTGATGATAGTATTAATTTATAGAATTTCCCAACGCAACTTTGGAGAAGCGGCTGCCCGGATTACTGCTGTCATGTGCATGTTATTACCAGCTTTTATTTATTATTCAGGGCTTCATCTAAAGGAGACCTTTATGATTTTCTTATTGATGAGCTTTATAGAAAGGGCTGATTATCTATTGCATTCCCGCAGTTTTACTATCATCCACATTCTCCAGGTTGTACTGTTGGGTGTGTCCTTGTTCTTTTTCAGGACCGTTCTTGCTTCAGCAGCCTGGTTTGCCCTTATCAGTGCATTTTTATTTTTTTCTGATAAAATGATGAGTCAGTACAGAAGAATAATAATTATTGTTTGGTTTGTAATTGCTTCTGTCTTTATTTTTTCCGGAACAATATTAAAAGAAGTGTCAGGTTATCTTGGGAATAGGACAACGAATCAGGAACAGAAATATGAGCATTTTTCCACCCGGGAGGGAGCTAACCAGTTAGCAAAATATGGAAACGCAGCCATTTTCATCCCTATCATTATTCCTGCCCCTTTTCCTACACTGGTGAATATCCCTGAACAACAAAACACGATGCTGATGAACGGTGATTTATTCACACGGAATGTCTATGTTTTTTTTGTTTTTATTGCCTTTTTTGAACTTATAAAAAAGAAACAACTTAGAAAAAATCTCCTGTTATCGGTCTTCTTGTTTTCCTATTTGCTCATATTAGCCAACAGTGGGTACGCACTATCACCCCGCTTTCATGTTCCAGCTTTACCTTTTTTCCTTATTTTTGCAGGATATGGTATTACACAAACTAAACTGAATTATTCAACTTACTATGTACTTTACCTGATATGTATTTCTGCCGTTGTAATCGCCTGGAACTGGTTTAAATTAGCTGGTAGGGGCATGGTTTAAAAGCTTCCATGAAAATTCTTTTTGTTTTTAGCGGGAACAAACCATCCGGGATTAGTGCAATCATCAAAAATCAGGGAAACTCGCTTTTTGACCATGGAATCGAAATTGATTTTTTCCCGATAATAGGTAAAGGAGTTGTAAGCTATCTACGCCATATTCCGGTATTAAAGAAACTGTTGAAGTCTCACCGGTTTGATATAGTACACGCCCACTATTCCTTCTCCGCGTATGCAGCAAGCCTGGCTGGTGCAAAACCCCTGGTGGTTTCTTTAATGGGTTCTGATGTTAACAACTCATGGCCGAATGCTTACGTAATAAAACTTTTTGCATATGTTTTTCAATGGAAAAGCATTATTGTAAAATCTGAAGATTTAAAGTTGAAATCAGGCTTTAAAAATGCCATTGTTATTCCAAATGGAGTTGATTTAAATCGTTTTAAGCCCCTTGATAATGCAGCTTGCAAACAGAAACTTTTGTGGGAAAATGATAAGAAATACATTTTATTCGCTGCAGATCCGCATCGTCGGGAAAAGAACTTTTTCCTGGCAAAAGAGGCATTCCAGAAATTAGGCAACGAATCAGTTTTAATGCAGGTGTTGTTGAATGTTCCCTATAAAGACATTCCTGTTTGGATTAATGCTGCGAAGGTTGTTATTCTTACAAGTTTTTGGGAGGGCAGTCCCAATGTGATAAAAGAAGCATTGGCCTGTAACCGCCCCATTGTTTCCACAGATGTGGGGGATGTAAGAATTTTGATGGAGAATGTGGAAGGTTGTTTTATCGCAAAACCGGATTCTGTTGATATTGCCGGGAAAATCAGCCAGGCCATGCATTTTGAAAACGCACCCAATGGCAGACAACGGATCATCGACCTGGGACTGGAATTGAATACAATTGCTGCTAAAATTATTGATGTTTATCATAGTGTTTTAAGAGGATCATCTTGTCAATGAGAATTCTCATTTACTTATCCCATCCTGCCCAATTCCATTTTTTTCGCCATACGGTAAACATCCTGAAGGGAAAAGGTCATCTCATTTATACTTTAACTAAGACAAAAGATGTCCTCTCTCATTTGCTGGATGCAGAAGGGTGGGAATACCATAATATTCTGCCAAAGGTCAGAGGAAAATCGCGGTTCTCCATTATTTGGAGTCTGATTTTGAGAGATTTAAAAATATTGTCATTTGCCAGGAGAAATAAAATTGAGCTTCTCATGGGAAGTGATTCAAGTCTGTCTCATGTGGGAAAATTGTTGAACATTCCCTGTGTCACTACCCTAGAAGATGATTATGAAGTGATTCGAAACCTGGCGCGGCTGACCTATCCCTTTACATCCCATATCCTGGTTCCGGATGTTTGTGATGTAGGGAAATGGAAAAGCAAAAAGATAGGTTATCCCGCTTACATGAAACTTGCTTATCTCCATCCACGGTATTTTATTCCTGATCGTTCGAAGGCAGGGGTGGATACAAACATCCCTTTCTTTTTATTACGGCTTTCCGGTCTTTCGGCACACCATGACTTCGGAATCGAGGGAATAAATATGGATTTGTTGCATAAGATTATCGCATTGATTGGTACAAAGGGTAAAATCTTTATATCCTCGGAAGAGACTTTACCTGTTTTTTTTCAAAAGTATCAGCTTGCGGTTCCCGTTTCTGATATTCATCACACCCTTTCATTTGCAACTCTTCTGGTCTGTGACAGCCAGAGTATGGCTATGGAAGCTGCCATGCTGGGTGTACCAGGAATCCGGATCAGCAGTTTCTCCGGAAGGATCAGCGTGCTGGAAGAACTGGAAAAGAAATATCAGCTCACCTATGGATTTCAACCGGATCAGGAAAATGAAGTTCTTGGAAAGATTGCTGAACTTTTAGAAACTCCAGGTCTGAAAAATGTTTTTGCTGAACGCAGAAAAAAAATGTTATCGGACAAAATTGATGTAACCGCATTTTTGGTCTGGTTCATCGAAAACTACCCGAGAAGTATTACCATATTAAAAGAGAAAACCGATTACTGTACAATTTTTTAAATTGAATATCAGACAATTTCACAATAGTTGAAATTATTTAATCTGACAATTTTATTTTATTTCAACATTATGCCGCTGATGCTTTCTGCGCAGAAGTTCAATGATGACAGCCGTTGGTTTGCAGAGGATAAGTTCACCCATTTTGCCGTATCGATGACATTCACACCTGCACCGATACGAGCTTTGGAGGATTGGAAGGTAAAACACCCGGAGATCAAGGGAATGGCGATCATGTTTTCCGCTGGCCTCGCCAAAGAGTTCTTATACGATAATAAACCTTCATATAAAGATATTACGGCCAACGCAGCAGGATGCGTGGCAGGATATTTTCTTAACAAACTTTACCTGAAAATCGAAAAAAGCAGCCAGAGGAAAAAAACTGAAAGACATTTACCTTTTTATGAAAGGAAAAGATAGTTTCAAATAACTTGATGCTGTTCATTGTGTTGAAAACTGCCATTGCCTTTCTTGTCCCGTCAAATAAGCGTTTCTGTTCCAGAACAATGTTCTGGATCTATTTCGTTGCTATCTTAATGCTCATCGTGCTGCCCATCAATACTCCGGGGAGTAAGCTGAACCTGAACAACATCATGGTGGTTAAAATCCGCGGCGACTATTTCGTGCATGCCCTGGTGTTTATCCCCTGGGCCTTCTTTATGACCGCCATGCGCCAATCACCCCGCATGTGGCTCCTCCTGGGACTCCTCTTCTCCACCGGCACCGAACTCCTCCAGTACCTCCTCCCCTACCGCCGCTTCAATATCAATGACCTGATATCCAACTCCCTCGGCATCCTCATCGGACTGCTTATTTTCATGCTATTACTCCGGAGATTGAAACCACGTCAAAGCACACGCTGATGGATTTCACGGTCAAACGATATTCCCAACTGCTCCATTCCCTGCTTGCGCAGGGTTTTTCATTTTTGTCCATATCAGTTTGTCTCCGCCTTCCTCCCCTAGGCCGGTGAACTTCTCCTTCAGAACGCCAAAAACATCATCAAACGCATACTGGTCAAAACCAGCGCATTCAATCGAACTTGATTTTCAAAAACTTGCGCTGCCCCGGCCGGTACAATAAAAAGCAACAGCCATCATCGGGGTGCCCCGGTGCGGTAAAACCACTTTCCTTCACCAGATCTTTCGGCTTTCCAAAGGAATATCCACATCATCGCAGACGATTTTCTTCTTGGCAAAGTCAACTCATTGGGAACTGATAAGACACCATTAGTCCAGGCACAACCCGGAAGAATGGCGTTACCGGAAAAATAACTCCGGAGCTGAAACAGGCCAGATGGAATATTTTTTGACGGAAAGCAAGGTCTCTTATTTTTATTTCTATAATACCGTAATATTATAGTTTTACAGAAACAAATACAACTCCGTATACTCCTTTTTATTTTAGGGAGCAAATCGATAAAGTCAAGACAGATTAAAACTCTGCAAGTAAAAGAAAATCTGCAATGTGGAGATGCTTGACCCCATCCACATTGTCCCGCCATACTTCATCCATTGTAACCACATATTTGGGATGATGGTCC
>Ga0255346_1003296_pt1 | contig 19173 bp, 16 predicted proteins | sample wastewater_treat_FD_194410 | JGI IMG/M metagenome (GOLD analysis project Ga0255346, IMG submission 194410) | Wastewater microbial communities from Lulu Island WWTP, Vancouver, Canada - plant22 | ecosystem: Engineered > WWTP > Wastewater > Unclassified | place: Canada: Vancouver, British Columbia... | reverse complement strand
CGGGCTTTGAGACTGTTTTGTGGTAGGTCGTCGTTCCCTCCACCAGAACATGATCCAATAAAGTCCAATATGGTACGAAACCCGCTGAAAACAGCGGGTTTTTTTATTGCCTTTTGTCCGATATGGTGCTATGTGATTCATCAAAATCCGGTCATTCCTGGGGTAGATTTGGACGATCTACCCCAGGGGAAAAAAGTCCATACCCCCAGAAAGATCATTTTTTACGAGAATAAGCATATGCCCAAAAGAATACCTCCTCTTTCCGATTCTCAAATTGAAAACGTTTGCCCTGGCGAAAAGCCTTTAAGGCTATTTGATGGAGGAGGACTTTTTATTGAGGTCATGCCGAACGGAAGCAAGCTGTGGCGTTATAAATATCGGTTCAGGGGAAAGGAAAAAAAACTTTCATTTGGTGCCTACCCCATGATGTCCTTATCGGATGCAAGATTGCAGCGTAGTGAAGCTCAACTTCTTAGAAAACAAGGAATTGACCCTTCTGCGGTTAGAAAGCTGTCCAAATCGCGGGAGGATGCGGCAAAAATGATGGAGTGTAAAGATATACCTTCTGTGCGAGCGGTAATTGACGGGACCTTTGAAATATGGAAAGGACGTTCCGTCCTTCGACTCACGACTGATGAGGCCCAATTCGTCAAGATCCTTTTAGATAAGCTGCTTTAACGAGGTGGACCATGGCTTTGACAGATCTAAAAATTCGCAACACAAAACCCGCATCCAAGCAAATGAAAATGTTTGACTTTGATGGTTTATATTTACTCGTGATACCTCCTGGCAAAAAGACGCCCAATGGAAGCAAGCTCTGGCGTTTCAAATATCGTTTTGATGGAAAAGAAAAACTTCTTGCCCTCGGCACCTACCCGGAAATCGGCCTTGCCGATGCCAGACAAAAGCGTGATGAAGCCCGAAAACAAATAGCCCACGGTGTCGATCCAGGAGCGGTCAAGAAAGCGCAGAAGCAGGCAAACACAGAAGAAACCGAGACCTTCGAGGTAATCGGCCGGGAATGGCACGCGAAATTCACCTCGACATGGACGCCCGGGCATGCCGTCACTATTATGAGCCGATTGGAGCGCGACCTATTTCCCTGGATCGGAAAACGCCCAATCAATCAAATCAAAGCGCCCGAATTGCTCGCCGCCATTCGCAGGGTGGAAAGCCGGGGAGCTCTTGAAACGGCGCACCGGATCAGGACCATCGCCGGGCAGGTTTTTCGATACGCCGTTGCCACGGGACGGGCAGAGCGCGACCCTGCAGCCGATCTTAAGGGCGCTTTGCCGCAACCGCGAGAAAGGCACCATGCCGCGATCACGGAGCCCAAAGAGGTTGCACCCCTTTTAAGGACCTTGGACGGCTACGAGGGACATTTTGTCGTGAAGTGCGCCTTAAGACTTGCGCCCATGTTTTTTGTTCGCCCTGGGGAGCTTCGTAACGCAGAATGGTCGGAGATTGATCTTGATGAAGCCGCTTGGAACATCCCGGCTCACAAGATGAAGATGAAGCAAGCACACATCGTGCCGCTATGCCGTCAGGCTGTGGAAATATTGACGGAACTGAAAGAATTCACGGGGGAAAGCCGCTACGTTTTCCCGTCAGGGAGGTCCTTTGCAAGACCGATGAGCAACAATGCAGTTAACGCAGCGCTTCGCCGCATGGGGTATGATGGGGAGACCATGACCGGCCACGGCTTCCGCGCAATGGCGCGGACCATCCTCGACGAAGTCCTGCATATACGTCCTGATTATATCGAGCATCAACTGGCCCATGCCGTGCGTGATCCAAATGGGCGGGCCTACAACCGGACGGCCCACCTTGAAGAACGCCGGAAAATGATGCAGACATGGGCGGATTATCTTGACGGATTAAAGGCAGGCGGCGTGGTGGTTCCGTTCAAGACAATCAAAGGATAGTGCCCTGGGATACTCGCCGGAATCCGCGTTCGGGGATTTGCCCTCCGACGGGAGCACTCCCACTAGACCCTGAACGCACGGTCGGGGACAATGAGGGATACAACGGGATAACGAAAGAAAGCTAAATTTCAAGTAGTTATCCCGTTTTTATTGCCTAAGGAACACAAAGGAAATGTAAGGAAAAGGGGGGATATTTTTTGTAAAGTAATGACCAAGTAATGACCAAAAAATTGGGTGGTGAAGGCTGGACATCACTCCTGAGGACCTTTTTAATCCTCCTTGGAAAGGAATGGATTTTCAGCGAACCTTCTTGTGGCCTCTTACATTCAAGGCTTTCCACTCCAGGAGCGGATGGCGCCGGATGCGGTTCTGTAGGGCCTCATCGCTGGTCAGCAGCTCTGGGGTTATCTCGCCCCGGTCCAGAATCAAATCGAGAAATTCCTGCTCCGGCGCGGTGAAGGGCAGCAGACTGGAAAGAAGATTGCGGCAGTCCTCGACAAGGCCCTTCCCGAACTGATCCTTCCGGATCTTTTCGCTCCCCACGGACCTCAGCATAGGGATGAGCTTTTGTTCCAGATCGGCGGGATCGACATCCACATCCTCCAGCGCAATGGTTCGCCAGTCCTTGCGGCTCATGGCGCCGTAGACCACAAAGGCCAAACGCAACCGGTCCTGAGCGAGGCCGTCCAGACGGAAGAGGTTGCTGCAATCGAACAGGTCCCTCGCCTGCCGCCGCGAGATGAGCGCCGAGAGTTTGCCAGCCGCGAGTTCGTGGACGTCCACTACTGTGATGCCTGTAACCTGCCAGATTCCGACCGGCTGTGAATCAATCCGCTGCACAGGCCACAGGGGGATCCGGAACATGAAATTGACATCCACCTCCAGGTTGCCTCCCTGGCCTCCTGCGCTGGGATATCGGAGCTGCCATTTGCCGCCCGCATGCTCCGTGGGCACGCGCCGGACCGTGTATCCCTCTCGGGAAAAGACCGCCTGCAAGGCCTCCTCGATCTTGGGCCGTTCAAGGAGCATTGTTTCCCGGTCCGCCGCACCCACGTAATTGAGATCAATATCCACTGAGAGGCGCGGCACGGCGAAGATGAAGAGGTTCAAGGCCGTGCCGCCCTTAAGGACCAACTTGTCTTTCAGGAAGGGATGGCTGCGGACGGCATCGAGCAGTTGCAGAAGCAGCGCGACCTTTTCCAGCATGTCCGGACGAAAGCCGGTGGCCTCCGCCTGGGCGGCGAGCGTTTGAGGGGAGATCTTCATGAGGGTTCCTCCCACGATCTTTCGTAGACCTCTTGGGGAACGATGAGGTTCCAGGCAGCCGCGAAGCGTCCCGCTTTCTGCCGAGTACGTTCCATATAATGGGGGCGCTGTGGCCGGAGGTCACGGATAGCCTTCAGGTGCGCCTCGTCGACCATAAGGCCTTCCCGGTGTTGTTCCAGGAAGAAGCCAACCTTGGCCGCGGTTGTGGCGTTGCCCAGGTAATGCACGTAGGCAGTCACCTTATCGAGATCGAAAAATTCCACGGACTCAAGGGAGCGCCATATCTCCTCCCAACTCCCAGCCAGGTCGGGCCGGTGGAGGACATCCACGAAGGTCCTCTCCAGACCTGTCACCCGGACCTCCAGGCCCGTACGGTCGGCCTTGACCACGTCGAAGGAGGCAGCGACTTGGGGAGGCAGAGCCCTGGGAAAGCGGAGCCCCTTGAACTGGTGGGATCGAAAAGCAACGGGCCGAGCAGGAGCGGCGGAAAGATAGGTGAAGTGCTCGTAGACCGAATAGGCTTTACCGTGTAACTCCATGGCCGTATGGTAGGCCAGCACGGCATCCTTTGTCAGCCGGGAGGCCAGGAGGAAAGGATCGACGGGATAGGACTCGGCGGAAGCCCCGGGCGGAACGACAGCGTAAAGGCCGCGACGCACTCTGACCAACCGGCCCGACTTCACATGATAGAGCAGGAGGGCCTCCTGCGTCCGCACATTACGCGGGCCTTCGGAGGCAAGGAAGGCGGCAAGCTCATCGCCCGTAAATACCGGATGTCTGTTGAAAAAATGTTCGAGTTTCATCGGATCGCCATTGACGTTTATCAGCGTAACACGTAATTAAATTACGTGTTTTGACATAAAATGTCAAGTATTATGTGGGATGGTAAGCGGGTTGACTTGACAAATATTAACAATATCCGTAAATTTATTACGTGTTTTGCATGTAAATGTCAAGTTAATGACGTAACCTTTTTCCCTTAGCCCATTCATATGAATCCCGAGACATCCCTGTTTCACAGCACTTTTCCCTAAGATCTTCGCATCGCCGAGACCATATTGATTTTTCTCCCAAGCGCATGCCTTTATTAGGAATGATCATCACCCATAGCACCGTCGCTGAATTCCTTGGCCTGAAGCCAAAAGTCGTTCAGTTGCGATCCAAAACAATTCAGGATCATTTTATCTATTGACATCAGCATATAAATTATACTATTAAACCAAAAAAGTTTAAAAGTATAATTTGTTTAAAAGAACTGGACGTCGAAATCAGTGAGAAGTGGATCGTGGATAAAGGGAATCCGGTCGCGTTGCGTCCCGCTTTCTCCGGATTCCATCAGCTATATGGCGATTGTTGTTGCTGGGACCGGTCTTACATTGGGCGCGTAAGCTGAGGTCGAGGAACACACATGAAGTATGCGGAATTAAGAGCACGTGAATATTTCAATCGCGAAGACTTGGTTTTCTTCGCCTACGGGAATCTTGTGGAAGATCCACCGGAAAATTTCGCTGCCCGCCTTCCGGCGCCACCCTTTCTCATGCTGGACAGGGTTCTTTCTTTTAAGGAAAACGGGAAGCAAGGTTCAATTTTGGCCGAACAGGATGTCCGGATGAATGCCTGGTATTTTCAGTGTCACATGCCGGGAGATCCGGTGCAGCCGGGATGTTTTTGCGTGGAAGCCTTCTGGCAGCTTCTCGGTTTTTACTGCGTCTGGCGGGGGGCTTTCGGATCAGGCAGGGCATTAGGGTGCGACGCGGTGTCCCTAAACGGGCAGATCCGTCCTTTCAACCGGGTTGTACGATACGAGATCGACGTGAAACGCTTTTTTCATTTACGGGACTCGGGTGCCGGTATTGCCATCGGCGATGGACAGGTATTTGTGGATAATGAACTGATCGCCCATATCAGCGGTGCGCGGGCGGGTGTTTTCGTCGGGATTTGAAATTTCAAACCCAAGGGAGTGATCAAATTGAAGAAAAGAGTCGTTATTACCGGCATGGGAATTATGGCGCCTAATGCGCACGGACTCGAAGCTTATGAAGAGGCTTTAAGGAACGGGAGATCCGGCATCCGGTTTATCCCCGAGCTGAGAGACCTGGATTTTGCCTGCCAGATCGGCGGCGTCCCGCAGGATTTCGACGTTGCGCTGAAGCGGTATTTCGATCACGAAAAGCTTCTGTCCATCAACGACAATATCGGATACGCCTCGGTGTCGGCGGTTGATGCCTGGATGGACGCAGGCTTGACCGTGCCTGAAGCCGAAGATGATCGCGTCGATTGGGACTCGGGGGTCATCGTCGGTTCTGCCAGAAGCGGCATGGATACCATTGCAACGCAACTGGTGCCTATGGTGAACGAAGGCAAGACACGGCGGATGGGAAGCCGCATTGTTGAACAGGTCATGAACAGCGGGGCCAGCGCCTGCATAGCGGGCATTCTTGCCTTGGGAAACCAGGTGACTTCCAATTCATCGGCTTGCAGCACGGGGAACGAGGCGCTTATTGAAGGAATATGGCGGATCCGCATGGGTCTCGCCAAACGCATGCTTACAGGCGGATCGGAAGGATCCTCACCCTACATCTGGGGCGGTTTTGACGCCTTGGGGGTCCTGTGTTGCAACTTCAATGAAGAGCCCGAGAAGGGGTCCAGGCCCATGAGTGCGTCAGCGTGCGGATTTGTTCCCGGTTCGGGAGGCGCCATCCTGATTCTTGAAGAATTGGAAACCGCGCTGGAACGCGGTGCCAGAATTTACGCAGAAGTTCTCGGAGGTGCCGTGAACAGCGGCGGCCATCGCATGGGAGGCTCCATCACGGCATCGAATCCCGAAGGACTCCGGCGCTGCATCCGGATGGCCGTGGCGGATGCCGGAATAGAACCCGGAGAAATCGACGCCATCAACGGCCATCTCACGGCTTCCTTCATGGATCCCATGGAAGTCCGCATCTGGTCGGAAGCCCTGGATCTGGGACCCTCGGATTTTCCTTACATCCATTCAACAAAATCGCTGGTCGGACATTGCCTTGGCGCCGCCGGCGCCATTGAATGTGTGGCTGTGGTTTTGCAGCTCCACAAGGGATTTGTCCACCCCTCGGTGAATTGCGAGGATATTCACCCCGGGATAGCCGCTTTCGCCCATAAGGTTCCGCAAAAATGCCTGGAGATCCCCGGCCTGCGTACCATGGCGACAGCCGGTTTCGGCTTCGGAGACGTGAACAGCTGCATTATTTTCAGAAAGTGGGAGCAATAGTAATGGATGAGCAAACGATCTTTCAGGAGATGGTGACCATTCTCATGGCCTACACGAAAGATGTTTCGTTGCTGGACAAGGCAACGAGGGAGACCCATATCCTTAAAGACCTGAAGGTCAATTCCGCGCGACTGGTGGATTTCATCATCAAGTGTGAAGATGTTTTCAATGTGACTATCGAGGATGATGAAGTCGGTACGATCGAAACCATCGGCGACGCCGTCTTGTTGATTGAAAGGAAACTGAGCTGAGGCATATGCGGTCGGAAATCACCAAGTCCATGCGGTGTCAATATTTTCTGGGACAAATCGGGATCTTATTGATCGCGCCTCTCAACGTTCTGTTCATAAGGACAATGAGATACAAGATCCGCGATCTCAAAAGGCTCCGAAAGACCTGCTTCGGGGAGTTTGCAAAGCATAACGGACCTTGGATCATCTGCGCCAATCATCTGACCATGGTGGATTCCATGATCCTGACCTACGCCATGTTTTCGCTGCTCCAGCACTTTTCCCATTTCCGGTGGATCCCATGGAATTTGCCGGAGCGGGATAATTTTCAGCGGAATCGGATTCTTGCCGTTTTTTGTTACCTTGCCAAATGCATTCCTGTCAACCGGGGTGGTAACCGCGAAGAAATGAAGAGATCCCTCGACAGGTGCGATGCTGTTTTGGCGGGAGGACAGAACCTTCTCATTTTTCCGGAAGGCGGCAGGTCCCGCATGGGGAGGATTAATAAGAAAGAATTTTCCTACGGAGTAGGGCGCTTCATAAAGGAGTTTTCGGATTGCCGCATTCTATGCATCTACCTGCGCGGAGACGAACAGAAATCTTTTGGAACCACTCCCCGGTTCCGGGAGCGATTTACAATGGCAATGAAGATCCTTGAGCCGCATCGGCCGGCTTTCAACGGACTCAGAATCCAGAGGGAGTACGCAGGGCAGATCATTGAATGCCTGGCGGAAATGGAGGAAGAGTACTTTGAAAGGCTGGGAGGGTCCGGCCGGCAGATCAGGAAAGACATTATATTTTTTGAGGAGGGCTCATGAAAAAAGACAAGGTGGATTCGATCCTCAATACAGCACGGCAGATGTTTAAAAAATACGGGATCCAGAAAACGAATCTGGAGGATATCGCCCGTCTGTCGAAGGTCGCAAAGGCGACGATCTACAACTATTTCGGGAGCAAAGACCGGGTCTACATGGAAGTTCTAAACCGGGAAGTCAGCGATATCGCCTCCCGCATCTCCGAGGCCGTTGGGCAAGTGAAGTCGCCCGGAGAAAAACTCCGCGCCTTTATCTTCACAAGCTTCAAACTGGTCAGGGAGGCCGCCGATATCCTGAATCTTCGCTCCGATCTCCTTCACCGGCTTCTTCCCTGCGCCGGCGATGTCCGCAAAAACCTGTTCCTGGCGCAGACGGCCATTCTCCAAACCATCCTGAACGAAGGGGTGAAGGAAGGGATCTTTAACAGCTGCGGTCCACATACGGTGCGGTCGATTGTCTATGCCATGAGAGGATTCGAGTTCACCTGGCTTTTGGACTCCGATAATGCCGATATCGATGCGGATCTCGATGAACTGATCATCCTCTTGTGCGGAGGAATTTTGAACCCTAAGAGGGTCACCTGTGCTTGAAACTCCGGTCTACTTTTATCTGCTTGCATTTTTTTCTGTTGCAGGCTGGGGGCTTGAATGTGTTTACCGGTCAGTGGCGCAGAAGAAACTCGTGAACCCCGGATTTCTGAAGGGTCCCTATCTTCCCATATACGGGACTGCGGCGGTGGTCCTGACCCTTATCATTGCCTCTATTCATGAGGGCGCGATTTCTTACGCCGCAAATTTCATTCCTCTGGTTAATCTCAAGATCGGGGCTTTGAACGCTCTCTATCTCACGATGCTGATCCTTTTATCAAAAGGCCTGGCCTACTTTTTGGTTACCACGGGAATCGAACTGGCTACCGGCCTTTTCTTCGGCGGCTTGCTGAAAAGACCGCTGTGGGATTATTCGGGCCAACCGCTTTGTTTCAAGAACCAGGTCTGCCTGAAATATTCCTGTTACTGGGTCCTGCTGGCATTTTTTTTCGAATATGCGCTGCTGCCTCTATCCCTTTTCTTTTACCGGTCTTTCGACCCGCATTGGATGTCCGCAGTTACGTTCTCCGTCTGCGGCGTCCTATCGATCGACTTCATCTGCAATCTCTCATTCGTTCTGCAGACGCGCGCAAAAGAGAAGGCTCTATCCGTCAGCCACGATGAATTCATGGACTTACTGACGCCCTTGCTCGATACGGCCGATGTCCAGCGCCTCTCGGAGTTCAGGCATCACGGATTCAACACCCGCCTCGAACACTCGCTGGAGGTGGCCTGGCGCAGTTACGCTGCAGCCAAGACGCTCTCGCTCGATTACGCTTCAACGGCGCGGGGCGCGTTGCTCCACGATCTTTTTTTCTACGATTGGATGAGGGAGGGACCGAGATTGCACGGCTGCAGACACCCTGAGATATCACTGCAAAATGCAGTCAAGACCGCTGATCTGAATGAAAAGGAAAAGGACATTATCAGGAAGCATATGTGGCCCCTGACCCTTGTGCCGCCCCGTTATCCCGAATCCTGGGTGGTGTGCTTTGTCGATACGTATTGCAGCATTAAGGATTGCGTTGTTTTAGTAAGGAAAGTCTGTGCAGGATAAATATCTGACTGGAATCGATATCGGTTCCACCACCGTAAAGCTCGTTATCTGTAACCCGGAGGGTGATGCGGTTTTCTCGCGCTATCGCCGCCACCATTCCATGACACGGGAAACCCTTCGGACAATGCTGGAAGAGGCCCTGTCCACGTTAGGGGATGTGAAGATCGCGGCGGTCCTTACCGGTTCCGCCGGAATGGGAATAGCCGAAAGTTACGGCCTTCCCTTCATTCAGGAAGTGGTTGCCTCGTCACGGCTCATCAGGCGCCGGTGGCCTGAAGTAAAGACCTTCATCGAGGTCGGCGGAGAGGATTCAAAAGTCATTTTCTTCGAAGACAAGTCCCCGCCCGACATCAGAATGAACGGCAGTTGCGCGGGCGGCACCGGGGCCTTTATCGATCAGATGGCCGTTCTCCTTGATGTGTCCATAGAGGATTTTGACTTGCTGGCCCGGAGGAGCGCCGCCGTTCATCCCATCGCCTCCCGGTGCGGCGTCTTTGCCAAAACCGATATCCAATCCCTGTTGAGCAATCACGCGCCGAAGGAAGACATTGCCGCCTCCGTCTTCCATGCCGTCGCCCTTCAGGCGGCGGCCACCTTGTTCAGGGGAAGGCGGGCGGAGAAAAAAGTGCTGTTCGCCGGCGGACCCCTGGGATTCTTCCCGGGGTTGCGGCGCGCCTTTGTGGATGTCCTCGGACTCGATGAGAGGGCGGATATCGCCTCAACAGAGCATCCGGAATTGATTGCCGCCCTGGGAGCATCCCTGTATTCTTCGGACGCGGCCTCTGTGACCCGCATCACCGGCTTCCTGAAGAAGCTCGAAAAGCTCAAAAAGGTACCGGTAGAAACAGGAACGCTGCCTCCTCTTTTCGCAAGCGGAGAGGAGTTTCTTGCCTGGCAGGAAAGGCATGAACGGCATGTCGTCGAAAAAGCGGACCTTCACGATCTGAACGGAGAGGATTGCTTCCTGGGGATCGATTCCGGCTCGACCACCACCAAGATCATTCTCATGGATTCCCGGAACAGAGTCGCGCTCAGCCATTACAGCCCAAACAACGGCGATCCGGTAAAGGCGGTCCGATCCGGTCTCCTGTCATTCGGGACAACTTTGACAGCCGCGGGCATTACAATCAGAATCGCACGAACAGCCGTCACGGGGTATGGGGAGGATCTGATAAGAGCTGCCTTTGGGATTGATGACGGCGTCGTCGAAACGATGGCGCATTACAGAGCCGCACGGACGTTTTCGCCGCAGGTATCTTTCATCCTCGATATCGGCGGTCAGGATATGAAGGCCGTCTTCGTCAAGAATAATGCGGTCTCTGATATTCAAGTCAATGAGGCCTGTTCCTCCGGATGCGGCTCTTTCATAGAGACCTTTGCCCGCTCCCTGAATTGCGATGTCGTTCAATTTGCGCAGCTTGCCTGTCAAAGCGACGCTCCCTTTGATCTGGGAACTAGGTGCACCGTCTTCATGAATTCCAGGGTCAAACAGGCGCAACGCGAGGGCGCATCCATCTCCGATATTTCGGCGGGACTGGCCTATGCTGTTGTCAAGAATTCTCTCTACAAAGTCCTCAAACTGACGGACGTGCAACGGCTCGGCAGTCACATTGTCGCTCAGGGAGGCGCCTTTCGCAATCCCGCCGTTTTGAGGGCCTTTGAAATGCTCTCAGGAAAAGAGGTGGTTCGTCCCGATATCGCCGAGCTCATGGGAGCATACGGCGCGGCCATCACCGCCCGGGAGAATTATCTCTCTGATGAAACCAGGCCGACGGGTTTTGTCGGCTTTCAGGCCGCCGCGGAATCCGGGACGGGCAGCAGGGAACCCCTGAACTGTAATGGCTGTGAAAACAAATGCCGGATCGTCAGGATCCGCTTTCCCAACGGGCGCAGTTACTTTACGGGAAACCGGTGCGAGAACCGCTTCAGCAACCGCGCTCGAACCGGCAGGAGAGGCGTCAATCTGGCGGCGGCCAAAGTGAAACTGCTTTTTGACCGGCCTCTTGAACCGGCAGGGAAGCCGATCCTTTCCTTCGGGATCCCCCGCGCCCTGAACATGTATGAGAATTTCCCCTTCTGGAGCGCCTATCTTACGGCGTGCGGTTTTCGGGTTGTCCTGTCGTCCCCGTCAACGACGGAACTCTTCGAGCAGGGTGTCCATTCCGTCATGTCCGACAATATCTGCTTTCCCGGAAAACTGGCGCACGGGCATATCATGGATCTCATCAACCGGAAGGTCGACCGGATATTCTATCCCAATGTCGTATATGAACAAAAAGAGCATTCGTCTTCGTGCAACAGTTTCAACTGCCCGGTCGTCACAGGGTACCCGGATGTGATCAGAAGCGCATCCGATCCGGAAAGACGCTACGGGATTCCCCTGGATTCGCCCGCCGTTAGTTTCAAAGATACCGCTCTGCTGGAGAAACAGCTTTTTCACTTCGTGAGTCAGTTCGGCGTAAAACGCCTGTCCTCAAACCTAGCGGTCAGACAGGCCCTGAAGGCTCAGAGCGATTTCAAAAGGCGGGTTCTTGAGATGGGAGGCGATCTCTTTGCAGCAGCCGAAAGGGAAGCCCGACGGATCGTTGTCCTCTCCGGCAGGCCGTACCATGTCGATTCCTTGATCAATCACGGCATTCCGGAGCTGTTGGCCGGTTACGGCGTCGATGTCGTGACGGAAGACGCGCTTCCCCTGGACACCGGGGAAGCGTTACTACAAAACGGGATTCTGACCCAGTGGGCCTATGCCAACCGCGTCATTGCGGCGGCGCAATATGTCGGCAACCGAAAAAACATGTCCATGGTCCAACTGGCCTCCTTTGGATGCGGCCTGGACGCCTTGTCCTCCGACGAGGCCAGGCGCATTCTGGAAAAGAAGAATCATTCCTATACACTGATCAAGATCGACGAGATGGCAAACCTGGGCGCCGCGAAGATCCGCCTGCGCTCTCTCCTGGAAGCAGACCGCGGCGATAATTGCGCAACGCCGCTTCCCGCCTATCTCCTGTGCAGAAAAGGAGAACGGGAAAAAATAATCGTCCCCTGGATCTCGCCTATGTATTCCCCTTTGGTGGCCCCGGCCTTTGCAGCCTGCGGCCTCTCCGCGGACGTTCTGGCACCGCCGGACAGGCAATCCGTGGAATTGGGACTCCAATATGTAAACAATGATCTGTGCTATCCCGCGGTCATCATCATCGGCGACATCATTAAGGCCTTCCGGTCCGGACAATACGACCCCGAGCGGACCGCCATTGTTTTTCCCCAGACGTTCGGCCAGTGCCGGGCGTCCAGTTACCTGCCCCTGATGGAAAAAGCCCTGCAATGCGCCGGATACGAAAAGGCCCGGGTGCTGTCCTTGTCCATTGCGGGCGGCGATTTGCAGATCGACCTTCCGATCGACAAGAAGGCCTTCCTCAAAAAACTGGCCCTGGAATTGATTTTCGCCGATGCCCTGGCGCGGCTGTACTATGCAACGGCTCCCCGCGAGATCATCAAGGGGAAGGCCGGAGCCATGCACCGGAAATATCTTGAACGGATCGCTGAGGAACCGGCGGATTTTGATTCCCTCCTCATCCTCTTGAAGAAAGCCGTCGCCGAGTTCAATTCCCTGGAGACGGCGAATGCCGCCATCCCTGTTGTGGGTGTATTGGGCGAGATATATGTCAAGTACAACGCCTTTGCCAATAACCGCATCGTGGAATGGCTTCTGGAACAGGGCCTGGATGTCAGGGTGCCGCCCCTGCTCAGTTTTTTCATGCAGTTCTTCACCAACGAAGCTTTCAATCAGGGTGCCTTTTTGAAAAGATCCGTGAAGGATCGCATCGCTTGTACACTGGCGGATCATTATGTCCGCCATCTCCTCCAACGCGTGGAGACGGCAATGAAGCCATTCCGCTATTACCAGGAGTCCGCCGGCCTCGGGGAACTGGCGGAAGAAGCGAGCCGAACGGTCAGCCTGGTCAACCAGGCCGGCGAAGGTTGGCTCCTGACGGCGGAGATGATCGCCATGCTTCAATGCGGCATCAACCATATCGTCTGCGTGCAGCCGTTCGGCTGCCTTGCGAATCACATTACCGGAAAGGGCATTTCCCGGCGGCTGCAGCAACGCTATCCCCGGGCAAATCTCCTCTTTCTCGACATGGATGCCGGACACAGCGAGGTCAATCTCCTGAACAGGCTTCATCTCCTGGTTGCAGCGGCGAGAGAAAACGCCGGAGAAATGTCTGATGTCCGCTCGCAGGCGCATGGTTGACCCGCCTCAATCAGTCGCTTGCTTTTCTGAATGGTTGGACTTCTCTCATCAGGTACTGGGGAGATGAAATTCATGTTCAAGGAATATCATTCGATACAGGGAGATCTGATGACCAAGGAGGAGTTGCTGGAAATTATCACGAAACTTTTGAAGACGGATGTCAGACTGGATTTTTTGTTGCGGTTGGAACTGGAAGAACTCAAGGTTCTTGTTGCCAGCATCAGGGACAGGATAGGTCAAGTGGGTCAGTAGTCCGTCCTGGGAAATAGAGTTTTTAAAAGTGATTGCGGCGCATGGCTGATGACGTGCGGTAGAACAGACAAACCATTTAAGAAGGGGGAAAGACAATGGATAGGATCAAAAAAGCAATGTTGCTGGGGCTCGGCTTGATCAGCCTCACGAAAGAAAAGGCCGAGGAGATTGTAGACGACCTCATCAAGCGTGGAGAGGTGAGCAGGGAAGCAAGGTGTAAAATGGTGGACAAGCTGCTGAGGGAAGCAGAAAAAAAGGAAGAAGAACTGACCGGGAAGATAAACGAAACTGTGCAGAAGACCATAACCCAGATCGGCTTGGTCTCGAAAAAGGATTTGGAGGCGATTTCGAAAAGGCTGGCGGAGATAGAAAAGAGGATGCCCTGAATCATGTCCATCTTTAAGGTTCATGAAACGTATCAAGAACTGAAGCGCTATGGCCAGATTGTAAGGGTTCTTGTCCGGTATGGATTTGGAGATCTCCTCCAGCGAATGAAGGTCAATCATGCAGCGCGGCAGAGAGTGCTCACAATAAAAACACAGGCTCTCAAAAATCTCACGACGCCGGAGCGTTTGCGTCTCGCCTTTGAGGAACTTGGACCTGCTTTTATTAAGTTCGGCCAGGTCTTAAGCAGCCGGCCGGACGTGCTTTCAGCAGAATTTGTCAAGGAATTAAGCAAACTTCAGGACCATGTCCCGCCGTTCCCTTTCAGCGATGCCAAAGCTTTAATCGAGTCCCAGTTCGGGTGTCCCCTGACGGAAGTATTTGACGATTTCGAGGAGGAGCCTTTGGCTGCCGCTTCTCTTGCTCAGGTTCATCGTGCCAGAACAAAGACCGGCGATGAGGTGGCTGTCAAAGTGCAGAGACCTGGGATTGGGAGCATTATTGAGACAGACATCCGCATCCTGCGCGACTTGGCGTCATTATGCCAACGCCATTGGCCGGAAAGCAGACATTATGAGCCTGTGCAGATTGTAGATGAGTTTGCCGGAATGATCCGTCGTGAGCTGGATTATATAAAAGAAGCTCGAAATATACAGAGGTTCGGGGAATTCTTTGCCGACGATGAGGCCATTTATATTCCCAGGGCTTATCGGGAGTTAACCGCGCCAACAGTACTGACCATGGAATACATCCATGGCATTAAGGTATCTGAACTGGAACAACTGCAGGCAACCGGACTAAACCGCAAGACCATCGCCATTAACGGAGCAAATTTTATCCTCAAGGAGGTCTTTGAATTTCATTTCTTCCACGCCGACCCCCATCCGGGAAACATCTTTGTTCTCGAAAATAACGTTATCGCGCCCGTGGACTTCGGCATGATAGGGACGCTCGATGAAGAAATCGTTCGCCAGTTGGGCATAGCGTTGACGGCTATCGTGAAAAAGGATGTGGATACGCTGCTAAATGTTCTCCTGAATATAGGCTTGGCGCCGGAACCAATAAATCGAAGAGTCTTCAGGACAGAGCTGGCGGATTTTCTTGAACGCTACCATGAACTCCCTTTGGGACAATTAATCATTAAGGCAATTATCGAAGATCTGATGGTCCTTGTCCGCCGTCACGGTCTTCGGTTTCCTCAGGAAATGGTCATGATGGCAAGGGCACTGGTGATGTATCAAGGAGTCGGCACTATGCTCTATCCTGAATTTAATATTATTGAACATGCCAGACCTTATGTTCAGAAGCTCATGATGCGCAGGTTGGATCCAGCCAGACAGTTGAAAGAAATCTCCAAACTGATCAGAGGAACTGCCTCATTTTTCAAGGAATTGCCGACCGACTTAAGGGAAATCCTGGAAAAATTGAAGAAGGACGAATTGGGAATCAGGTTTGAACATCGGGGACTTGATCGCCTGACCAGCGAACTGGATAGATCCAGCAACCGTCTGAGCTTTGCAGTGATCATTGCGGCCATCATCATCGGCTCATCCCTTGTGTTCCAAACGGGAGCAGGGCCAAAGCTGTTTGGCTATCCTTGCCTCGGCCTTGTCGGTTTGCTCGCGGCCAGCATCCTCGGTCTGTGGCTGCTCGTCGGCATCTTGCGCTCGGGTAGATTATGAACCAAGGACAGATGGAAAGATATGTATTCACCGTGCCACCGCTTGTCAACCCTTCCAAGGCGGTTCTGGCACGTGTCTCCGCCTCCATAAACGAGGCAACGGGGAGACGGTCAAGAGTCGGTGGTAGATCCTCCCTTCCTTTTCTGCGGCTGCTTGGCAGTTTTTCTAAGAAACCCTTCTTTCCGGGTTTTCCAGTGCCACCTGGCGAAATCCGCAAATGAAGGTCCGGGGTAACTTGGACGGCAAGGAGAAAGGCTGGCCAGTTGTTGTCCCAATGTTATTAAAAAGTTGACATAAGATGAAACCGAAATCGTTCCAGATTGTTCTGCTCCTTATCCTTCTTTCCTTCCCATGGCTATCCTTTGCCGGAGATGACGAAGCGCGGAAGTCGGACACCATCACCCTCTATCTGGAAAACGATTGTTTCGCCTTCGGCAACAATGACCGCTATTATACCCATGGGACGAAGATTTCATGGGTTTCCCGAGATCTTTCGGAATACCGCGACATCGTTCATGCGCCGTCATGGGCATACCGGTTCATGGAACGGATGCCGTTCGTCAACGATTCTGGCGATGTACGCACAATTTCCCTTTCCTTGGGTCAAAACATATACACACCGGAGGACAAGGAGCGAGGCGACGTAATTTTGAACGACCGGCCTTATGCCGGGATCACCTATCTGGGACTGGGGCTCCATAGCAGAGACCGGTATCGAATGGATACCCTTGAATTCGATCTGGGCATCGTTGGCCGTCATTCCTATGCGGAAGACTGTCAGGAAGAGGTCCACAAATGGATAGCTTCGGCCGAGCCAAGGGGGTGGTCACATCAACTCCACGATGAACCCGTGCTGAACATTTACTTTGAACGCAAGTGGAGAACGTTGCAAGCCAGAAGTTCGAGTGGGCTCGGATTCGACTGCATTCCGCACATGGGAGTCGCTGTGGGGAATGCTTATACTGGCGCTAACCTGGGTGGTCAGGTGCGTCTCGGCTGGAACATCCCGAATGATTTTGGAACGTATCTGATCCGGCCGGGATCGGACAGCAGCGCCCCCGTGGATGATGCAGACCCTCGTTTCTTCCGGCCGTTTCGTCGTTTCGGCATCCATCTGTTCTTTGCCGTTGATGGGAACGCCGTAGCCCGAAACGTTTTTCTCGACGGGAACACCTTCCGGGACAGCCACAGCGTCAGCAAGAAGCCGTTTGTCGCCGATATCATCGGGGGCATCGGAATGATCATCGCCCGCTACAAGATCACTTATTCCTACGTTCATCGGACAAAGGAATTCGATACCCAGAGGGAGGGACAGAATTTCGGGGCCATTTCCATTGCGTACACATTTTAACGTAAGCTGAAAATCACAATCTCGGAAAATCTCTCCGTATCGTAACTATCATGAATAAGCCCCCGGCTGTGCCGGGCGACTCATCAGAGTTTGACTCCCAGCAGTAATGGATACTCTTGTTTTTGGAAATCAGTATTTCAAGATCGTCCAGCGGTGTTTAACAATACTCTCCATGATAAAGTATCTACAAGACGTACTCCCAGGGAGGCTTCAGCGCGGGCCTATAGATTAATACCCGCGGTCTTAAAGGAAAAATGGCCGAAGCCTTGGTTTGGATGACTGTGTCGCAAAAAAGGGGCGGCATGGCCGCCCCCCGGTTGATACTGACTCACTCCTTTTGCTGCAAGTTCCTCACCATGAGAAAAATCTCCCGGTCCGTCATGGAATTCCGGAAGGTGCCCATGATGTCGAAGGAGTTCTTCAGGAAAAGGTTAGCACTCCTCTTGTTGTCCGATCGAACGGTGCAACAGACCAGGGGAGTGAAGACCTTTTTCAATGCTTCCTCCAGGAGGAACCTGCCGACCCCGCTCGCCCTGTATTCCTCCTTGACGAACAGGTGCTTAATTTCCGTCATGTACCATCCCCGCTCAACCAGGGCGACGCAGCCCGCTATCCAGCCGTCCTTGAGCGCGACGTAATAGCGGCCCTCGAATACGGCGAGGGAGTGGTATCCCTCGATGATCTCCCGGATCCGGAAGATGGTCGCCCTCTTGATCACTTTCTTGAATTCGAGCTTCATGATTCAATCCCTCCTTTCGGCCGGCCATTGACCCGGCCCTGGAAAACACCAGGATCCCCGTCTCCGAAAAGATCCCGCTGATTGCCGTTTGAATGCCGACCCCCGCGATGCCGGCGTGATCCGCCCGAGATCTCCAGGTCGAAAATACTTTCGACGCCTTTGCTCCAGGCGAGCCTGCTCGTGTGCTTCAGCTCACGGACCGGCTCCACTTCGAACTCCCCGTCATCGGCGACCCGGTACAACCGGTAAGGAACCGCCTCGAACTTGGAGACCTTCCTGAGATCGCCCAGGGCGCCCCGGAGGAGGCTCCAGGCATCCTTAAAGATCTCCGGCGTTGAGCAGAACCACCGGCCCAGGTTGAGCCGCCTCGCGTCGATGACCGTGAGCGGCCTGTCCGGGGATCTCCAGAGATAGACGGCCTTCTCGAAGCCGTTCAGGTACGCGAAGGCGAAGTCCGCCATGGGGGAGATAAAGTTCGTGACCTCCTCGATGGCATCGATCACCCCGTACCCCTGAAGCTGGAGCTTTCCGATCGCCCCGAGGGCGACGGCCGAATCCACGTCGTGGTTCCGGACACCGTACTCCCTGGCAATCACTTCCTTGTCACCGACGATGCCGTTGTGAACGCCGAAATTCCACTTCCCCGGGCCGACCTTGACGGCGAAGGGATGGGCGTTGCGGTCGTTCACGGCCCCGGCGGTCGCGAAGCGGTTGTGCCCGAGGGCATTGCCGTACTTCCTGTTGAAGAGGAAGGCGCAATAGCCTCTGGCGACGAAAGCCTTTCCCCGAAGGGCCTTCTTGGACATGAAAAAATCATCCGTCGACGTCTGGATGACGAGCCCCGTGGAATGCTGTCCTCTCACCTCGTCAGTGATGCAGAGCGCCTGCAGGAGGACGGAGGTCTTCCACGAGGATCGCCCCGTGAACCCGAATATCCCGCACATGGCCTACCTCCCTTCCGCGCCGGTTTCCCGCCTGAGGGCGGTCAGGAACCGGGCGATGTTGACGGTGTGGAGGCAGTGCCTGTTCGACCGGAACGCCCGGCAGGTGCAGGTCAGCGTGTCGTCGGGATTGAGAATGACGACGTGGATCAATTCGCTTCTCCGGCTCCGCACCTCCCAGGAACTGCTCACCAACCCGTGGACGAGCTCGCTGTCGGAGAGGGCGGCCGAGGGAATCCGGCTCGCGAGGTTCGCGACCGCGTTCACCGGCAGCGCCGGGTTTTCATCAGCCGCGGGGATTCTCCTTGTCTGGTGATAGCGCCTCAGGGCATTGTCGTACCGGACTTCCTCCTCGATGCCGTCCAGGTCGATCTCCTGGTTCGTCCAGGCATGCGACGGGTTAGTCTCGGCGTCCCTTGTCCAGTATCGAAACCTGGATACCAGG
>Ga0255346_1003289_pt1 | contig 19215 bp, 12 predicted proteins | sample wastewater_treat_FD_194410 | JGI IMG/M metagenome (GOLD analysis project Ga0255346, IMG submission 194410) | Wastewater microbial communities from Lulu Island WWTP, Vancouver, Canada - plant22 | ecosystem: Engineered > WWTP > Wastewater > Unclassified | place: Canada: Vancouver, British Columbia... | reverse complement strand
TTGCTGACGGGCACCTGATCGGTGAGATGGACCTGGCCCTTCTTGAGCGCATCAAAGATCAGATAAAGAGTCAAAACCTTGGTCACAGAAGCAGGCGCAATGGGCCGGTCGGCATCCTGCTCGTACAGCACCTGGCCATTATTGGCATCCAGGAGAATCGCCGACCGAAGCTCAAGCTGGGAAGCTCCGCAGGACTCAGTCACCCACCAGGAACCGAGCATGATCAGTAACAGCCAGAGAGTGGTTATGCGGAATAGTCGTGGCATCTCCATGAACTCCTTCCCGGTGCCGTGCGGCTCGATGCGCTCGCCAATCCAGGGAATCTTCATGGCAGCTTTCCCTGATGGTGCATCATAACCATTTGATATCAAAGGAACATTCGTACTGAAAACAAAGCCTTCCAGCACCTTGCCTTGTTCCGTGTTGCCTGGAGTTATCCTCTGCTGCCGCCATACAAGCCTGTGTAGTGTCACTGTATCTTTACTTAAGCCCGATTTGTCAACCGAAAACCGCCGTGTTGGCGGCAATCGAGGATACTTGGCGAGCAACTATAATCTTTTGCGCTGGTCTCAAACTATTTGCTATATATGAACACACTGGCTGGAAGCGAGAGTGAGCACTGCATGAAACCGCTCCACGCGGAGGAAACGAACTGATGTTAGGTCGGATGCTGGACTACCTGTCCCATGATATGGCAATGGATTTGGGCACAGCCAATAGCCTGATCTATGTGCGAGGCAAGGGGGTCGTTCTCGATGAACCGTCTATGGTGGCGCTGGACCAGGAAACCAGGAAGGTGGTTGCGGTCGGAAAGGAAGCCAGGGACCTGGTCGGCCGCCACGGTAGGCATACGGTCCATTGCCGGCCGTTGCGGGATGGCGTGATCAGCGATTTTGATGCCGCGTCGCATATGATTCGGTCCTTCCTGGGCAAGGTCTTCAAGCGCGTCCAATTGTCGCGCCCCAAGCTGGTGGTAGCGGTTCCCGCCGGAATCACCTCGGTGGAGAAACGTGCCGTTATCGAGGCCTCGGAAATGGCGGGGGCAGGGAAGATCTTTCTGGTCGAGGAGCCGATGGCGGCGGCCATTGGGAGTGGACTGCCGATTGACAAGGCGATGGGGCAGATGGTGGTCGATATCGGGGGCGGCACCACTGAGGTGGCGGTGATCTCGAAGTTTGCCGTGGTATGCAGTGAATCGCTGCGAGTGGCGGGAGATGAAGCCAATGAAGCCATCTCCCAGTACATCAAGCGCGAACACCAGATCTTCATCAGCGAAATGATGGCTGAAATCATCAAGATCAAGATCGGCTCCGCCGTGCCGCTCAAGAAGAACCTGGAGCTCAAACTGCGCGGCAAGGACCTCACCACGAACATGCCCAAAGTGGTGACGATCACCGATGCCGATGTCCGCCAGGCCATCAGGGAACCGACCCTGGCAATCATCGAAGCCGTGCGGCGGGTGCTCGAGCGAATCTCGCCGGAACTGGCTGCGGATGTGGCGGAAAACGGCATCTGGCTGGCGGGCGGGGGGGCATTACTGAAGGGCTTGCGACTCTTGGTCCAGCAGGCGACCGGCCTCGATGTCCGTAAATCGGAAGACCCGCTCCGTGCCGTTATCCGGGGTGCCGGTGCCGTAACCGAGAATTTTGATTTCTATCGTACGGTTTTCGTCAATTGAGGCTGACGCGACCCGTGAGGCGTCGTCACTGGTTTGCCGGCGCGATCATTGACAGTCTTTTGCGCCTTGTGCTATGGACAAACATCCTTTCCGCAAGTGCCCCCGTAGCTCAGGAGGATAGAGCTCGAGATTCCTAATCTCGGTGTCGCACGTTCGAATCGTGTCGGGGGCACCAGGTTGCGGTCCGTTGTCATGCCCGTTTCCATTGCCCACCTGCAGGCGCCGGGTTGATTCAGCCCTCCTGACCGTTGGGAGCCGTTCATGTCCGCTGTTTCCAGTTCGCGACACATCTACTGTGTGATGATAATCGGGGTGCTGGTTCGCGTGCTGGCCTGGAGCAACACTCACGTGGTCAACCCGGATGGCACGCTCTATATCACCCAGGCCAAGGCCATCTTCTACGGGCAAAAGGAGGCCCTCTACTGCGGCTTCACCTATCTTGCCAATTACTCCCTGATGATTGCTGGCGCTCATTGGCTGTTTGCGGATTGGGTGTTTTCCGCCAGGTTGGTGTCTCTACTGTTTGGCACTGCGACTCTGGTACCGCTATACCTTCTTCTCAGACGATTCGTCGATCCTCAGGTCAGTGCGCTCTGCACCCTCCTGTATGCCATGCTGCCGGTCTTTGCCGGGGGAAGCATTGACCTGATTCGCGATCCGGTCTGCTGGTTTTTTGTGACCATGGGACTATCCCTGTTTGTTAAAGGTGTTCAGGACAATAGCCATCTTCCCCTGCTCTGCAGCAGCTTATGCTTCCTCATGGCCGCCTGGTCCCGGATCGAGGCGTCGCTCTTTATCGTGGTTTCCCTTTTGTACCTCCTCACTGCCAGGCGCAAGGGAAACCTGAAAAGCCTTGTTTTTTTCACCGTACCCCTGCTGGTGATAGGGATGTCAGGGTTTCTCTTGGCTTATACCACCAGGAAGGTTGATATTACGGCTCGCTTGCGCCTCAATGACATCATTGACAGATTCCTCATGATCAAATCTCAATATCAGGGACTTCGCGAGATTCTAAAGTATGAGGCCAACTGGAATGGTAACAGCGTGTTCGGGTTCTTCCTGTCGGAAGCAAAAACCAATATATGGCTGGTGGCACTTGGAACGTTATTAAACCGTTTTCTGGAGAGCCTGCTCTACCTATATGCGATTCCCTTTGTTTTAGGAGTAAGGAACTCAGTTCAGCGAATCAGCAATAGTCCAGTAATCATTTATTTTATGATGCTAATCAGCTCTACCTGTCTCCTGTTGTACATCCATGTCTTTGCCTTCTGGTGGATGGATTATCGGCATGCAGCCCTATTTATCATTCCATCTGCCGTATTGATTGCCTTCGGGATGGACCAGATAATTGTCTTTGCCCAAAACCGATTCAAGCTTGGTAGAATCATGGTCGCTGCGATTCTTGCAGCCATCATTATTCTTACTACTCTCCCCAAGAACCTGTTGCCGCGGGACGGCGATTTGATGGTCTTTAAGGAAATCGGTGAATTCGTTGGTCGACGCGAAGCGAGCACTCGAGCCATCAACATTTCAGCGCCTAGCAACATCCATTCCTGGGTGTCGTTCTATGCGAACCTGGCTCATGCAGGAGCCGCCTGTCCGGTACCGACCGAAGTCGATTGCTGGGACCGTCATGTGAGTGACATGAAACGGCTGCTCCGGCATTTTGAGGCATCTCGAGCCCAATACTTCCTGTGGACTGAACGGCAATGGCCCGCTGAGGGGCCTGATCTGGCCGAGGCCGCAGCCCTGCTTGGGCTCAGGGAGCTCGGGCGATGGGATCACCCCATGACGGGGGCCATCAGGCTGTTCGAGATTGGAGGAGGAGATAGTTAAGGGAGAGGCCACCCTCGCTGGTGGATTACAACGGGTTCAATTCATGAAACGGCCATCACGGTAGATCCCGTTAGGGCAATATCCCGTGAGCAAGAAGGTCATGTAGTCGAATCGAAGGCTTTTATCGATAAGTCTTAAACAAACCTGCCAGAAAGCCCAATCCCCAGCTCATCTGCATCGTAGCAAATATTATAGGCACAACGAACATATATTGTCGTGAATGGGTCTGTTGACATGTAATGATGGAAGCGGCCGTGATGTACAACAGGTAGATTCCCAGTAAAGTAAACAAGCAGATCATGAATTCGGTATTTAATACAGCAATCACACCCAATACAATCAAAGCCAGTACGAACAATGGTGGTGCCATATGTAAAAGCGTGATGGCATCCGGATGCTTTTTAATGACATTGACACGTAAGATGCCATAATTAAAGAATTGCTTAGCCAGTGAGGACAAATTGCGACGCGGGTAATAATAAGAGACTATTTCTGGCGAATAATAAATTCGGTAACCCGCCTTCCGAATCCGCCAATTGAATTCCGCATCCTCGGAAATATGCAGTTCTTCATTAAAAAAGCCTACTTGGTCGAATAACTCTCTGGCGTAGGCGGCATACACCACGGTATCGACAAAGCAGGGCTTCTTATGAAAGCGATAGCGTGCACTGGGAATGCCGAACCTGGAAGCCATGGCCAAACCGATGGCACACTGCAAAAAGGATTTCCCGGTGTTCAGCTGGGTTCCGCCTGTGCATTTCACTCCTTGTTCCCGCATCAATCGGATATTTTGTTCAACAAAGTCATTTCTTATCTGAGTATGAGCTCCAAGAATAATTACAACATCTCCCCTGCTGTTTTTGACTCCAATATTGAGAGAAATGGGGGTTCTTCTCAAGGGGTTAGTGAGCAACCGGATGTTCGAATAGGTTTTTGAAAATTCCAGCACTTTCTCCCGCGAACCGTCCGTTGAGCATCCATCAACCACGACTATTTCCATAAGATCAGCAGGATAACTTTGAGCGAGAATTGAATTCAGACAGAGTCCAATTGACTCTATTTCATTCAGCATGGGAATGACAATGGAAACCGGGACAGGGCTTAAACGTGCCTCAGGGTGCGGGTGGTCTTCTCCCATAAATCAGGTTCCGCTTAATGATAGAATTTTACAGATGGTTCTGAGGAGGATCTTGAGATCGAGCAGCGGGGATCGATTCTTGAGCCAGTAGAGATCATACTGCAGTTTAACGAGCGTTTCTTCGACACTGCTGCCGTAGCGATACTTGATCTGAGCCCAGCCGGTGAGTCCGGGCTTCACTGCCAGGCGCACCGTATAAAAGGGAATCGCCTCCGTCAATTGAGCATAGAATTCAGGCCGTTCCGGGCGAGGTCCAATGAGGTGCAAATCGCCCCGCAGGATGTTGACGATTTGCGGCAGTTCGTCCAGTCGCATCCGCCGCAGCACCTTACCTATCTTGGTTACGCGGGGATCGTTTTCGGTTGCCCATTGAGCTCCGTTAGCCTGTTCCGCATCGACCACCATGGATCTGAACTTTACCAATCGAAAGAGTCTCCCTCCTTGCCCAAGGCGGGTTTGGACGTAGAACACCGGACCCGGGGAGTCCAGTTTGATCAGAGCCGCGAGGATGGGTCCAAACAAGACCAGAAAGAGAGCGCCAAACACGCAGAAGAGATGATCGATGGTCCATACGAACAGGCGATAGGAGAGGGAAATCTGGCCTCCGGCAAGGTCTGCCGGCAGGAGCCAGTCATTGGCGACATGCTGAACCGGCACCCGTTCCGTGAGCGCCTCATAGAGGGCCGGCATCTGAATGATAGGCAAACCGGCCGCCTGACAACTGAGAAGGATCTTGAAGAGTTCGGCCCGCAGGTGAACGGTTGTAGAGTAGACGATGGCATTGACCTGGTGATGGTTGGCGAGGGCGAGCGTGTCACTGACTGGCCCCAGGACGGGATAGCCGAGCACTTGGGGTTTGCGCCGAAAAAGATCGTCGTCTAAAAATCCGACAATTTCATAGTCGGCCAGTTCATGCTCCTGCACTGCCTGCGCGAGAGCCCGCCCTCCCCACCCGGCACCGATGATCAGAAGGCGCTGTTGAAAGGCGTTGCCCCAGATCGACGCAGCCCATTTGGCGCGCCAAATCACCCCGGCAAGGAAGGCAAGCACTACAAAAAAGAGCACCGGCAGGCGCGGCAGGACGTTTCTCGGGGCGACAAAAAAGAACAGGAGGTAGACGGCGAGACTGACCAGGGACACGCCCAGAAACCGTTCCATCACCTGGTCGGTCTTGGTGGTCAGGCCTGGGGTGTAGAGATCGAAGGCCCACATGAGCAACAGCCAGAGCATGGCAATCGCGGGAATGTAGACCCTGAACAGTTCAAAATCGTCGCGAAATGATTCGGGTCTGGTGAGATTCCAGAGGAAAAGAGCAAAGAAACCGGCCAGGCAGGTGAGGCAAAAATCCCCGACACCCAGAACCACCTTGCGTTCATTGAGGGTGAGGTTAACGTTCCTCAAGGTTCTCTCAGTTTCTCATCACTGATTTTAAACCGGAGACGACCACCCTATCGCTCATGCTGCCTGACCTCATCCTTGATCCGCTTGACATGCCCCCTGCCGAGCCCCTTCACTTCGCAGCCGAGCTCAAAATAACGGTGGATAGCCCGGTCGTCCAGCATCCCGAAACAGTCTATGACGGCAAGCGGCTTTCCGGCCATTTGTACCACTTCTTCTGGTTGCAAAGCCCGGTAAGCTTGGTGTCGCACTGCCAGGACCAGCGCGTCGGCACCCTGGAGGGCTTCCGGCAGAGTCCTTTCAATCCGCAGGTCACTGAGCTTTTCCTGGTTCCGAAAGAATCTGCCTCGGGAATGGCCCGGGGCCGGGTAACTGTCCTGCTTTTCGAATTCCCACCAATGGGCGATGTAGGGATCGTGAACCAACACATCGGCTCCCATCTCGGTGAGTTTGCGTACGATCAACTCGGAACCGCTGTAGCGCGTATCACCAACATCCTCGCGATAGGATGCGCCGAGCAGTGCTATCTTCGAGGCGGCGACGATCTTACCCATATTCCTCAGGGCGTCTCGCACCAGCCTGGCGGCGTGGAGGGCTCGCGTATCATTGATATCAATGGCAAGTGGCGTGATCTGGAAGATGTCATCTTCAAAGCCCATCAGGGTCTTGTAGGACCAAATGCCCAAACCGCCGTCCTTGGGCAGGCAGTAGCCGCCAATTCCCGGACCGGGAAAAATCATGTTCGAGTGCGTGGGTCGCACCTTGATTCCATTAATCACCTTGATCAGATCGACCCCGTTACGCTCGGAAAAGACGCTCCACTCATGGAGAAAGGCCAGGATCGTGGCACGGTAGGAATTTTCCACAATCTTGCAGGTCTCACTTTCGATGGGCCGGTCAAGAACGGTCAGCGGGTAGCGGTCGGTGTTAAGAACCCCGGCGAGAAACTGCACGACCCGTTCTCTGGCTTCGGCGTTGATCCCACTGCACACCCTCCAGAAATCACGGATGGAGGCGACGTAGTCTCTTCCCGGCATGACCCGTTCGAAAGAATGGGCCAGAAGGGGCTCCCGGTCATGAATGCCGCGTTTCATGAAGGCTTTCTTAATGATCGGGTAGGCAATGTATTCGGTGGTGCCGGGGGGAACGGTTGTCTCGATGAGCACCAGGCAATCAGGCTTGATCTTTTCGCCGATGACTCTCAGACTGTCCTCGAGCGCTCCGATGTCGGCCCGTCCCTGAGCCACATCTCCAAGGTTCTGCTTGACGTAATCACACTGTACATCCACCACCACCACGTCCGCCAGGCAAAGGGCGTCATGGGTATAGGTGGCTGTCAGGGTTTGCTTTTCTTTCACGCACTGGCCAATGATGTGCGCCACCTGCGGGTCTTCGGCTTCCACCGGGGGAAGTCCTCGATTGATGTAATGGATCTTCCAAAAAGACCTCGTTGACGGGCGCTGCATGCCGATGACGAATCTGCTCGGTTTTCCGGTATCCTTGTCGGTCGAATCGGCAACGACCGCGGCCATCACTGCGCCTACGAAGCCAAGCCCCATGACCACGACGATCTCTCGTCCCAATTGGCGCTGGTCGTGGACAGTCTTCTGTAATCTCTTAAACTCCGCCCCATAATCGTCTTCACTGGGGAGCGGAAAAACCTCGCCCGCAGGACATACCGACTGCATGGTTCGGGGGACAGCTTCCTCTGCTAGACTCGATTGGTTGCGCTTGGCACTGGACATTGGGACTCCTAAATCATCGTTGATGACAGCCTTATCGTTCTATCCGGTGGCAGCTTGCATCAAAAAACCGGCCACCAGATCACGCTGAAAATTGAAGTTTGCACTATACCTGTCTGGCATGCAAAATCAACTTCTCCGTCTCTCCGATTACTTCTCTCGTGGTATTACTTGCGGAACACCGGGATTGAACATCCTGTACAATACCCTGCGACGGCCTTGAAGTGATCTCACCGCCCGATTCTCTCCATCAAGATCCGCACAATCTGTTCCGCGCTGTGCCCATCACCATAGGGGTTCTCGCCACGTTTTGGCAGGCTGGTGAGAGCATCGGTCACCGTGTTCACCAGCAAAGGGGTATTAACCGGTGGAGCCAGGCGATTCCATCCGAGCTCCACCAGCTCTACCCATTCCGTTTCTTGGCGGAGGGTCACGCAGGGGACCTGGTAGAAGAATGCCTCCTTTTGGACACCCCCGGAGTCCGTGACGATGAGCCTGGCGTGTCGTTCGAGCATGACCATGTCCAGGTAGCCGACCGGGGCGATCACCCGGAGTGCCTCGGCAACACGGACCATTAGACCCTCCCGCTCCAGCGCCTGGCGAGTGCGTGGGTGCAGGGGAAGGATGACCGGGATGGTCCGGGACACCTCGATCAGTCCCTCAAAAAGCGTTGTAAGGGAGCTTCGGCTGTCGGTGTTCTCAGCCCGATGCACGGTCGCCAGGACATACTCCATGGATTTTAGCTGGAGGCTCGGCAGAATGCGGCTGGTGCGCTCGGCCTTTGCCCCATAGTAGAGAGCCGCATCGTACATCACGTCGCCGACCAGGTGGATGCGGTTCTCGGCAACCCCTTCGGCAAGCAGGTTCAGTCTGGCAGTGGTGGTCGGGGCGAAAAGGAGATCCGATACATGGTCGGCGACAACGCGGTTCGTCTCCTCGGGCATGCGCCGATTGAAAGAACGAAGCCCTGCTTCCACATGAGCCACCGGAATGTTGAGTTTCGCCGCGGCCAGGGCCCCGGCCAGAGTCGAGTTGGTGTCGCCATAAACCATCACGCTGCCTGGTTTCTCTGCAGCCAACACCTGCTCGATTGCTTCCAGCATTCGTCCCGTCTGCCAGCCATGAGACCCCGAACCGATGCCCAGGTGGTAATCCGGGTCGGCAAGGTCCAATTCTCTGAAAAAGACCTCCGACATGTTGTCATCGTAATGCTGCCCCGTATGAACCAGTATTTCCTCGATTTCGGGAACGGGACGGAGGGCTCTCGAAACTGCCGCCGCCTTGATAAACTGCGGTCTTGCACCAACGATGGTGACTATTCTGATCGTCATCGGACGCGACTTCCTTACTAGATCAAGCCAGCAGCCTGGCATAAAACTGGCGCAGGTTTTCTGCTTCCTTTGCCCAATTGAACTCGGTAGCAACCGCTGCCACTCCCTTCCGTCCCATCGCTGACGCCTCCTGCGGATGTTCCAAGAGCCACTGAATCGCTTGCGCGATCGCCTGGGGGTCGAGAGAATCCACCAGCAGGCCGCATCCTGCTTTTTCAACAATCTCCCGCCAGAGAGGAAAGTCGGAGGCAATCACAGGAATGCCGGCTGCCATATATTCAAAAAGCTTGTTGGGATATGAATCGGTGTGATTGGGACCCGGCAGGAACAGGGCAAGGCCGATGCGAGCTTCAGTGAGAAGCTGTCTGAGGTTTTCTCTGGACAGCCAGCCCCGGTAATCGATGCGGTTGGCTCCGACCATCCCAAAGACCTGTTCGGATAAACTCTGGGGAGTAAACGTACCAGCCAGGACAAGCTTCGCCTCCAAGTCATTGGGAAGCAGGCCCAAAGCCTGAACCATCTCCTTGATACCTCGCTCAAGGCAGATCCGTCCGGCATAGAGCAAGTGATGAGGTCGGTGTTCGTGGGGCTTGACCGACAGCGGGATCAATTCCTCGGCCATGGGGAAGTTCCGGATGAGCTGCGTTTTGCCGCGCGGAAAACGACGACAGATGGTTGGTGTGACGCTGATCACCCCGTCAAAACAGGCTGCTCCCAGATGTTCGACCATGCCGACGATGCCGGCGATCCACTTTCGCCAGGATGATGGCAGATAATCCTTGGTGAGGATATCCTCGGGCACGTTTTCATGGGCGTCATAGATGACTCGCTTGCCGAGCAGCTTGAGGAAGATGCCGATGGGGATGAGTTCCGGATCGTGGAAATGATAGAGGCTTGCAGTTTCATCCAAAGCTGCCCGACAGATCCCGATCACGGTCCGGGTCATGCGCTCAAGCTGGTTTCGCGCTTTCGGCACCGCATGAATTTCAACCCCGCCGATGCTCACATCGTTGTCATGCTGGGCGATCAGCGTCACTTTGTAGCCGGCTGCCGCCAGGCTGGTGCATTCTTTGTAAAAGATCCTGATATCGAAGGCCTGGTGTACCGACGTGAGATGCACCACTTTAGTCAAAGATCACCCCATTCAAGCGGGACCATACTGCCAGATTGACCCATCGCCAGACTCGACTGTCGTAGCGCCTCTGCCCGCTGACGACCGCATGCCAGTCCCGTTTGAGCATTGGCAGGTGCAGGGCAGGGTTGGCCACCAGTTCCTCACTGTCAAGGATACGCTCGACCCAGCTCTGCAAGCTGCCGCAAAGCCATTGCTTCTCAGGCGTTTCGAAGCCGATCTTATCCTTTCGATCGAGGATTGCGTCCGGGACAAGCCCCCGCATGGCCTCACGAAAAATCGCTTTGGAGGTGCCGTTGGGGGCAATGATGAATTCCTCGGGCAAGGAAAGCACAAAATCCACCAACCCGGGGGTGAGAAACGGCACTCGACTTTCGATGGAGCAGGCCATGGAATTGCGGTCTTCATAGCGGAGCAGCATGGGGAGACTGGTTTCACAAAGGGTCCGATGCAGAGTCTCTCGTAGTCCTCCCCGGCGATGAGCATGCGTCTGCTCCTCCACCCCCCGCTCCTGGAACCACGTTCGATTCAGCCACCGCGGCCAAAGCTCTCTTCCCACGAGTGACCGCAACCCGGTTTGCGCCGCATCCGGCAGAAGAAACCGGCCAAGATACTGCAAGAGACTGTTCTTTCTCGGGATGCTGGATGCCTGGTGCCAGAACCTGAGTGCGTCGTGCCAGAGGCCGTGCCGAATCAGCGAGGCCAGGCGGGCACCGGCATAGTATTCATAGCCACCCAGCAGCTCATCAGCCCCCTGGCCGTCGAGCATCACCTTGATACCGCTGGTTCGGGCCGCTTGAAAGACCCGCATTTGGCTGTAAATGCTGGTGCTCGCAAAAGGCTCGCCTTGAACCTCCACCAGACGCACCAGGTCCTCAACCAGTTGCTTGGGTTCCAATGCCACCTTGTGCCCGACCGTGCCGCCGTTGCTGCCAATGACATCCACCCAGCGCTCTTCATTGAGCGCCGGATCGTCGGCCAGATAGCTGAAGGTGTGAAGCACCTGATCAGGCTCGTGATAGCGCATGGCCATTACCACGGAAGAGGAATCGATCCCCCCCGAGAGCGCTGCTCCCACCGGGACGTCACTCCGAAGATGCAGCCGAACACTGTCCAGAAAGAGCTGGCGCAACTGCTGCGCTGCTTCTCGGAAGGACAGATCACAACGATGCTCCAGAGTCGGTTCCCAGAAGCACTTCAGGTGAGTCCGGCGCGGATGGTCAAGCGATAGTTCGAGGCAGTGAGCGGCGGGCAGTTGCTGAATTCCAGCAAAAAGAGTCTCTCCCCCATGATCCGTGAGTCCTGAGCGCAGATAATGATAGAGGCGCTGAGGGTTCACGCGCCGACTCACTCCGGGAAGCTGCAGCAGAGGGTTGATTTCGGAGGCAAACGCAAACCCATCTCGCCAGCAGGTGTAGTAAAGGGGCTTGATGCCGAAGAAATCACGGGCCAGAACGAGCTTTCGCTGAGGAAGGTCGAGGATGGCAAAGGCAAACATCCCCACGGTGTGCTTCAGAACTTGCGTTCCCCACTCCCCATAGCCCTTGAGCAGAACCTCCGTGTCCGTCTGAGAGTGGAACCGGTGACCCAGGGCTTGCAGCTGAGCCCGCAGTTCAAGGTAATTGTAGATCTCGCCATTATGGACGATCACCCGGTCACCGCCGACAGCAGTCATAGGCTGCCACCCGGCTTCAGTCGAATCAAGGATGGAAAGTCGGCGGTGGGCCAGGACCGCTTTGCATTCACCCTGGTGGTCCAGAGTTCGCCCGCACTGCAAACCTTCCGGCGTCATCACACACCAGCCGAAATCGTCAGGCCCCCGGTGATGGAGCGGAGCCGACAGACAATGCCCGACGTCGCTGGTGATCACGGTTGGCGCATCTAGAACTAAGCCTGCTATGCCGCACATTTTTAGGCATCAATAAAGGTTTTGAACCACAGCTCGATGCACAACGCCCCCCAGACAATCCTGCTGAAGCTCTTTTCCTGGTTTATCGCCACTTCCAAATTGGCTGAATCAAATATGCCGCGCTGAGTTGCCGCGCGATCGAGCAGCACTTCGCGGGTAAACTGGCCGACTGAATCTCTGAACCAGAGGTGCAGCGGCACAGGAAAGCCCATCTTGTCTTTCCGGTTAAAGATAGCTGGCGGAATCATGCTTTTGATGGCCTTGCGGAAGAGATACTTCGGCTGGCCACCCTTGAACTTGATTGCAGGAGGAATCGATGCGACAAGCTCGGCAATCCGGTGGTCCAGGAGCGGTACCCTGGATTCCAGCCCCCACGCCATGCTCGTCCGGTCCTCCACATGCAGCAGAGCAGGTAGATGGACTTTAAGGTCAAAATAGAACATCCGATTCAGAAACGACGCAGCATTGGAACCATAGAAGATGCCACGGAACCGCTCCATGGCATCCTCCGAACCGCTGAACAGATCCCTGCGGTAAATCTGGCGCGCGTCTGCCGAACGGTCCATCAGCCGATAGTACCGCTCATCCTGGGGCGCAAACAGCCCCTTGGACCAAAAGTGCTGCAGCATAGGCACATACTGCTGCAGCATGGGCAGACTGGGGATGATGGAGGACAGCGTAGCGGCATAGCTCGCTCGCTGGTCAGTCTCTTCAATGGCCCCCTTGAGACACTCTTCCAGGTATCCCACGAGATAACGTGCATATCCGGCAAAGATCTCGTCCCCGCCCTGTCCCCCGAGCACCACTTTGACATGCTCTGAAGCTAACCGGGAAACAAGGTACTGGGGAAAGATGCCGGGGCCGGCGGAAGGTTCGTCCATGAAATAAATGATCTTCGGTAACACTCGCGTGAAGTCCTCGGCGCTGCAGAAGACCTCGAGGCTTTCGGCCCCGCAGTGATCAGCCGCCAGGCGGGCGTATCGCGTTTCGTCGAAGGCTTCACCTTCGCGGAAAGCCCCCGTAAACGTCTTCAGCCGATCCCCCATGGCATTCAAGGCGGTGGCGAGACAGACGACGGTGGTAGAATCCAGCCCCCCGGAAAGATGAGCCCCAAGGGGAACATCGGACCTCAGGCGGATCTTGACAGCGTCCTCGATCAGCATGCGCAGCCGATCCACAAAGTAATCTTCGGTGTGATCGAGGTCCATGTCGAAACTCAAATCCCAGTATTGCCTCGTTTGTACAATTTGACCCCGGTCGTTCACGATGAGGTAATGCCCGGGGAGCAGCTTTCTAATCCCGCGAAAAAGGGTCTCTTCTCCCAACACCGTCTGAAACAGTAAATAATCCTGGAGCGCCTTCCAGTTGACCTGTTTCTCAAAGAGACCTTTTGTCAGGAGGGCCTTGATCTCCGAAGCAAAAGCAAACCGGCCGACACCGCTTCCATAATAAAAGGGCTTAATCCCCAGTCGGTCTCGAGCACAGAACAGGATTCGCTTTCTGTCATCCCAAATGGCAAAGGCAAACATTCCTACGAAATACTTGAGGCATTCCTCCCCGTACTCCTCATACGCATGGACGACGACCTCGGTGTCGGAGTAGGTGCGGAATTGGTGACCTTTGCGGCGCAGGACCTGGGAAATCTCAAGATAGTTGTAAATGCATCCGTTGAAGGTGATCCAGATTGTCCCGTCCTCATTGGATAGAGGTTGCTTTCCGCCTTCGGGGTCGATGATGGAAAGCCGCCGGTGTCCAAGCCAAACCAACCGGTCTGGCGAGATATACTCACCCTCTCCGTCAGGTCCCCGGTGGGACAAGGTTTCGAGTGCTTCAGAAGGGGTCGTGTCATGTTGCTGGTTTACGATGCCAACGATCCCACACATAACATGGTCCTTTCGAAAGAGTCTCGATGTCGGGCGAACCTGCTGCTGTCTTTGGTCGGTTCACCGATGAGGCCCAATAAGGTTCTCAGGGATTGGACGGCGCTGCCTGATCGCCGGCCCTGGCGAGAACCTCATCGACTACCCTGACAAACTTCTCGCTCTCGAGCAGCCAGTCGTAACGCGGCCCGAGTTCCCTCAGGCGGGCTTTCATCGCAGCGTGGTGCTCCAAATCCAGAGCTTCAAGGATTCCTGCACAAAAAGCTTCCGGAGTGTCCAGCTTCCGGTTCGTGCCCACACCCTGCCCCGCAAGGGTCTTTGCCAGAAAGGGTGAATCGTACCCCAGTACCGGGACCTGGCATAGGAGGAAGTCGAAAAGTTTGTTGGGTGAGCAGAAATAGCTGTTACGGTCGATGGGAGCATAGGGGATCACTCCCAGATCAGCACTCGCCACGTAGTAGAGGATCTCGGTCTGGGGAACTCTATCGAGGAACAGCACGCGCTCCGCCAGCCCTGCAGTCTGGGCCCGCTTGCGCAGTGCCGATCCGTAATCCCCAAAGCCGAGGAACACCAGAACGTATTCAGTCGGCAGCATGGTGAAGGCGTCGACGAGGTTCTCAAGGTTCCGGCCGGAGCTCAGCCATCCATGAAAGAGGATGATTTTCTTCTCCGGCCCCAGTCGCAGCTCTTTCCGCAATCGGTCATAGGGCGGCGACCAGTCGTCCGGCAGGGTGGTGCAGTTGTAAAGCACATAAGGTTCCGCAATGCCGTAGGCAGTCGCCAGCTCCTTGGCGATGAATTCATTTACGGTGAACACCGCCCCCGGCAGTCGGATCAGATCGGCTTCCATCTGCTTCAATTTCGTCGCCGATTCCGGGCTCAGGGTATGGATCTCGGTATAGAGCTCATGGGAGTCATAGATGAGGGGTACCTCCAGCATCTCCGAGGTAAGCGTGGCTGGCGCAAGCATGGGCAGATCGTGGGCAACTATCAAGTCTGGCTCGTAGTAGCTCACCGTGGCCACCGCAGCTTCGGCGATCTGGGATCGCACGTAGCCTTTGAGCATCTCCCGGTGATCCAGGGTTGCCGCCTCGCGTTTTCCTCTGCGTTGCTTCAGCCACCAGAACGGTGCAATCAACACCAGGACCGGTGATGCCAGTGCCACCGCCGCCCATTTCAAATGCCTTCTGCCGAGACCCGCGGGAACGAGCCCTCGGTTCCTTGCCCAACGTCCTGCCTGCATGAATTTTTCCCAGAGGCACCGTCCCGCCGGAGAATTGGCAAAGGACGGAGTTGCCGCCGGTGAGTCTTCACCAAGATAGTACCTTACAAGGGGGGCGTTTGAGTCTTCCCGGATATGCACCACGGGGACGCCTTCCTCGTGGTAGGCTTTCTCGACCCGACCGGCATTGAAGGCCACGATCACCGGGTCCCATCCCTTGGCGGCGAGCGCATGAGCTTCGCGAATGATGCGTCTGTCGACCAGATAATCGTCGCAGAGCATGACGACGCGCCGGCGGTTCGGGCGGGGGACGATTCGCGGGGAACTGGAAGCATGGGCAGCGGGTTGATAAAGGCTTGCATAGTCCAGGATCGTCTGCTTGGCAAGCGCCCGGGCATCGTGGTACCGTGATGCGTAGGCCAGCCCTTGCGAGATGTATGGCAGCAGGTCGTCACGGTGCTGGCAGTAGAAGGTGAGGACCTCAGCCAGGTTCTGAGGCGTTGCCGCAATGATGGGGGGAGGTTCCCGATAGAGTGGCAGGACATCCTCTCTGAGGTAGCAGACAACCGGGACGCCGAGTGCCATCATCTCCACTGCCACCTGACCGTAGGTGCCGAAGAGCAGTTGGTCGACGGCCAGATCCGCGTCGAGGTAAGCCTGCAGCGCCTTCTGATAGCTCATCCCTTCGATCAGCCGTAGATCGAGGCCGAGGCCCCGGCTCTTGAGGCGTTTGACCGCCTCGATGACGAAGGGCGTACCCTTGAGGGTCCGACTTGTCGGTGAATGTGCTACGATAAACGGCTGCTGCGATCGTCGGTTCCTCGTCACTCCAGCGCACTGGTTCCTCAAAGCGGGAACGTCGATTGGCTGCACCAGAAGCGTGGCATTACCGATGAATTCATGCAGATCCGGCGTCGATATGTAAACCAGGTCGGCCATCTCACTCGCCAACCGCAAGGCTTTTCGCCGATTTGGGTTACAGAGTTGCGGCAGGCAGTGGGCACAGCCTGAGATCGGGTGCCTGTCGCGGGTAATGCGAGGGTTCTTGATGTCACATCCGCAGAAGTAGAATACTACTTTCTTACCGCGCTCCTTGAGCAGGGCAATATCGTCGAGGTAAAGCCCGTTCAGGGAAGTACCGAAATAGAATTGAAAAATATCGTAACGGGCCGCATACGACTCTAACTGTTCCGGGGACAATCGTGTCAATGCGTCGGGAGCTTCGAAAGTCTCGTCACTGCGGTATCGGTAAAGTGTGGATGGGTAGCAGACACTCACTGCCTGCACCCCAAGCGCTCGCTGCGCCACCGCCAGGCGGTATGGTCCCCCACCAAGATTCAAGGGGCCATGAAAGATCTTCTTGCCAGAGAGCCGTGCAACAGCGTCTCGTAGTTCGGTGGGGTGGTCGACCGGCACGAGCCTATCATCAACACCAAGAGAGTCATCCTTTACCTGATCCGATGCTTCCCCTGTTCTGCAAGGCAACGCATTCACTACTGACATGGCCTGCTCCCGTACCTGTCCCACCTTGGCAGGCAGAACTTCCAAGCCGGCCTCATTGCAACACCACTGAAAGCAAGAGTTCCGGCGAATAGAATAGTTCCCGTGTTGAGAGTTGGTCAGGTTTGCAGATCGCTTGGCGATCTTCTCACTCCATTCCGATCCATTGTGCTTTTCAGAGCCAGAAACAGTGCTCGTTCTGCCATCCCTTTCCGCTCGTCCGGGAGCACGACCGGGAGCGCATCGAAAACTCCCAGGGCAAGCAGGAGGGGGGTCCCGCACCGCCACTCGAGTGCCTGGTGGAGGATAATCGGCACGCTTCCTTGGCCGTCGAGAGTCACCGCGTTCAGGAAAAAATCATGCTCCGAGAGAAGGGCGACGAGCTGTTCCCCGTGGAAGAGGCCCGATGGGTATTCGGTGTCGGTCAGGCCCCAACTCAAATCCTGGTTGGCCGACAACCGGCGGGAAGCGACCGTTTCAGCGCGTCCCACCCCGAGCCGGGCAATGGGCACGCACTCAGAGAGAGCCCCCGCCAGGAGATGACAGAGATATCCCCAGCGGCCCGGAAGGACGGATGGGATTCGGAAAGAGCATAACTGCCACTCCTCGCTCCCGGTCATGTTGACCGTGCCGACAGGCACATAGCGGCAGGATCCCTCATCATACATCTCGATGACAAAGCTACCCGGGCACTGATCGAAAACTTCAACCTCCAGTGTTCCCTCCCAGAGAGCTCTCCCCGAGAGGACAAAGCAGGCATGACCTCCGGGCAGATCCGGCCGAAAGAGCCGAGCCCAGCGTTCCCCGATGCGCACAACCTCACCCCACTGCTGACCCTCCAGATAGAGATATGAGAAAGCTGCGTAGTTGATCGGGCGTGGTAAAGACTGAAGTTCCGAGGCACAGGCAATCAGGCTGCGCGGCCAAGCTGTAAGGTTGACCGGGTGTTGCAGGGTGGCAGGGTCTGAGTTTTCCGGGTACAGGCAGACGCGCCGCTGCCCCACGGTCAGGAGCGCCGGGCCCCGAGTTGCCCCCGGAGTTCCGGACTGTTCAGGCGAGGTAGAGCCCATCGGTTCGCGCACCCGCGCGCCGGACACTGCAGGCTCGGTCCTCGTCATCCCGAGTCGATATCCATAACGGGTGGTGGCCTCGCAAGCATAGCCGCTTTTGTGAAACAGAATCCCCATCTCGGTCGCCCGATTGCGCTGCCAGTAGGCCGGATGCCGCTGGAACTCCTCGTGCAGGCCCAGTTCGAGCCCCTTCCACAGAGATTCCGAGCCAGCAGGCACGGGACCGCGCTCACTGCTGCCGCATCGCGGGCATATGGCCCGTTCCCACTGGGGCCACCGTCCCGCAACCTCACTCGGGGCGTGGGCACTGAGAAAGTCAAAGTAACCCCAATTCTCTTCGCCGAAAAACAGGAGCTCGGCGACACCGCCGGCTTCTTGGACATCACGGCTCAACCCCTGAAAGGAAAGGCTACGGAGGTGGAGGTTTTCATGGAACTGGTGGCCGCAGACAACACAGTGATGACGGAAGAAGGATAGGTCCTCGGCGTGGGGCACGACCAGGAGCACCCAGCTGCGAGAAACCCGGAACATCTCGGCCAGGCTCATCCGGTAATAGTCCTCGGGCAGATGCTCAATAACGTCAAAAGCGGTAACCAGGTCGAAGGCCCCGTCCGGAAAAGGCAGGGAAGGTAGAGCGGCTCTCAGGCGCAGGAAACCTCTGCCCTGTTGGAGCGCAGCCTGGGACAGGTCCAGACCGATGGTGGCAAGACCTTCTGCGGCAGCCATCCGGCAAAACTCTCCCGTTCCGCAGCCGATATCCAGGAGGCTGCTGATTCCGGCAGGCAGGACCGCCAAGGCCTTTCGCAGGAGCTTCACGGTAAAAGGGCTGACATCCTGAGACCAATGCTCAACCTGTTCAAAGTAGGTGTCTGAAACCCCGGATGCATCAGATGCGCCCATGATCTTCCTTCACTTGCCGACATTCTGAGGAAACATCGGACACGGTATGCCCTTCTACCCAAGAGACAGGATGGAGCAGAGCACCCAGTTCGACATTGATTCCCGGCGGCTGAACCACCTGAAAGCGGAAGAAACGGTCGAGCAGGTGATACGTTGCCGGTTCCCGGTTGTCGGTGAGGTCGAGATGATGAAAAATGGCAACTGAAATGGAGTAGTGGCCTCTGCCGAGCAAGAGTGGATCGAATACGCCCTCGATCCAGCCGGTCATGGGGCGATCTTGTCGCCATGAATCGTTCGCGGTGCAGAAAAGCTGTGAAATACAGGTGCCGTCAGCCCGATAGATACAGATCGTGAAGACCGGCCTCGGAACCGGGCAGAAGAAAGCGTAATCGATTCGGGCCGTCATCCTGGCGTGAATCTCGAATTGCTGACGAGGCTTTCCGGCAGCGTCCAGGAGGCGAAAGCCAGTGATCCGGCCT
>Ga0255346_1003281_pt1 | contig 19261 bp, 16 predicted proteins | sample wastewater_treat_FD_194410 | JGI IMG/M metagenome (GOLD analysis project Ga0255346, IMG submission 194410) | Wastewater microbial communities from Lulu Island WWTP, Vancouver, Canada - plant22 | ecosystem: Engineered > WWTP > Wastewater > Unclassified | place: Canada: Vancouver, British Columbia... | reverse complement strand
GCGGGGAGTTCTTGAAGGTTCAGAATCCTCCTGACATCCTCCAGACGGAAAACGGGTTTGTTTTCTTCATAGAGAGTGGAGACCAGGCGCACGGATTGGGGTCCTAATGTTTTAAGGTGGCTGTTGTGATTTGGGCACATAATATGTCCTCTGGAGACAGATAATGCGCTTGAAATATGACAATGTCAATGAAAATTATCTGCATGATGCATCTCAGAGTGAGAGCTTTGAAAAACCGCCATTTTTGTCATTTCGACCGAATGTTTTGCGGATCGGTCGGGGACCCGTGACTGTGACAACAGGAAATTGTTGAGCAAGTAATATTATTTTATTTGATAGTGTTCTTTCTAACATGTTGAATTATTAGCAAATAAACCAGATGATGTCAAATTGAAAGTCAAAGTTTCAATTAGCGCGGATGGGGGTCGGCGTTAGTTGGTTATGATTCAGGATGAGAACCAGAAAAAATTAACGACCTTTAGATTGAATCCCTCTTTGGAAGGAGAGCTTTAAATAATACCTCCGCCAGTCATTCCGGGCTTGACTCGGAATCCAGGAAGCACTTGATAGTACTGGATACCGGCCTTCGCTGGTATGACGGCATTGCCGGTTGGGCAGGGTTTGGCAAAGCTCTTGCTACATTGTCGCTGGGTGTCAGGCAACATTCGGGATTTCATTTTTTCTTTATCGTGTGCTTGAGTTTCAAAACGGCAAAGTCCAGCTCAATGGATGTTTCCGTGTCGCTTCATTGAAAATCGTCGCCAAAGGTTTCTTCTGTAGCAGAAAAAGGATTGACAATTAATTGCTTCTCCGAGTTTGGGACATTATTGACAACCTCATGAATATTTTCATGAAATTCAAAGACCTTATGACAGATACTAAAAACTGTATTGCTTATTTAAAGGGATTTATGATGCGTAAAGTTTTATTAATTTCAAGCCCATCCTGTAAATCTTCGGTATATAAAATAGAACAGTGGCTGTTCGTGGCTGCGGCTATGATCAAGGCATCCCAATAGCTTAGCTTGAATTTCTTAATAAGGGAGAATGCCTTTGCAATATCGGGCAGCCCTGTTAAATGGATTGCAAAGTTATCATTGAATTTATTGAGGATTGCGGCAGCGTCATCGATAGAGAGCGGACGATTAACTTTTCCTGTAATTACAACGACAAATTCGTTTAATACCTGTGTGCTGATTACAACATTTTCCTCAGATAGAAGGCGGGCAATTAAATCCACTGCAGCCTTATGTTTGGCATCATCTGAAGTGTCGTAAGCATAGACAAGAATAAATATTGGTGTCAAGAAATACTTGCATGATCAGGTGCGATAAATTTCATCTCTCCGGATACGCCTATAGCCCATGTTGCGACCGGTCATCATATCGTCAATTAATTCTTGAATATGTAAAGATTTTTCCTTTTTTCTGATTATGACAGTCACTTCCTGGTTGATTAGGGAGCTCAATATATCTGTTTGTACTTCAATGATATTTGCGCCCTTTACCCTGCCTTGAGTAACGATGTTTCTCATTTTTCTTTCACTTTCTTTGGGATTATTTTACGGTTCTTGTCCCTCATTATCACTGACTCAAATTGTTAAGTATATAATAGCATTTCTTCCGTCATAAGTCCATCTGCTGAATGAACACCGACTTGAATATGGATAGATTGTGTATCAGTGTTTTCTTTTTGCCGTTTGGCGGCGTATCGCTATATATTTTTATTCATCAAGTATTTCATCCTGTTCGTCATCCCTTGTTGATGTTCTGCTCAGAAGGGTCCAGTAAAGCATTGGCGGGTGACCTGTCCCTGGCGCTTAATGGCAGTGTTTTCTTGGGTGAAGAGGTTGCTTTTCTGGTGGGTTTTGCCGCAATAAGGCTTTTTCTTGCTATATCCCGGTTTTGATTATCTGTGCATCGATTCCATCATATCCTCGTAGATCATGTTAAAGGTGGGCAGTTCGTCCACCTGCTTCAGGGTGATGCCCAGGGCCTTTGCAATGGGGGTGGCCAGCGTCGTGGCATTTTCGTGATTGACCAGGAAGCGTTGCGGCCATTGCTGGGCCTCTTCCAGGCAGGAAATGAGAGTTTCACGAAATTCCTTAAGGTGTTCTTCTGGCGCCTCCAATCCCATGGAAAGCACAAAACCGCTTTGAACATCGACAAGGACCAGCATACGCGCCATGTAGGGGCGTTCGTCACGATGCTCCTGGATGCAGGTAGGGGCGTAGGCGTATCCGATCTCCCAATCGCCTGATTTCTTTTTAGGGCTGCGGCGAAGCCGGGCTATCGCGATCTCGTTTATGGGTATATCCTCCGGCGCTTTTTGTTTGAGCGGTGCCGGGGCCAGCATTTTGTCGAGCCATTTAGCTTCCCCATCGGACGATGCTTCCAAAACTCGCACGAAGTGGCGCGCCGTGTCCGGCTCGGTCAGAAGTTGTCGGTTTTCGGCGCATCGGGGAAGAACATCAATTGCCTGTTCGAGGCAGGTGGCCAAAGTGCCCGCCTGAACTGCCGATAGATGCCACGGAAAGAAACCCGGCATGTGGTGGCGAAAAAGAGGCCAGGCGTTGCGGCCGCGGTATTTGAGCCCGAGGTCGCGAATGACCGCCAGATCCCGGGGGGCAAGATAGGTGCGATCATTGAAAGACGCTTCCAGGCATAGCTGGTATTCTGAAATCATTGGTCCGATGGTAACTTCACCGGACAACATTTTCAGGTAGCCCTCCAGTCCTTCGGTTCCTTCATAGGCAATCAGAGCGAACACTTCTTTCATAGCTCCAAGAACACAGCAATAGTGGATTTTGCCAGTCTCCGGGCATTGCACACCGAAAATCCGGTCATCGTCCATCCACTCCCAGGGGGCAAGCTTGTAAAAGGCATCCGCCGCCCGGTAGAGCCGCAGCCACTGTGCCCGTGTGGGAGAGCTTTGTGCGTGCGGCCCCGTCTGATGGCCAACAGATTTCAGTGTGTCGCCGGCAGGCGCAACGGGTTTCTTTTTTGTTTTGTCTTTGTTTTTTGTGCTTTTCATTGTCGGAAGAGAGGGTTGTTTTGTTTTCATAAAAGTCCTTTATATGTTGATGGGGTATGGTTAAGAGCTCTTAGCTCATGAGACCTCTGAAAAATACCTCCGCCAGTCATTCCGGGCTTGACCCGGAATCCCCAAAGCACTTGATAATACTGGATACCGGCCCCTCGATTTCCCGAGGGCAGGCCTGCGCCGGTATGATGATGTTGCCGGTTAGGCAGGGTTTGGCAAAGCTCTTAATATCAATATATTATCGTGTTTTCAGTAATGATCGACTCGGAGAATATTCGAGGAAAGATTGATAAAAGTAATGAATAATCAAGCGAGTTGTGCAAAGGCCTCTTTTTCATTCACCTTATTCACCCGTCAAGTTTCTGGGGAGTGTTATACCGCAGATCGTTCCAATTGACTCAACAACTTGCCATCAACCATTGGCCATGGAAAACATGAGGATTTTCCTCACGACTTGAAGGAAAAATATAAATAGCATTTCTTCCTCATTCCATCAGGAAATCGATGATGTAGCGGTGAAGGATGCCGTTCCTCTCGTTGGGGAAAAATCGGTCCATAGAGACGACCAGCTTTTCATAATTATCTCTGATCTTCTCCAGGTTGCCAAATTCCCTTGCAATGACTGTTTCACTGCCCAAACCGTAACACACCTGGACATATTTCTTTTCGTTTTGCTTTTCGGCAATGAAGTCAATCTCTATTTGATCAATGACGCCGACAGATATTTTGTATCCTCGGGCATGCAATTCTTTGAAAACGATGTTCTCCAGAAGCCCGTTGACATCTCTTTCTCTATATCCTATTAAACCATGACGAAGCCCCACGTCGTTAAGGAAGACCTTGTCGGAAAACTCCAGGAGCCTCTTCCCTTTGATATCATATCGCGGTGCTTTGTCGACAAGCAGGCTTGATTCAATATAGCTGATATAGTTTAAGATTGTGTCCACAGAAGTTCGAATTCGCTGGGATTTAAAATAATCCGCAATCTTCTTCGCCGTTGTTATATTGCCGACATTGTCGAACAGGTACCGAACCAGCTTATCGAATATCGAGACATCCCGAATTTTATGGCGGGTAATGATATCTTTGTACAAGACGGTGTTCAATATGGAGTTCAGATAGCTGAACAAGACTTCTTGATTGAACGGCAACTGGTGGATGCCTGGCAACCCCCCGTAGCGCAGATAGTTTTTGAATTCTGCTTCGGTATGCGGCAGGTTATCCGTTTCCGATTTGGGTTGGAGTGACTCGGGTTGATCCGCATTGTCTTTTGTGTCTCCTTTGTTTTTGCGAAAAGTCAAAAACTCACGAAAAGTTAGTGGATAAACAGGAATTTCCACATATCTCCCGCTGATTAACGTGGCCAGCTCCGAAGACAGAAGGCCGGCATTAGAGCCGGAAATGATAATATCGCCCATGCCGTCCGCCAAAAAAGAAGCGACAGCCCTTTCCCATCCCACGATATCCTGGATTTCATCAATCAGAATATACTTCCGGCCGGGGGGCCCACCCTTGAAATAGTCACCGGCATAACGATACAGATCACGATAGTCTTTGATTGCGTCAAAAGCGAGGGATTCTTTGTTTATGTAAAGAATGTTTGCACCGGGGATGCCGCGATTGATCAGTCTGTCGATCAGCAGTCGCATAATGACGCTTTTACCGACACGGCGCATTCCTTTGAGTACCTTCACCACTGGCTGATCGATGAATGCTTCGATAGCGCTCAAGTATCTTTCCCTGACAACAAAGTGAGCTGTATCGCTTTTTGAATTTTCCATGGCTTCGATTATAGTCGAATATAACAGGCTTGTCACGCCATCTTTCGTCTATAGTTAATTATGCTGCGCTGTTTTCGGAAAAAATGTTCAAAGTTCGACGTTCTATATTCAAAGCATCTCAATGAGACCTTTGTTTGTTTATGGTTCGCGGTTCGCCGTTCATGTTTCGACAAGCTCACCCTGCGACGAACTCATGGGAGCGGCGAGCGGCCCTGGTCGATACTATTCACCATTCGCCATCCACTATCTACCATCCTCCACCCCCGGCCTGCTAAAGCAGGCCACCCCCGCCGGCGGGGGAAACAAGAAGGATGCGCTGCGCGTTTTATTGACCGTTCATGCTGAGCGTGTCGAAGCATGAACGGAATCTCATCTTTTAACAACCGATCATCCCCCTCCTTCGACAGGTTCAGGGCAGGCTTCGGCTGGCTCACCCTGCGACGAGCTCAGGGGAGCGGACGAGCGGGGGACACGAAGCGGTTCTTTGGTGATGAGTCCCGGAGTGTGGCAGGCTAAGTCTTTTTTGCATTTGGAGAGGCTTTCTAATCTCATCATTTGTTCATACTACAGCTATTGAAATAGTGAGTTTGCGCTACCATTTAGAATGTCCCCGGCGATGGTTTTCAGATCTGCGATAAAATCCGTTTCCTCAATTGTCATATTCCATTTAACGGCTTTCATTTCCTGGACAGGAAAGGAGCTGATGATTTCAAACAATACTAGCGGGTCAACGCCTGCTTCTTTTGTTTTTGCCTCAAAGACAATCTCGCGCCACGGAAACGCCCTGGATTTGGCAATGATCCAGATGTCTGCAAAATCTTTTGCCTCGTAACGGAAGATGGCGGAGAGTTTATTTGACAAAATATTTCTCCAACTGTCGACGGTGCCAATTGCGTTGTTGTATTCCAATTCCCCGAAATGTGCGGCCACATCGTTTATCAAATCAAGTTTTAGCTCCGCAGATTTATTCTCTTTTAGCAGAAACAATTGTGTAAAATGCTCTTCTTTCCTCAAGCGACGGTAGTCTATAGAGTAGCCGTGGGATGTTTGATTATCTTCCAGTGCAGTCAATATTTGCGCTGCATAGTGGCTGTAATTTTGTTCTCTGTTGACGAAAAAATCTAAATCGTCGGAGAAACGATGGTTAAAATAATGTCTGCCGAGTGCGGTACCACCTGTTAGATAAAAGGGTGTGTTTAATCTCTTCACGATACTCAGGATCCCATCCTGAAAGGGATACAGTATGTCCCGATAGAAACTGGCTGACTCTTTCATAGCGCCTCCTGAGTGTTTTAAACCGGATTTTTGCTATAATTTCCCGTGTAAGGTTCTGCCTGAGGTATTCCAGGCCAAACAGATCGATAAGTTCATACCATGATAATCTTTCAAGCATTCTGACCAGCAGGCGCTCAAAAGTGAAAGGACCGGATTTCAATCTTTGGCCGGTGAGTACCTCAAACAGTTCATCCGGGTCTGTTTTATAGTCCCAGATAATACCGGTCAAAGCGGCAGTAATCGCCTTTTTATCAAGTTGTTTATTGTCCATAAATCTTTGCGATGAATATTTCTAGGGAAGGATTTTGAGCGCTTTGAAAAACTCATGTTGTCGTTATCCCCTTGGAAAGGAGAGACTTTATTTAGGAATACCTTCCATGGACTACGAGCTGCGAGCCATGAGCTATGGGCTATTACTTTCCACCTCTGCCCCGATGAATCGGGGCACCTCCGCCGCCCTTCGACAAGCTCAGGGTGAACGGGGGACAAGAAGGATGCGCTGCGCGTTTTATTGACCGTTCATGCTGAGCTTGTCGAAGCATAACGGCATCTTTCTCCTTCATGATGCCAGCCAGTCGCGCACGGCATTTTTTTCATTTGTCTGTTGTATCTGGGTGGTCAGGGTTTTGTCTTTGAAGGTGGAACGCAGGACTTTCCAGCCGTAGCTCTTCACAAGATATTTTATTCGTCTCGAGTACGCCTTCGTGTAAAAAAAAGGAGTATGGGCAGCGCCGCCCGCGTATGTCATGGTTTCTTTTGCTGGCAGCAGGCGGCGGAAAAAATGCCGCAGCTTGGCGCTTAGTTTCTTTTCGCCGAACAGCCGTGAGATGTGTATGTTCATTTCGCCCCGTCTGGAAAACATGAGTGTCTCAGCGCGCGGTATCATCTCATTATCGGCGGGACGAAGCGCGGCCAGCGTTTTATCGTCCAGGGCAAGCCCCAGCAGGTTGCGCGTCGAAGCGAGCATGAAGTACAGGGCATTGGTCACACGCAATTGCCGGGCGGTATGGATGAGCTGCTGCCAGTTCAGAGCCGTGCCGTAGTGTTCAACAATCTGCCGTATATCCAGAAGCGCCCGCATGGCGTTATCGAAGCAATGGCCGATGGCGGAGTGGATGCAAATGTGCAGCATGTTATCTTCCGGAGCCAGGGCAAGCGCGGTAGCATCGCCTACGGCCAGCGGCTGGGCGCGCTGCCAGAAGTCTTCAACGTCAAATCGTTTGCCAAGCTCCGCATCGGCAATATTAAAATGGAGCTCGATCTTGTCGTGGTTTTCGTTTCTGAAAGGGGGCGCGTGCATCTCTGAGATGCCCAGTCCATCCAGCGGGGCCCGGTATCCGTGATTGATTAAGACACCGCATGCCGGACCGATATCCTCTGATCTGACCAGCAAATCCAAATCGGCCATGACGCGCAGGGCGATGTTGCCATAGACATATTTTGCCAGGTGCGCGCCTTTGAGCAGGATCACGGGTATGTTCAGTTTGTTCAAATCGTGAACAATGTTTTCAAGTTGTCTGTAGGCAAGCATGTTTCTCTGTGCGTTGGCGTAGTAGGATCTTTTCATCTCTTCCGCGACATCGGGCGGCGCGCTTGCTGTGAGACCTGCCCTGTTCAGTGTGTGGTACAGGATGGGACTCACACGATGGCGCTTTGCTGCGGTAAACAAGGCCTGCCATTCATCCGGGCCGAGGGCCGCCAGTTGACGGCCTTTAATTTCCGGCGGGTCGTCTTTCAGGCACTCAAGCATTAGTTTTATTTCCGGGTCAGGCATAAAAGGAGCTCTTTGAATAATACCTCATCGAGTCATTCCGGGCTTGACCCGGAATCCAGAAAGCGAGACGTTTGCATAACCACATAAAAACAACAATATTGTCATTCCCGCTGGTTGCTCGGCCTGTCGAAGCAGGCGGGAATCCAGTTATTTCAAAGCTTTCTGGATGCCGGCCTGCGCCGGCATGACGAATAAGAGTAGTTTTTCAAAGCTCTGAAAGCACTTGATAACAACGGATACCTGCCCACCCGATTTCGCGCGGGCAGGCCTGCCGGTATGACGACATTGCCGTCATTTTCGGCTTTGGTGATTTTTATGATTCCTTCAGTGCCGGTATTCTTTTTTGTAATATTGCGCCAGTTCGTCCCAGGCTTTTTTTTCGTTCCAGTCGGGAAAGAGATTCGCCACCGGGTCGGTGTTGATTCTGACTTTGGGCTCGGGAAAATCCTCCTGCCCGGCAAATTCAAGCGGGCAGTTCAGAGCGAGGCGGCCCGACAGTTCCGTGGCGAAGCGTGTGGCGAAACTTCCCTGAGGCTCGCAATAGCCGCTGGGATGCATGGTCTGATATTTGTCGCTGCGGACGAGTTTTTCGGCAAAGCGCACATAGGCCCTGGCCAAAAGCGAGACATGGATGTTGTCGCGTATATAGTCCGGCGTCATAACAAGCGGCGTTTTGCCCTCGAACCAGGTTTTTATGAGGTACGAGGTGAAGCGGCTCTCTTCATAGGGACCGAATGTATTGGAAATGACAAACTTGCCCATAATCATTTTCTCGCGCCCTGTGTAGAATCTGAACATCTCCGCCGTCAATCCCTTGGATAGCCCGTAGGGGGAAAAGGCGGGTAAACCGTCGGAGCCCTCGCCTTCGCCCGGCTCAAAGATGCTGCCGGTGAGAAGAAGATGACTGCATAGCCGTTGGCGTACCGCGTTCAGCACTTGCGTGATATTGTGGGTGTTGTGCGCCAGGGCGGCCGTCACATCGAAGTCCGGGCTTTTATAGTCGGTCACGCAGGCATCGTGATGGCAGATGAGGTCTATCTTTTCTTCTTTGTCCAGTAGGTTCAGGAAAGCTGACGAGCCGAAGGGGCGGTCGAAAAAGCAGGGGACCATATCGATTAGCAACGCGCTACGTTGTTTGCGTACCCCTTCATATATTTCCGGGTTTCCCCGGAAGGTGGCGATGACACTGTGCCCCGCTTCGGCAAGGGTTTTAATAAACCAGTAGCCGGTAAAGGAGCTGCTGCCGGTGAAGATTATTTTCATTGTTTTGGTGGGAAGTTTTATCTTGGTTTTATTTGTGGAGATTGTCGCGCCGGTTAATCTATCAGCCTGACGCAGTTTCCAGGATTCGGACAAGTATCAGTCAAACGGTGTTTTGAAGGCCTCCAGTGACGGGAAGGTTCGATCCCGCGGGGACAAAACAGGATTGTCTATTCCCCAGTCCATGCCGAAGGAGTTCCACAGGATGCCCATGTCATGCTCCTGTGAATAGACGCTGGTTTGCATATAGACGACGATGGTTTTGTCCGCCAAAGATAAGAACCCGTGCGCACACCCCGCCGGTATTAAAACGGCTCCGGCCGCATCGGCAGACAGGTCGATGGATATGTAATGGCCGTACGTGGGCGAGCTTTTACGGATATCCAGCACAACGTCTTTGATTTTTCCCGCCGTCACATAGACGATTTTTGTGTTGTCGAAGGGAGGAACCTGAAAATGCATGCCCCGGATGACGTTTTTTCCAGAGACGGAGTAGAAGCTCTCCCGCCAGTTCAGGGGCGCGCCGGTGGCCGTCTGGAAAATTTCCGCATGGTAGGTTTTGACAAAAACGCCCCGCTCATCTTTCAGCTGATTAAGACCGATGGTGTAAACGCCCGGCAGTTGTGTCGGCTGAAATTTCATCTCCGGACGAATTCCCTTATTTTATCAACCATAAATTGAACCATCGGTTCGGTCAGGCCGGGGTACACACCCACCCAGAAAGCACTGCTCATGACTTTATCGGTGGTTTCCAGACTTCCGGCAACGCGATACCCTTTTTGAGACTGTCTCATTTCGTCAAAGCAGGGGTGTTTGATAATGTTGCCGGAAAACAGCATTCTGGTCTGAATTTTATTTGCCTCGAGGTGATTGACGATGGCTTCTCTGGAAAACGGCGCGTTGTCCCTGATTGTCATTAAAAACCCGAACCAGCTCGGATCGGAATTTTGCGTTGCCTCCGGCAGGATGAAAACATCGGACAGATCGGCAAGCCCTTCGCGCAGGAGTTTCCAGTTGCGCTTTCTGGCCTCGGCAAAGGCGGGCAGTTTTGCTAGTTGCGCGCAGCCGATAGCCGCCTGCATGTCGGTAACTTTCAGGTTGTAGCCGAAATGGGAATAGATGAATTTATGGTCGTAGCCGTGGGGAAGTTCGCCCAGCTCCCACTCAAATCTTTTTTTGCAGGTGTTGTCGCACCCGGAGGGGCACCAGCAATCCCTGCCCCAGTCCCGAAAAGACTCTACGGCGCGTTTGATTTCAAAATCGTTGGTGTAAACCGCGCCTCCTTCACCCATGGTAATGTGGTGCGGCGGGTAGAAGCTTGATGTGCCCACATGGCCGATAGAGCCTGTGTATTTCCACTGTCCCCGGAATTGATAGCGGGAAGCCAGCGCATCACAATTGTCTTCGATAAGCCACAGATTGTGGCGTTCGCAAAAATTGGCCACCTCGTTTAAGTTAAACGGGTTTCCCATAGTATGGGCCAGAAAGACGGCTTTGGTTTTTTCCGACAGGGCATCGGCCAGCAGCCGGCAATCAACGTTGTAGCCGGGCAGTTCGATGTCGACAAAAACCGGCACCGCGCCGTACTGAATTACCGGTGCGATGGTTGTGGGGAAGGCCGCGGCTACCGTGATGACCTCGTCACCGGGTCTGATTCTTTTTTCACCCATCTTCGGCGAGGTCAGCGCCATGAAAGCCAGAAGATTGGCGGAAGAGCCGGAGTTGACCAGCGAGCAGTGGTTGAGGCCCAAAAACTGAGCCAGCTCGTTTTCGAGCCGTGCGGCGTAGCGTCCCGCGGTGAGCCAGAATTCCAGTGAGGAATCTATCAGGTTGGCAACTTCCGCCTCATCAAAGACTCTGCCTGCATATTGTATGCGGTCGCCTGCGCGGAAGGGAATTTTTACGCCCCACTTGTGTTTATAGTATTCCAGCGCCGCCCTGATGGCCTCGTCCCGCAGGTCTGACAATTTTTTATCTTCAGGCATCACATTCCCTTTTTATTTGTGAACCAACGACAATCTCTTTTTAAGCGTTCTGAGCCGCACAAACTGGTCGCCGTCAAAATCGGCCTGGCTGAATTTATGCTCCAGGTATTTTTTATGCAGCTCCTCCATACCCGCCGCCAGGCTGTATTCCAGCTTGAAGTCCGGCAGCAGTTTCCCCAACAGATCGAAATTCACGCGATAATTTCTCGGGTCGGCGCCCACTTCCCCCGTGTAAACGATATTGGCATGGGGGACGAATTTCCGGACAAGATCGCCGATGTCCTTGACCTGATAATTTTCCTTGTTCGCGCCGATGTTGATGGCCCGGTTGTGAACTGCCTGTCTGGGCGCGTTCATGATCGCGATAAAGGCACGGGCAATGTCCCGGCAGTGGATAAGGGGACGCCAGGGAGTTCCGTCGCTCATAATGCGGATATCACCTCTGGCCACGGCGCAGCCCAGGAGGTTGTTTACCACAAGGTCAATGCGCAGCATGGGCGAGTGGCCGAAGGCCGTCGAGTTTCTGAGAAATACGGGCGAAAAATGATCATCGGCCAGCAGGCTGACTTCCCTTTCCGTATCGATTTTTGATTTGGCGTAGGCGGTGATGGGATTGAAGGCGGCGTTTTCATCCAGATCCAGCTTCTCGCCCTGGCCGTAAACGGAGCAACTGCCGGAAAAAAGAAAACGGCCGACCCCCGTCTGCCTGGCCAGACGGGCCAGATTGATAGAGCCGTCGCGGTTGACACTGAAAGTCAGTTCGGGATCGAGATCGCCCATGGGGTCGTTGGAAATGGCCGCCAGATGCATGATGCAATCATGCCCTTCAATGTCGGTCGGGCTGATTTGCCGGACATCTTTAATGAGCTCCTTATCCGGCCTGACAACCGGCTCCCAGCCGCAGCCGTCAAAAAGATTCAAATCACACCCGGTGACGTAGTGACCGCCCTGCTTGAGCAGATCCACAAGATGTGCGCCGATATATCCGCGGTGTCCGGTGACAAATACTTTCAATTTATTTCTCCTGTACTGCTTATAAGATCCAGGGTGCTTTCCCGGAGCTCAGCAATTGATTTAACTGATCCTGATCGCGCTGCGTATCCATACAGGCCCAGAACCCGCGGTGCCTGAACACGCGCAGCTCCCCATCGGAGGCAAGCTTTTTCAAAGGCGCTTTCTCCAGCACGCAGGATGTTTCCTTTGAGAGGTATTTCAGAAAACCGGCCTTAAAAAAGAAGTAGCCGCCGTTGATCCATTTTTCGCTGAATTCCGGTTTCTCTTCAAACTCAACCACCTTATCCCCGGTGAGCTTCAACTCTCCGAAACGGGACGGCGGATTTACACCCAGCACAGTTCCCATCGCTCCGTGGGCCAGGTGAAAAGCAAATTCGTCGGACAGGTTGGCATCGGTCAGACCGTCGCCATAGGTGACCGCAAAATTTTGCGCATCGCCAAGATACTTTTGGGCCGCGATGGCGACGCGCGCTCCGGTCATGGTGAGCTCGCCCGTGTAGGCCAGCGTCACTTCCCAGTCTTCACTGTGGTCGATAGAGTGCACCTGACAGGCGTTGTTGTTCAGGTTAATCGTGAAATCGCTGTTCAGGGATGCGTAATTCAGAAAATATGCCTTGATAATCTCCGATTTAAATCCGGTGCACAGGATGAATTTTTTAAAGCCGTGCCGGCTGTAGTATTTCATGATGTGCCACAGTATCGGATGGTTGCCTACCGGCACCATTGGTTTGGGACGGAACTCGCTCTCCTCCTTGAAGCGGGTGCCCAGGCCGCCGCATAAAATAAAAACCGGAACATCGGATAAATCAGCCATTCTTGTCCTCTCACCCCTTGAGAGATTTGCCAAACCACGCCCAACCGGCAATGTCGTCATACCGGCGAATACCTGCCCGTGCGAAATCGAGAGGGCCGGTATCCAGTGCTATCAAGTGCTTTCCGGATTCCGGCTCAAGAGCCCGGAATGACTGGAGGAGGTATTATTCAAAAGTCTCCTCTTGCCTGAGGATGCGCGTCTTTTACATATTTTTTAAAAACAAGCAAGCTCTCTTACATGATCCCCGATGGCCAGGCTGGCGGTAAGACCCGGCGACTCGATACCGATGAGGTTGATCAAACCTGGCATCCCCCTGTCACCCTCGTCGCGGATAATAAAATCCATCATCGGATCACCCGGCCCCTGAACTTTGGGGCGGATCCCGCTCATATCCGGGCTCAGGGCATCGAGGGAAACCCCGGGAAGATACTTATTGATCGATTCGTGAAAAGCATGCCTGAGACTTTCATCCACCGTAAAATCACCGATATTCCCGGAGGCCAGATAGCAACTGTCCGGACCGAAACGCACACGGCCGGCCAGATCAAGCGTGGCGTGAATACCAAGACCCACGTTGTTTTTCAGGGGGACGGGATAGATCAGGTGATGGATCCGGGGCGCGGGATTGGCGGTAAAATAATTTCCCTTACAGGGCTTGAGACGGTAGCCGGCCTTATCAATATCGATACCGGCCATTTGCGCGATACGATCCGCGCCAAGCCCCGCGCTGTTTATCAGGATTCTTGTCCCGACACGATAAGCTCCGCTGTTTATTTCCAGCTCCCATGTCCGGCCGTCAAATTCAATGCCGGTCACCTCCGCGCGGCAGGCGATAATCGCGCCTTTCGCTTCGGCGGCGCCGAGAAATGACTTCATCAGTCCGTGCGTATCAATAATGCCGGTCGCGGGCGAAAAGAGGCCGCCTGCCGCCTGCACCTCCGGCTCCGCCGACCTGATCTTAGCGGCGCTCACTAAATCAAGCGTGGCCACGCCATTGTCATGCGCTGTCAATTTGATGCGCTCCAGCTCGGCACATTCTTCGTCGTTTGTCGCGACAATAAATTTACCGATCCGCCGGTGCGCAACCTCATGTCTGGCACACCATTCATAAAGCAGAGCATTCCCCCGCAGGCAAAGACTGCTTTTCAAAAAGCCTTTGGGATAGTAAATACCGGCGTGAATCACTTCGCTGTTTCGCGAGCTCGTTTCGCGGCCGAACGATTCATTTTTTTCGAGTAACGCCACACGCAGATTCCCGGCTGTCACCGCCTGCGCAATCGCCAGCCCGACCACTCCAGCGCCGATAATGATGATATCGAATTGTTCTTTCATTAAGATAAAGGTGAAGGGCTGCTTCCAGTCATTCCGGGCTTGACCCGGGAAGAGCTTTGAAAAACTACTCTTATTCGTCATGCCGGCGCAGGCCTGCCCGCGCGAAATCGAGGGGCCGGCATCCAGATAGCTTTGAAATAACTGGATTCCCGCCTGCTTCGACGGGCTCAGCAACCAGCGGGAATGACAATATTGTTGTTTTTATGTGGTTATGCAAACGTCTCCCGGAATCAAGCACTTGACAACACTGGATACCGGCCTTCGCCGGTATGACGACATTGCCGGTTGGGCAGGGTTTGACAAGGCTCACCATCAACGATACAGCTCCGCCCTCTGAGTTACACAGGATTGAAAAAAAGGCCATGGGTTATGGGCGACAGGAATCAAAAATTTGTTTCAATAACCACAGCCGCTATAAACTTATCATGCCCGATGTGCAGCGGACGGGGCTGATTTCACTACCGGTCAGCAATCGTCAGCTCCGGAAGATCGACTTCCTTTTCCAGCTCACTAATCTCATGGCGCAGTTTTTCGTACTCCAGCATTTTGCGCTTTAAAAAGTGGCAGGCTATATGAGTCTTCTGCTCGATACCTTTGGGCGTCAGATAATACAGATAGGCCATTTTATTGCGGGAGTTTTTAAAATTCTCCGCCTTTACCAGCCCTTTGTCCACAAGCGCCTTGATGAGGAAATTAACCTTGCCCAGACTCAAGTCCAGACGGTTGGAAAGATCACGCTGTGTGAGGCGCGGGTTGGCGTTAATTTCCCGCAGCATCAAAAACTCGTCATCAGTTTTCAGAAGATATTTTTTGTCTTCAGCCATATGACACCCGTTCATCTCTTGAACACATCGGTAATTACTGAAATTACATGCGAAAGTCAAGGGGGAAATCGGGGCATAGGCTAAAGGATAAAGGCTAAAGGCTAAAGGCTAAAGGCTAAAGGATAAAGGATAAAGGAGGCGTTGACAGTCTCAGGATAAACGGGGGACATAAGGTGGCAAGCTTCGCATTTTATTGGCCGTTTGTGCTGAGCTTGTCGAAGCACGCGGGAATCCAGTTATTTCAAAGCTTTCTGGATGCCGGCCCCTCGATTTCGCGCGGGCAGGCCTGCGCCGGTATGACGAATAGAGGACGCCGTTTTATTTCCTAAGATAAAGCTCTTTACGTTTTGCATGGTTTTTTCGGGCAACGCCAAAAATCCGAGTTCGTTACAAATGATTAAACTGGATTCAGTTTCAGCCAGTGAGCCGCATGAGATATTGAGATAATTTATAAATTCTTTTGAGGATTTTCTGTTTTTTCCCTCTGCGATATTCAGAGCAACAGAAACAACAGATCTTTTGAGTTGTTGTTTGAGATTGTATTCTTCAGATTTCGGCAGTTTGTCGGCCTGGGCATAAACCTCTTTTATCAGGGATACACTCTTTTGCCACACCAGAAGATTTCGATAGAGATTGTTCGACATAACCCTAACCCCTAACTTCCAAACTTCTAATCCTCTAATCCTCTACCTCCAACTCCGCTTCTTTCAGCGTCGGGGCGGCGGAGTCTTTGGCGGAGAGGATGGGAGGGGAGGCAAGCGGCCAGTGAATGGCCAGGTCCGGGTCATTCCAGGCAATGGCGCGTTCAAAAGGGGCAGCCCAGTAGTCGGTTGTTTTGTACAGAAAATCGGCTATGTCGGAAAGGACGAGAAAGCCGTGCGCGAATCCTTCGGGAATCCACATCTGGCGGAAGTTATCTTCGGTAAGCTCGATGCCCACCCATTTGCCGAAGGTCGGTGAGGAGCGCCGGATGTCCACGGCCACATCAAAGACCGCACCGCGCACCACCCACACCAGTTTCCCCTGCGGTTTTTTAATCTGGTAGTGCAGGCCGCGCAGAACATTTTTCACGGAACGGGAGTGGTTGTCCTGCACAAAGGTCGTATTCAGTCCGGTGGCCTCATACCAGTCTCTCTGGTTGAAGCTCTCGTGAAAGAGGCCGCGCGTGTCGCGGAAAATATCCGGCTCGATGATGAGCACGTCGGGGATGGCGGTTTTGATAATTTTCATTGATTACACCAGTCTTCAGCAAATAGTCTCGGCGGCCATGCTCATCAGTGGTTGTCAAAGGTCGCCCTTTCTTTCAGGATTCTTTCCAGGTAATCGCGATAAGAGGATTTAGGCGTTTCGCTTATTACCTGCTTCATTTTCCCGGCGTCCACAAAGTTCATCCGAAAGGCGATTTCCTCCAGACAGGCGATCTTCAGCCCCTGGCGCGCCTCCAGCGTGCCGATAAAATGGCTGGCTTCCAGAAGGCTGGCGTGCGTGCCTGTATCGAGCCAGGCGATGCCGCGCCCCAGCGCCACGACGCGCAGTTGACCGCGGCGCAGGTATTCCATGTTCACATCCGTGATTTCCAGCTCGCCCCGGGCGGAAGGTTTCATAGATTTGGCGATATCTACAACATGCCGGTCGTAAAAATACAGGCCGGGCACAGCATAGTTGCTCTTGGGACGGGCCGGCTTTTCCTCGATGCTCACCGCCACGCCTTCGTCGTTGAATTCAACCACGCCGTAGCGTTCCGGGTCATGGACATAGTAGCCAAAAATGACCGCGCCGCCACGGAAGTTGTTAACAATTTCACGCACACCCATCTTGCCGAAAAAAATGTTGTCGCCCAGGATAAGAGATACCGCCTCACCCGCGATGAATTCCTCGCCGACCAGAAATGCCTGGGCAATGCCTTTGGGCTCCGGCTGCACTCTGTAGGAAAGCTTTATTCCCCAGCGGCTGCCGTCACCGAGCAGGGCCTCGAAACGCGGCGTGTCCTGCGGCGTGGAGATGATCAGTATGTCGCGGATGCCCGCCGACATGAGTGTAGCCAGCGGATAGTAGATCATCGGCTTGTCGTAAACCGGTTGCAGCTGCTTGCTGGCTACCAGCGTCAGAGGATAGAGTCTGCTTCCGGCCCCCCCCGCCAAGATGATTCCTTTTTTGATTTCGTTCATGAATTTTCTCCGGTCATTATCAGCTTGTAGCTCATAGCTCATAGTTCGTTGTTTACAGTTTACCCGTCCGTGCTTCGACAGGCTCAGCACGAACGGCAATAAATACGCGAAGCCTACAACTTTATGTCCCCATGCTCAGCACGAACGGACGGAAAAGCTCGTGGTGAATATGGGAAACTACCCGCTCGCGCTCGGCCTGTCGAAGCAACCTTTATCCTTTATCCTTTAGCCTATAGCCTGTCGCCTATCTCTTCCCATACATCTTCTCATAATACTCCCGGTAGCTGCCGTCGGTGACGGAGGCGATCCAGGCTTTGTTGGCCAGGTACCAGTCGATGGTTTTTTCCATGCCTTCGGCAAAGGCCACCTGCGGGGCCCAGCCCAGCTCGGTGGTGATTTTGGTGGCGTCAATGGCGTAGCGGCGGTCATGGCCGGCGCGATCCTTGACGTAGGCAATCAGTGAGCGGCGCTCTTTCCCATCGGGAAGCCTGCCGGTTTTTTCATCGAGAATGTCGCAGATGGTGCGGACGACTTCAATGTTTTGTTTTTCACTGTTGCCGCCGATGTTGTATGTTTCACCCGGACGGCCTTTTTCGAGCACCGTACGGATAGCGCGGCAGTGGTCGATTACGTAGAGCCAGTCGCGGACGTTTTTACCGTCACCGTAAACCGGCAGGGATTTCCCCTGAAGGGCGTTGTTGATGACCAGCGGGATCAGTTTCTCCGGAAACTGATAGGGGCCGTAATTGTTGGAGCAGTTGGTAATCAACACCGGCAGCCCGTAGGTATGGAAGTAGGCGCTCACCAGATGGTCGGAAGAGGCCTTGCTGGCGGAATAAGGGGAACGGGGGTCGTAAGGAGTGGTTTCCTGAAAGGCGCCCGTCTCCCCCAGCGATCCGTAAACCTCATCGGTGCTGACATGCACAAAACGGCAGCCCCCCTCCGTGGCATCGACGCCGGGCATGGGTGTCTTCAACCACGCCTCGCGTGCGGCTTCCAGCAGGTTGAAAGTTCCCAGTATGTTGGTGTGGATAAATTCGGCCGGGCCGGTGATGCTTCGGTCCACGTGGGATTCGGCGGCAAAATGCACAACCGTATCTATGAGGTCGCGGGAAAATATTTCCCTGACGAGTTGTGCGTCGGCAATATCTCCTTTCACGAAGCTGTAGCGCGGGTTTTTTTCCACGCCGGCGAGATTTGCCGGGTTGCCGGCATAGGTAAGTTTGTCGAGGTTGATTACGCGCTCGCCTGTGTCAAGTTCTAACAGGTGACGGATGAAATTCGAGCCGATAAAGCCGCATCCGCCGGTAACCAGTATCCGTTTCATTTTTCATTCTCCTTATATATTCCCTTGCGGGCAATCTGCCAAAGGCATCCGTCTCAAAAGCGAAATCAGGCAAGACTTTTCAAGATCACCCGGCAGAAGAACATGCTCAAACAATTGCGGCAATGAAGGGAAAGGAAGCCGGCCCTGCCTTTTGGCGGCATGACCTCTCCTCTCACAAGACACTATCGTTATTCTGAGGTGTATATTCAGGCACTATTTCTTTGAGCTTGGCTTTAATCGCCCGCGCATCGTAGCTTCGGGCCAACGACATAAGCTCATCGATTTGCCGGTAAAGATTCAGTCTGGTTTCCTCATGGCACGATGTGTTGGCAGACAAGCCATTGCTCTTGAGAACCATGACATTTTTGTGGGTGGTGGGCAAAATATCTTCCCCTTCCGTGATCAGCTCCTCATAGAGTTTTTCGCCCTCACGCAACCCGGTATAAACAATTTTGATGTCCTCATCCGGCTCTTTGCCTGACAGGCGGATGAGATCTCGTGCCATGTCGGCAATCTTAACCGGCGTGCCCATTTTCAGAAGAAATATTTCTCCTCCTTCACCCATCATGCCGGCCTGCAAAATCATCTGGGCGGCCTCCGGGATGGTCATAAAGAAGCGATTGACTTCCGGGTGCGTGACGGTAACGGGGCCGCCATGCGCAATCT
>Ga0255346_1003276_pt1 | contig 19277 bp, 13 predicted proteins | sample wastewater_treat_FD_194410 | JGI IMG/M metagenome (GOLD analysis project Ga0255346, IMG submission 194410) | Wastewater microbial communities from Lulu Island WWTP, Vancouver, Canada - plant22 | ecosystem: Engineered > WWTP > Wastewater > Unclassified | place: Canada: Vancouver, British Columbia... | reverse complement strand
TTCCGACACGCCTGCTTTGGCCTGATAGTCTAATTTGGAGGACACGTGGCTGGTTTTTCGTCCTTCGATAAAATGCGAACCCTCGCTCAAACGACCCGACCAGCTTTGGTCTCCTACTTTTTCGCCATCGATGTAAATGGCCACATCCTGGCCGGCCGAGATACTCAAATTGGCGAAGGTGGCCGACAAATCAATGTTCACGGGAAGACGGGTATCGTCTGTGATGTGGATTTTCTGTTCGATGGGACGGAAATTGCGTTTGCTCACTCTCAGGGTATGTTCACCGCTGACCAGGCGTTTATCGCTTTCGAGAGGAGTTTCCCCCAGCAGTTCGTTGTCGATGTAAACATCAGCCCCGCTCTCGGGGGTAGTGATGACCGTGACATAGCCAAAGGCCGGCTTTAAGGTTATGGGCAAGGTGGTACGTTCCGAAATCTCGAGCGTGCCTTCCTGAGAATGGTACATGGGCGCCTCCACCCGGTAGGCATGACGCATGCCCATAGGCATGCGCTTGGATGCCTCGCCGGTACCAGAAAATTCGCCGTTGATGTAGATCTCGGCATTGGAAGGATTGGCGCTGATCACCAAATACTGATACTTATCTTCATCGCCCGTCGAGGCTTTGGCGTTGCGGGCAAGTATGGTTTCATAGACCTTACGATCGCCCGTAATGGTGGCTTCGTACACCTTAGCGCTGAGCAATGTCACCCCCATGGCCGTGAAATCGAATTTGCAATTGCCGTAATCGGGGTGCTTCAACACCATATAAGAGGCTCCGGGAGACAGGAAAATCCAAATCTCGTTGACGTGGTCGGTTTCTATTTTTGTGATGAAAGTGGCCCTGTCGGTTTCGCGGTACTTGGGATTGATAAAAATCTCGCGGTCGGCTTCGGTCATGTTTTCCGTAAAAATCTTGATCAAAGCACAGACTTCTCCGTTGTCGTCGGTGATTTTAACCCTCTCCTGGGGAGTATTACGATTGATAAGAATTTCTGTATCGTTGGGACGAAGACGGAAAGAACCTTCCTTGAGCGTCAATTGGGCCGATAAAGAGAATATCCCTGCTATACTGCAGGCCAGCAACGCAAAAAAATGGTTCCATTTGCCAGAGTTGGTATTTGCCCTTTTGATATGGACCGGGCAACTATTGTAAAAACTATTCATACAGGGAATCTTTATTGCAGGCTGCTCAAAAACCGTGCGGCCGAAAATTCTTCGTCTTTTTTCTCCTGCCATACTCGGATGTGGATTATGGGCAGTTTGCCCCGCAAATCAACCAGAAGTGTCAAATAGCCCGAGTCGCCGTAATTGTTGGAATAGTAATCCTGTTTGATTTGAATGGCATAGATTTCCTGACCCCGGGCATCTTTGCGTACGTCGTTTTCTTCGAAACGCAGATTGATAAATTCTTTGCCGGCAAAACTGATGCGCAGTTTGTCGATGTATTCCTGTTTGGTGTAGGTGGTGTATCGCACGTTACGGCTGTCGAAGCTGATGCGGTCTTCGGTTTTTAATTCGGCTTTTTTCAACACCGTTCCGGTTATGATCCAGGCATCGTCCGAAAAGATGCTTTCGATGTAATCGAGGCGCTTCAAGGCATAGGCTGTTTGGTAGTCTTCGAGAAAACGAATCAGGCAGATGCGGGAATCCTCTTCCCAGGATTTCATTTTCAAAATATCGTTTTCGGCTATTTTATTGAGCGTAAAAGCCAGGGAGTTGATTTTGTTTTCGGGGGTAAAACGGAAAGTGACGTCTTCCACCAGAATTTTATTGCCTTTAAATTTAAACTGCAGGGGAAGGCTTTTACAAAGATAGCCGTCGTTCACCTTAAGAAACTTGTACCTGGGCGATGAAACAACGCTGGCGTTGCCGTAAGCAATCAATTGCCGGAACATATCGTAGCCCTCGTCGGTAAACAAAGCTTCGACATATTCGTAGTTTTTGTTTCGAATGGCTTGTTCCACCTGCTGCATACATTCGGTCAGGAGGCTTTCCTGTGCGGGCGGAGCCGAAACCGCTTCCTGTACCCGCAAGATTTCCTGTTCCTGAGCGGCATCCACTACAGAAGCCACGTTCCCGGTGCTTACCATGGTTACCGCCTGTTCGGTTTCCTGGGCTTTCCGGGCTGCTTTTTGCAGTTTCTTCATCTTTGTGTCCAGAACCACTGTTTGAGTAGCCGCCGGAAAATGCTGCGGATTGATGTGGTTTAGCACGGCACGCAATTCCCGGTCCAGGTTTTCGGCCTGCGAACGGAATGTATATTCACAGCGAAAACGAAAGTCTTGCGGATACTCGAAGAAATCGGCCATGCCCCTGCCGTCTTTGGCGCTGATGGGGCCTATGTAGGTCTGACCATTGTGGTAATAATAGTCCAGATTGGATACAGGATGACCCTGGTATGTGATGTTCAGCAGCAAGGTGTAGGGACATACGGCATCCTCGTGTTCTTGTGCATCGCTTACCCTGACGTTTATTCCGGACAGGATTTCATTGATTTTACTGTCCAGCCAGGGTTTGGCAGGCATTTGAATGCCCTCTGGCAAATCGAGGACAATAGAACCGTCCTTGGGATGCGAAAGCAAGAGCGTCAGGGCCCAGCTGTAATAACGCAAGGCATCGGCAATTTGCAAACGGGTTTCCTGGGCCATACCCATCTTTACGTAATTCTTTATTTTATCTTCTCTGTCACGGAAAATCTGATCTACTTCGTCTGCCCGCATATAACGAAGCACCTGCGCTTCGGGTTCCTCACTGATTTCGATGCGTTTCACATTGGGCAAATTGGTCATGGAATAGGTCTGTATTTGCGAATTGATACGATCTGTCTTGGAAAAATTGTCTGTAGTTTGCTCTACCGAGGTCTGTACATCCAACTGACTCGACACGCAGACCGTAATTTGCGAAGACAAAGCCGCAAGAGCCTGTCTGTCCGCTTCCTCCATGCTTTCACCTACCCCCACAGCCGACAGGTATTCCGGATTGTTTCTAATAGCAGCTACTTGTTCTTCTATCAGCCTTTTCTCTCTTTGACGCTGGGCTTGCAAAACCAAAGGCAAACTCAACAAAATACACAAGAAGATTGCGTATCGTTTTACTTCCATCATTATTTAATTTAATGTGTTGTGCGATGTTGCACAAAAATCGTACTTACAAAGGCTGTTCTACTCACAAATGTATTGCTATTCTACTAATGAATGCAAATATATAAGTTTATTTCAAATGGAAGATAATTTATTTAAAACACCCCAATTTATTCAAAATATCCCGTCCTATCCAAAAACTCCCTTTGGTTGTTTTCTCTGCGGATGGTTAGGGTGCCTGTGGTTTCGGGGCCGTTTTTCAGGGTCTTTTCGTTTATGCGCACTGTTTCGCGGGGGCCTCTGTCTTTGTTCAGGTTCCACATGTATTCTCCCTGGGCGTCCATGTAGATGCGCTTCATAGTTAGTTTAAGTTCGTTGCCTTTTACCCGGGCTACCAGATAATCCTGGGTGTTGACAATTTCTCTGCCCCAGGATGAGCCGTGGATGATTTGCCAGATGCCGTCGGATTCCAATACGGTGACGTCGTGAAATTCTCCTCCCAGGTAGGCGTCCACTTCGTGTTTTTTCGTCAGTTGGTAAAACTCGCTTTCTTTGCCGCCTTCCAACATAAGGGCGCTGGAGGAACGTCTGTTGATTTCGCCCCATAAGCCTACGTGGCCCTGGACGATCTTGAATTTGGCGTCGCTGTGGTCTTCGAGCACTTGTTCGAACCATTCGAGTTGTTCGCCACAAACAGTTATGCGCATGGAGTCGTCTATCACTTCGAACGTTTCTACGGTAACGATCAATAAATCGCCTTCACGGACGTAATAAGCCAGGCCTTTCTTGTTTTCGGGGCCGTTTTGCGGCATGCGCAAGTGTTCGGCATACACTCTCTCGAAACAGGGTATCAGCTTGATTTTATGCTCGGGCCAGGGATCGTCTCCCAAATCGTGATCGCCCAGGGCTGTATAATATTTCAAGCCGTATTCATTCATACGTCTGACCCAGGCCGAATAATAGATGCTGCCCATGTGCTCCACACACTTGGGGCTATCCCACCAGTGGCCGTTCACCAAATCGCCGGCTACCAGCACAAAATGGGGATTCTCGGCTTTTACCTGAGTCAAAAAGTAATCTACAGCCTCTTCGTAACCCGGCCAGGGATTGGGGATATCGAAATTGAAAAAATCGGGAAAGCTTACAAAACATACAGCTTGCGCTTTTTTTCCCCGGTTTGTTTGCTCCGGCATAATGAACGTGACCGCCAACATGGTGATCACCAGCGCGAAGGCGACTGCCGCAATCAGAAACCATCTGTTTTTGTTTGTGCTCATGGTACTTGGTATTAGAAGGTTTAGATTAAGATTTTAATTCAGAATAGAGGAATAAATTAAGCGGCTCTAAATTACTAATAATTCCTGATAGTGGCATATACCCCATAGGATTGATCTTCCACATCGAACAAAGGAACTAGCCGGTAGGTTTTACCGTTGTTGTTCAGGCGAAAACTGTTGCTTTCTTTATCTTTCGACAACTGTTGCAGTATCGACTCGTGATTGCCTTTCATAATCAACTCCTCGTTGGAATCGAAGGCCAGCAACATCGGGCCATAGAAAATGGCGAACACATTGTTGTCGTCAGGCATGGTTTTAAGATAAAAGTCGTATTGGAAGACCAATTGTATTTTGTCTTTGTTTTTCCAGGAACGATGCAGGTTGACATAGGAATTGGGCGTTGCTTTCGCCTCCTGTTTCCGGCCGTTAACGTAGACTTCTGCTTTGCGCGCCCAAGAGGGAATGAAAAGCTTCAGAGCAAAGTCGGTTTTCTTCGCGGTGGTAAGGCTGAACTCAACACAAGTGTCCGCAGGGAAATGGCCTGTTTGTTCCAGAACAAGCTTTTTTTCGTCCCAATGCACTTTCGAGGGCACATACAAGTTAACCCACAAAGCCGTATCGTTGCGATAATAAACACCTGTATTCAGGGCCGAAAAAGCTTCTATCGAAGTACCGTTGCAACAGCGGAAATCGTTTTCCCTGAGATAGGCTTTTTGCCGGGGAGAACCCAGGGGCAAGTGATAAACACATCTTCCCGTTTTCGCGCTTTGCAAGGCCATTACAGCGTTGTAAAAGGTGTTCATGTACACGTCGGCATAAACCGGATTGAGCTTCCAGGTAAAAAGAGTGGAACTGAGCTTTTGGGTATTGTGCGTGACGCAGGTTTCCGCAATTTCCCCGGTCATAGTATTGCTAAGCTGCCCGGGCGCTCCCCAGTGTTCTGCCAAAAGCGAGGTATAAGTGGTCACGTTGGGGCGAGGGCCGCTGCTCGTACCGTTTGCATATACATGCGATTCCATCAGCCTATCCCAAAAATGAACCACAGCATCGTGGTATTTTTTTTCTTTAGTGATAGCATAACGCTGAGCATAGCCATTCACCAGCGCTATATGGGTATTGGCGTGCAGCCCCGACAATATGTCTTCGTTTTTCGATAAAGGAACAACAAACCAATCCCTGTCGAACAAAGCTGCCAACGCCAGGTGCCCGGGGTCTTTCGAAACTTTATACAGGTTATACAGCACTTCGTTCATGGCCCCCGCCTCGTTGGAAGGATTGGCCCCAACGCTGTACAAGATTTTCTCTATGGTGTCGTCGCTGAGTCTCGACATTCGTTTTTCCACATAGCCGGCCATGCCCAAAAGCATTTCGTAGGCCTTTGCATTCCCTGTGCGGGTATATACATCCAACAGCCCCTGCATAATTTTTTGATAGGTATAATACGGAGCCCAAACGCCCCCAAACCGGGTCTCCAACACATCGAAATCGCTCTCGGGAAAAGCACTTAAATAACCGTTCCCAAAACGTTGCCAGCATTTATACAATTCCTCCGTCATATAATTCAGCCGCTCCGCCAACAACTCGTCCCCGTATTTATCCACCACAAGAGCCGCCGCCGACAAATAATGCCCCGTAAAATGCCCCCTCAAACCCGTCGTCGGCGACTCCCAGCCCTCCAGCGGCAGCGCCGTCGAAGGCAAACCCGCATTAACCCTGAAATTATGCAAAAGCCTATCCGGATCGAGAGATTTCAAATACTCAATATTCAGATCCTCCCGCCGTTTCACCCACGAATCCGTCAGCACCACCGACCTCTCCGGAAAGGAAAAGGCCTTCCCCACCTCCGAAACAAAAGCCTGATGCCGACAATACAGGTTGAGGTTTGTGGTGAAAAGTAGGGTTATTAATATAGAGAAGAGTTGTTTCATGATGTGTGGTGTTTTGAGGTTTATAACCGTATGTGGCGTATGGCTTTTTCATTCTTCGTCTACCGGTATGTTCCTTTCTTTGCAATAATCATCAATCTCAGTGTCGCTTATAAAATAGTCATCGCAAAATTCGTCAAGTTCTTTCTGAGCTCCTGACAAATATTTCTCGCTCGCTGTCATAAGCTTTTCAGCCTGTTCAATAAACCTGTTAAATTCAGCATTCATTTTGCATAGTTTATCGATTGTCTTGAAATCCAATTCCCGATATTTTGCCGGAAACAAAACTTTACTTTGATACGGATTCGCATTTAGTTCAATAATTCCAATACCAAATGATTGATTTAGACGTGCCATTTCGTCACTCAGACTGTCACTAAATTCAAAAGCAACTAAATAGCCATAATTTGCCCAGCTTGAATTTGAAACCGCCTGAAAAAAGGCTTTTTTTAATTCGCTATCGCTATTAATTTCCTTTTTTAGTTCATATGAACTCATTTTGAACGTGTCAACCCGGTTGATTGATTTCAAGAGGTTCTGACTTGCTTTAGTTTGTAAGTTTAGAAACTTTATTCCGACCAAATCCGGATGAGTCCAAATTTGGTTACTGTCCTTATTGTTTGATTGTTCGTGAAAAATCGTCTTTGAATATATATCGGTATTTTTTAAATAACTACTTAAAAGCTTATGCAGATCTCTTTCTTCATAAGTCCTTGTTTTTATCGGAATTGTTGATTTTATTTCCGTTTCACCACTCAATACATCAATCGAAATATTTTGTTCGTTTTTTGTCAAATAGTAAAAATAAGCTCCGCCTTGTTGTTTGATTCTTCTTACTCTCGAATCACCATTACGAATAAAGTCTCCAAGAAGAGCCGAAACGGTTAAACCCGGCGTTTTTGCGATCCCAAAGTCATAATATTTTTTCTCAACAATGTGATCGTATACCTCCAAATAATTTGTCAGTTCGTTAATCTCTTCTAAGCTTTTTAAAATAGCTTCTTTTAGTGTCATTTCTCAATTTTATAATGTTATTGCCTTTATTTTGCAACTACCCACAACGGTCGAAGTTTCCAATTGTGGGCAATCTCCTACTGAATTACACCCAGCTTTAATAGGAGCGAAAACCCTGAAACTGGCACCGCAACGGAAATTAACTACAACACGTGTTGAGGTGCATATTTTTTTATTTTATTCAACAAATCAGTCAGTCCGCTTTTATAATATTTTAATAAAATCTGCCAAGAATCATTATGATTTTCAATCGGATATTCTATTCCAACCTTATTTAGATTTTTAATTATTTCGGCTTTATCTGTATGAATTGGAAATCCTTGGCGTATTCTATTTATTGTTTTAAATATCTCAATAGATTTATTTGGAGTATTATCAATCGAATTTAAGAATAATTCCAATAAGCCAAATGATTTAATGTCCCTATCAGTATTCGAAGTTACTTTTCGAAGAAAATCAACGTTCAAATCATTTACTAAATTTCCTAACGTCGCAATAGCATAGGAAAATTGTTCTTGATTATCAATCGTTCTAAATAAATGTAAAATATTTCTTTCTTGTCCTAGCTTTAATAAAATATCTTTGTTTTTAGAGTAAATCAAAGCATTTATATTATCTCTTAATTCAATAATTGAATCAGCAATAAGGTTGGCTTGTATTTGTTTACCAATATCAGCTTTTTCACTATTAAATTCAATCACGAAACCTTCGATTTTATCAATCTTATTGAGATCAAATGGATATGGGAAAAAATCATCTTCTCGACTTATTATGATTTCTTCAAATTCTTTTAAGGTTCCGTCTTTCAATTTTTCTGTAATAAACTTAACAGCAAATGGGAATGTTATTTTAATTAATTTATCAGTATCAAGATTGTCAACAAAACCCCAACCTATTAAGGCAAAACGAGTCAAAATTATCCTAATCAAACATTCATCATTAGTGTCTTTTATGAAATTGTCATTATCTTTGTGACGGACAACGGTATAATCAACAGCACGCCCATTGACTTGCGTATTTCGAAATTTTGCCGTTTTAATTACAACTTTTTCCATATCATAGGTTTTATCAGTCTCTTAATATACAGTCTGATGATTGGTCTTATGGGAAGTTACCAATTGCAGACAATCTCCTATCCAGTTACACAAAAGTTGAAACAAACTACAACCCTTGAATAACCTAGCTATATCGACATTTTTATACAGCATGTGGGCGATGGTAATTTATTAAAATGGCAAATCATCATCCTGTTTCTAAATGTTCTATTTTTGTCGTGAAGTGAAATAGAAAGTCTGCGCTTATTTGAGATCCTTCTGTCATCCTAAATTAATATATGTCATTTCAAATCGACACGCACTATTTTTGCTTACAACTTATTAAATTACAATTTATTACAAAGAACTAGTTGTTCTTTCTTTGGACACTAGTGCTTCAATATGTTTTGTCAAGTTATCTTTCATTTATTGCTGTCTTTTTACGCCTGATAACGGTTTGCAGGTTGGCGAAGTGGTGGATTTAGAAGCACTTACTTTCATTTTAGCACTAAACTTCATTAGAAAACCAAATGTTCAATTTAGCACTAAACCCGCCATTTTGCCAAACTGCTGTTATGCCTTCGCCCTTATTTTCTGTCGTGTTTGTTCGTTGTCATATCGTGCCTGTTATAATGCGTTGGCTTGGTAGCTCTTTTGCTGTTTTTTGTTTGGCTTTGTGCGTTTGGAAAACTGCCAAATGTGCTACCAATTGCATTGGGTTGAGTTAGTCCATATTCAGCTTTTTCCTCTAAAAAGAACCTTAATTGCTCATCTTGTTTTAGCAATTTTTCAGAATAAACGGCTTTTCCGTTTACGCTCGTTCCGTTAATTCTATTTTGTGCTATTTCATAATATTCTGGACTGATTTCAAAACCGATAAAATTTCTTATTAATTTTTTAGCTACAACTCCTGTCGTTCCACTTCCTGTAAATGGGTCAAGAATGGTGTCTCCTTGCTTACTACCAAGTAAAATAATTCTTTCTAAAAGTGTTTCGGGTTTTTCTGTCGGGTGCGATGTTTTGTGACGCTCCGCGTTTATCTCCCAAAGGTTTCGCATTTGTTTTCCGCCATTTATCATTTTTGCAGTGTCGTAATCGAAAAAATATTTTTTTGTTTTACTCGCAATCCAAATCAATTCTGTTGATGGTGCAAGACGATTTTTTGACAATAAAGGTGCTGCGTTTCTTTTGAACCAAATAACATCATTGATAATCCACAAATTTAATTTTTTTAGAATTACACCGATTGAGGGGTGATTGTGCAGTGTTCCTGAAATCCAAATTGTTCCGTCATCTGCTAAAACTCGGATACATTCTTTTACCCAAGTTTCGTTGAACTCGTGAATGTCGTCGATTATGTCCCAATCGCCTTTATCGCAAGTAACCATTTTTCCACTTTGCACGGTTTGAAAAGTTGCTCCAGACAAATTATAAGGTGGGTCTGCAAATATTTGATTAACACTTCCCGACGGAATTTTTTTCAAAAGCTCAATACAATTTCCAAGTTCTAATTTTATAGTAATGTCAGACATAATTTATTTTCTTCTAAACGTTCCTCTGCTATCTTTACATAATCAGCATTATTCTCAATTCCAATCCAATTTCGTTTTAATTTCTGAGCAACAAAACCTGTTGTACCTGTCCCAAAAAAAGGGTCTAAAACAATATCGTTTTCATTTGATGATGCTTTAATAATCAACTCCAACAATTTTTCAGGCTTTTGTGTCGGGTGTAAAGCACGACCATTTTCGCCTCGCAATCTTTCTTTCCCTTGAACAATCGGCAACTCAATAAAATCCAAAAAATCACGCATTTGTTTATCTTTGCCGTCTTTGGTTTTGTTTGGATTAAATTTCTTAACCTCATCATAATTGAAAACCCAATTTTTACCCTTCACAAACCAACAAACAAACTCTGTTGAATGCGTATAGGTTCGCTTAGTAATGTTTGGCATTGCATTCGTTTTGTACCAAGTCAAAATATTATTGAGCTTAAAACCTAACTTCTTTGCTTCGACCAATATTTCTCCGATATTGTGCTGTGTACAAGAAACATAAAGGCTTCCGTTTGGTGTTAATATTCTATAAGTTGCTTCTAACCACTTAATTGTAAAATTAACATAATCATCATAATCAAACGTGTCCCATTCCTCATTTACTTTGTAAAAAGCTCCTCCGGTCTTATTATTTGTAAGATTCAAAGAACTACCGGAAAGATTGTAGGGTGGGTCGGCGAAAATTAATGGTATAGAATTTTCATCAATGTATTTATTGATAATTTCAACGCAATCTCCTTTATATATTTTATTAATCTCCATTTGTGAAAGTTTTATTTACTTCGTTTTTATACCACTTGTAACCATCTTTTGTCTCTGAATTTAACAGCACATCAAACTTCTTTTCAAGTTTATCGAAATTAGTTTCATGTTTTAACAGATAAATCATATTGGAAACAGACAAAGGCAATATATCCATTGATTCAACACTTTGCTTGTCAGAACTATACCAAGTAGAAAACTTATAATTTCGCAATACTACTAAATTGTTCGGGTCAAGTTGTCCTGCCACAAATAATGCTAAACTATTGCTGTTTACTTCTAATATGTGTTTTGCTAAATGTCGTGGAACCGGCTCTGCTTCCATTTTTCGTTGTCCGTCATTTTCACTCAAAGTTGCTTCAATCAAATAATCCTTTTCTTTGCAACTAACAATAACATCAGCTTGCCCACCGGCAGTATGCGTTTTTGGCAACAAGTTGGCATCCAAGCCCGATTTAAGTATATCTGAAATATTAACCTGCTTTTCTGAAATCCAATAAAAAGCAATACCTAAAAGATATTCAAACAAAGTCGGAATTGTAGCTTCATATTCTTGATACCAACTTTTGATAAGTTTACGAATCTCCTCATCATTTCTTGGATAAATATTTTCAAACAGCTTAATAATATTTTCTTTTGTAAAAACACTATTTACTAATTTTACTAAACGTTCTTCTTTTTTCTTTATCGTAAAATTCTGGAAACCAAGCTCTTTTATTTCCGGAAAATCACTCTCTATTTGCATTGAAAGTTCAGCGATATCTATTGTCAAAAACTCGTAAATATCGCCGAGATTATTTTGATTAGTTTCTAATTTTACCTTGTATTCACTCTGTACTAATGGCTTAACTTCCAACAATTCACTTTTCACCGACTTAAAAAGATACCAAAAAACAAGGTCTAATTTTATTTTATCTTCTTCAAAAATGAAAATATCAGGCAATTTCAAATGTCTTGTATTTAAATCTCTATACTCCTCACAAAGAGAAAGTTTTTTGATATACATATACAAGATATGGAAATTTAATACAAAAGATTTTTCATCTTCAGATGCTATTAAAGGTGTATTTTCAAAAAACGAAACGATTCTTGTCCAGTCTGATGATTTATTTAAATTAGTTTCATCAAACAATGTTTCCAAATAAAAACTCGACTTTTTACTTGAAATGTCTTTATAGCGTGATCTCAGTTTAGTATCTATAAACTTTTTCTTCCTGTCATCAGACCATGTTTGCTTATTTTGCCAATACAAGTAAAAATCATTAAAAAGAGTGATTGTTTTCTTTTTATATTTATCGCCTCTACCATGTGGAAGAATAACATGCAAAAGTTCATTGAGTTCATCTTTATCAGAAAAAGAGTGAAAATTAAGAAAACACGAAATATTTTCTTCTGCTATTTTAGTGTTTTCTGAATGTAATACAGACAAATATATAGTTTCTCTATAATCAGGATTATTTTTGTAATTCTTAATGTTTTCAATTAGTTCATTTTTTGTTTGCGAACTTGCCCAAACATAGGTTACAAAGTCAATTGGCAACTTATTATCAAACTCAACAATCGAGTAAATCAAAGAGAGAAAAGGCAGAACTTCAAATTCTTTTTGTTGGTATTTAAGAAACTGCTTCAAATAAATAAAACTTTCTTTTGAAATTTCGAACTCATTTGTTTGAAAATCCTTTGAAACATTTAACAGTTCTTTTCCTACATCTGTTATGAGCCTCAATTCAGTTGTAAAGCCTAATTGCGATATAAAACCGGTTTTAACCCTTACATCTTTATCTGAACTTACAACATTGGTAGTACGTATGTTGAAAATATCATAATCGCCTAAAAGTTTTCCAAAATCAGCTTGGTCTGTTTCTTCCCAACCCTGATTGTAACTTCTAAAATCAACAAGGGCTTCTAAAATTCTTATATACGTTGCTCGTGGGTCGCTTAATCTCGCTCCTGTGGTACCAAGTGAGATTAAGTGGCTGGCTGCTGTTATGTTTTTGTACTCACTCATATTAAAATTCCAATTCGCCTTGTTTTGCGTTTATATTTTTCAGATAATTTACTTTTTCTTCCGCAACAATAAGTGTTTCGGTTGAGCAATTATAAGCGTACATTTTTTTAGCGAATTGGTCGCCAAAATATTCTACTTTAAGTTTCTCAATGTCAAGGTTAAAAGTGTTTGCCAAGTTGCCTAAACACTTTTCGTCAAACTCTTTTTTACCTGTTTCAATTTTGCTTAACGCACCCGAGTCAATGCCAAGTTTTGCACCTAATTGAGTGAGAGTTAAACCGTTTTCGGTTCTTAATTTTCTGATGTATTCTCCAAAATTTGCTTCCATTGTCTTGATTTTTTAATCTTGACGATTTTGACAAAAATAGTAATAATATTTCTTCTATTCAACTTTTGTAACTTCTTTTTTCGAGCGTAGAGAAAATTCAAGCTCTTTTGGTTTTTAGCTTTGGATTTATGCAGTTGGAAAACCAAATGTGCTTGAATATGCGGTAAGTTTAGGGTGAGGCATAACGGTTGCGTGTATGAAATGTTTGGCATTTCGAAGCAATTTCTTATCAAGTTACAACTGCTTTTGATACGAGCTGTGCTGTTCAATAACGCACTGATTGCCAAATGTTTTATACACGATGTTATGCACAGTTATTCTTTCACAATTTTGTTGCGTTGTCAAGCTATCCGTTCTTTGTTTAACTAGTTGAAATCATATATACATAAATTTCCTCCTGCTACCGCAAGTACATGCCCTTCATGATCAACAGCAAGCGCACCAATAGCTTGATTTTGGACGTTTAAAACCCATTGTTTAATAAAGTTTCCCGATAAATCAAATTTTTCTATCCGTGCAATATTACCTTCATTATCAAGTAAACTGTTATCTGATACATAAATGAATCCGTTTTTGTTATCAATGACAATTCCGAAAGGGTACATAAATTGTCCGCCTTCGCTTCCTTTGCCACCCCATTTCATTAAAAAAGTGCCGGACGATGTAAACTTTTGTATCCTGCTATTATGGTTATCCACCACATATACGTTACCGATTGTGTCAACAGCCATCTGGCCGCAAGGACTTTGATTGAATGGGTCACTTTGGTTCCCTAACATAAGTTGCCCATCTCCGGTTCCGGTACCACCCCATTGAGTGATGAAATTGCCAGACAAATCAAATTTTTGTAATCTATTGTACACGTCAACAACATAAACCCAGTTGTTTACAATATCAGCTGTAACGGACCCCGGAGCCCACATATCCACCCCAGAATCAGGATTGCCCCACTGGGTTATATAAGCGCCCGACGATGTAAATTTTTGTATTCTTTGGTTTTCCTCATCAGCTACATATACATTACCCTCACCATCAATGGCTATGTGTTTAGGCATATTAAACTGTCCATTACCGCTACCGTTAGTTCCCCAATGTGTAACCAATGTTCCCGCGGATGTAAATTTGCTTATCCCGTTCCCATAAAGTTCCGAGAAGTACACGTTGCCTTCACTATCAATGGCAATGCCCCACGGAGCTTTGCTACCATCTTCAGTGATTTTCCATGAGCCAACGAGATTAGAATCTAATTTAGAATCTAAATTAGTATCTAATTTAGAATCAGCACTTTCATCTTTTTCACAACTCTGGAACAACAGTAATAGACTAATGACACTACAAATAAATAGTAGTTTCTGGGGCTTAATTTGAGAAATGTTTTTCATGATTCATCTGTTTTTTTAATGTTTTAATTTTTCTTCTGTAATGTTAACAGGTTTAATATTAATTGTGCATAACGCCCAAATAACCCTATTGGGTTTATTTCCGCTTTAACTATACCCTAAGCAACCCATAAAAGCAGCTGCAATACTCGATCAAAAACCGAATATATTCCAAGCAGAAAAGGTCGTTCCGTGTTATTTATGGTACCCATTATCAATTAATTAATCCCAACCCTACTAGAGCCGTATTTCAAACACTATCCTTTGGGTTGAAACAAGAACAAACAAAAATACATATTTATTGTATTTCTTCTCCTTTTTTCTGAAATATTTCATACGTAAATTTTTAATGACAGCACTTCTTCTATCTGTTTCTTATTCAATATATTATATTCTATACAATTCCGTTTGGACAAAATCTAAAAGAGCACTCACTGGTCGATGAATGCGGGGTTATTGGTTCGGCGGTTTTGTTTTACAACAGCTAAGAGTTATAAAATTTCATACACGTGCTCCAGAGTCACAGTCTTGGCCGCTTAGCTGTTGAGGTCAGTTTCATTTTCGGCTTAATAGCTGTTTGTGAACAGCAAGGCCAGTAAAAATCGACCTTGGTATCCTATCATTATTCAGCTGTTTAACCAACAGCTTTTTTTAGAAGCTGAACATTGTAACCAAGCAGCTCGAGTTCCTTTTTTAGATATGTTTTGCGTCTCTGCTCATGGGCTTTGATGACATGTCCGGCTCCCAATTTACGATATACAACTCCTTGGCTCATCACATGATAGACAGACTTCAGGAGCGAATGTCCTACAGCGATCAAAGCGCGTTTCTTGCCTCGTCTTGCTGCTATCTTATGGTATCGGGCGTTGTAAAAGGTATCCTTGGTTCGGGTAGCCGCCCAGGCCGCTTCTGTGAGAACGGCTTTTACCTGTTTGTTGCCGTGGTTGGTGCGTCCGCTTTTTTTTTACCGGCACTCTCATTGTTGCCCGGACACATGCCGGCCCATGAGGATAAATGTTTCTCCGTAGGAAAAACGCTCATGTCTAATCCGATCTCAGCAACAAGGTCTTCAACCGTCTTATGGCCAAGACCAGGAATGGCTCTGAGGTTCTCCAAAACATTGTCATAACCGGAGAGCATCTCTTTAATCCATACATTCAGGTTTTCAATGACAGCTTCCGTGGAAGCTATATCCTGACGAATAAGCTTTAAAAGATAGATGTGATGCTCATCCATCAAACCCTGGCAAGCCTCGTAAAGATCCGATTTACTAACCTCAAGTCGCTTGTGGTACACTTCATCAATGTCAACCATCGTGATAGAATGTCCTTCGCATAACTTGTGGATGAGTTTCGTAGCTACAACACCATGGGTGTTGCTCACAACACTCGACAGCTTAATGTTGCAGTCCTCCAATATACGAATAATGCGGTTCTTCTGAGAAGCAACGTTTTGAATCATCTTCGTGCGAAAACGCGTCAGGTCACGCAACTCCCGTTGCTCTCGTGCAGGAATGTAGCTCGGTTTCAATAAACCGGCCAACAACAACTTGCAAATCCAGGCACTGTCCTGTTTATCCGTCTTGTGACCCGGAACGTACTTGATGTGACGAGCATTAACTACCCAAACCTTGAGCGATGTGGGCTCAAGAACCTGGTACACCGGTTTCCAATAAATACCGGTACTCTCCATCGCTACGTGGGTAACGCCCTTTTCCAATAACCAGTCTTTCAGTTCTGTCAAAGATCGAGTGAAGGTACCAAACTCACGGGTTTCCTTCTTTAGGCCATCGCCACTTATGGTGGCCACCACCACTTTCTGGTGAACGTCAATGCCGCATCCCCTGGATACGACTTGATTGAAGCTGACTTGAGGTTCCATGTCTTTTGTCGTTTTTGCATTCAACAAAGGCAAGAAAACCTCACATTTTCATGCGCTTGGACGTCGAAGACGTCATGGGTGTTTCATTTGGCCAAAATAACTTTCAATAAAAGCAACAGCCTGCCAGCAAGGGTACTGTAATAAAACGGCTCTCGCCCGCAGGTATTCTATAACGAAACAAACTGCCCGTCAGCGTACCACATCAAAATGGTCTGCCCGCAAGCGTACTGAAGCGAAACGGCCTGCCCTCGGCCGATATATAGACACGGCGCCCGAAGCGCGCAGGGGCCGGCATCCTTTGCCTGTGAAGGCTCGAAGAGACAAACAGGCAACGCCGGCGTCCAGCGCTGACCAGCCGTGGATATCGGGAGGCTGAGCGGCAGGCCGTTAAGCGAAAGGAAGCGCTTCACGGACACTTCCCAAAAGCCGCCGACACCGGGAAGCGAATCAGCGTGCAGCCAAGCGAAAGGAAGCAATAAAAAAGCCGTCGCAAGCAAATGCAACGGCTCTCTTTTATTGATATCCAGTAGCGCAAATTATTTCACGCCGTCCATATGAACAATCAAATCCAGGGTCTTGCAGGAATAACCCCATTCGTTGTCGTACCAGCTAACCAGCTTGACGAAATTGTCGTTCAAAGCAATACCGGCATTGGCATCAAAAATGGAAGTATGCGGATCGTGGATAAAGTCGGTCGAAACCACAGAATCTTCGGTATAATCCATGATACCTTTCATGTTGGTCTGACAAGCCTTCTTAACAGCAGCCTTGATTTCCTCGTAAGAAGCAGCCTTCTTAAGACGAACGGTCAAATCGACCACCGAAACGTCGGCAACAGGAACACGGAAAGCCATACCGGTCAATTTACCGTTCAGATCGGGAATAACCTTACCAACCGCTTTGGCAGCACCGGTAGAAGAAGGAATAATATTGTTCAGAATGGAACGGCCGCCCCTCCAGTCTTTCTTAGAAGGAGCATCCACCGTCTTCTGCGTATTGGTAGCAGCGTGAACAGTAGTCATCAGGCCTTCTACGATACCGAAATTGTCGTGAATAACTTTGGCTAAGGGAGCCAGACAGTTCGTGGTGCAAGAAGCATTGGAAACCACGTTCATATCTTTGGTATATTTGTCCAGGTTAACACCGCAAACAAACATGGGAGCATCGGCCGAAGGAGCAGAAATAACCACCTTCTTGGCACCGGCTTTCAGGTGTTCCGAAGCGCCTTCGAGTTTGGTAAATACACCGGTCGATTCCACTATGTAATCGGCGCCTACCTTTCCCCAGGGAATGTCGGCCGGATTCTTTTCGGCGAAGAAAGCCACTTCCTTACCGTTCACCACCAATTTACCATCCTTGTTTTCTGCTGTACCTTTGAAACGTCCGTGTACAGTATCGAATTTCAACATATAGATGACGTAGTCCAGATCCATAAAAGGATCGTTCACTGCTACTATCTGCACGTCGTTCCTTTCCTGAGCGGCGCGAAAAACCAAACGGCCGATGCGGCCAAAACCATTAATACCTACTTTAATCATGTTTGTTTTGTTTTTTAGAGTAAAACTTAAATTTGGCAACAAAGATACTCTTTTTCCACAAAAACACACCTGTTTCGAGGTATATTTTATCATTTTACCGGCAACAAAACCAAAGAATTTAAAACAAAACTTTAGCTTGTTTAAAATAGACCGGGCAAAGAGAGTAGTTTCCGATAAAATTCTTTTAATTTGTCCCTTTCAAATACAAGGATAAACCCGATGAAACAAGCGCTTCAGATTTTTAGCCGGCTCGCCATCGTGCTAACGCTGCTAACAGCTACACAGGGCTGCCGGCAAAAAAGCCAAACCGATAAAACAACCGACAGTACCGAGATTCACACCCAAGAAGAAGATCCCGCCCGTTATTTTCTGGGTATCCGCACAGATACCTTAGCTATGCAAGAGGGTAAGATTCCCCGTGGAGGCAGCCTTTCGTTTTTATTGGGTCAACTGGGCGTCGGTCCCTCGACGATAGACCAATGCGCCAAAAAAGCCAGGCCGGTATTCAACGTCAGGCATCTGCAGGCAGGCAAGCCTTATTACAGTCTGAGCAGCAAAGACAGCACCAACTCATTGAAATATTTCATCTATCAGGAAAACGTCACCGATTTTGTGGTCTTCGATTTTTCCGACAGCCTGCAGATTTACCGCAAACAAAAAGAAATCAGCGTCGAAACCCGGCTGGCTGAGGGTGAAATCGACCATTCCCTGTGGATGAGCATGAAAGAACGGGGATATAATATCAACCTGGCCCTGGACCTTTCGGATATTTACGCCTGGCAAATCGACTTCTTCGGCATACAGGCCGGCGACAGCTACAAGGTAATCTACGACGAGCATTTTGTCGACGACACGGTGTCGGTGGGCATAGGCAAAATACACGGAGCCGTTTTTAATCACGTGGGTCACGATTATTACGCCATTCCCTTTGTGCAGGACGGATTTAGGGATTTTTTCGACGACCGGGGAATCAACCTGCGTAAAGCCTTCTTGAAGGCTCCTTTGCGTTATTCCCGCATCAGTTCGCGCTACAGCCACAGCCGGATGCATCCGGTGCTTAGAATTCGTAGACCGCATCACGGGGTGGATTACGCTGCTCCTACGGGCACTCCCGTGTACAGCATCGGTGCCGGCGTCGTGGTAAAAAAAGCCTATCAGGCCGGAGGCGGCGGCAATTACGTCAGCGTTAAGCACAACAGCACCTATACCAGCACCTATATGCACCTAAGCGGTTTTGCCAAGGGCCTGGCGATAGGCCAAAAGGTTTCGCAGGGGGAATTGTTGGGTTATGTGGGTTCCAGCGGGCTCTCTACCGGCCCTCACCTGGATTTCAGGGTGTACAAAAACGGCAGCCCCATCGATCCGCTCAGGATGGAATCGCCCCCCTCTACCCCATTGAAACCCGAATATAAAGACAGTTTTGAACTGGTCAAACTCGAGATCATCCGGCAATTGCAAGCTGAACCTTTGATAGCCAGTGCAGACACAACAAAAAC
>Ga0255346_1003269_pt1 | contig 19305 bp, 13 predicted proteins | sample wastewater_treat_FD_194410 | JGI IMG/M metagenome (GOLD analysis project Ga0255346, IMG submission 194410) | Wastewater microbial communities from Lulu Island WWTP, Vancouver, Canada - plant22 | ecosystem: Engineered > WWTP > Wastewater > Unclassified | place: Canada: Vancouver, British Columbia... | reverse complement strand
CACGCCAGTCCAAACTACATAGGCAGTTTTGTATTCTCCAGCATGAAAATGAGTTAGTCCGATGTGGTTTTGAATATCTCTGCGTTGTTTGTCATCTTTAGAAAGCTTTTCACAAGTTTTTAATAGTGCTAAGGATTCTTTCAAGTTCCCTCTTTCTCTTTCTTCGATTGCTTTTTTCAACAAACCATCTACATCGGATTCAGAAGGAAAATCCTCTGTTGTTGTCATTTTTCTCTCCTTTTTATTGTTTTATGGGATTTTATGATAGATGTTATTCACAGTCAAATCCAAAGTCAGTAGTTTGTAGTATTTTGCTAATTTTTCCGAATAGGGTAGAAGACATCACACACTCTTCGAATATCTTATACAAAAAGACTGGTGTTACCCAGTCTTTTTATTTTCTATATAGACAAATGTAGCTAATTCGCACATCTTTGAAATGCAGCTAAGTGTTTTTCTTGTGACGCGTTCATTAGATTTGTAAATACCGAAGTTATATCTTCATAATCTGTAACATTTGGCAATAGCTCATCTTTATATAAAGAAGCGTTGGCAATTTCTGCATCAACACCGATTTTACAGGTTTCTGCTAATGTCTCCGGGACTGTAACCTTGTTTGTGTAGGGATTTTCAGGAATCCCTACTCCGTATTTGTCCAATAGTGCTTTTAGAGAGGATATATGTTGTTCCTCGGATCTAACAATCATAATAAATGGTCGTACATTGCCAAGCTTAGCAATAACTGCCTCGTAAGTTGCATGTGCTTTATACTCATCGTCCAATGCTTTTAATAAAGATGTTTTTACATCATCTGTTAATTCGCCTGCTGGATAATTTAAGTCATCGACTTCTAAACAATCATCAGCTAAACAATTTTTTCTCGATGTTGACGAATTGTTTCCTCTACCTTGTCCAACTCTTGTACTTTGTTCTTGGAGATCCTTAGTAGGTTGTGTAGGTTTTATCCTCAAAGATAAATAACCAACTATCCCTAGAAGAAATATGATTATTGCTATTAATATGTGTTTTGTATTCATATGGTTATTCTACACTATGGACGAAGTGTTTTTGTTTATCTCAAATAATTTGTCTAAGATTTTATGGAATTTACCTGCAGATAATTGTGGGGAATACTTTGGAACTTATTTATCAGTGGTAAGATGTTCTTTAATAACCTCAAACATTTTCTTATGGCCCGTTTCGTTAGGATGTAACCCATCAATAAAATCAGTGGATTCTAATTTATCAAATAAATGAATATACTTACAATCGTTCTTCGTAGCAATTTCTTCCAAAACACTGTCGTATTCTTTTGATCTACTTGCTTCAAAGACTTTCTTACCGTACACACTTTCGTAATAGAGATCTAACTGTTTGTTGTCTCCTAACACAGGTCCTACAAAAAATATGATGCCCGTGAATTTTTTTGCAATCTCTATAATTTTTTGAGTGTTTCTTTTAAATTCGTCAATTTCTACAAGACATCTATCTAATTCTGGGATGTACCTAGAATCGTTAATCCCGTATGCAAAAAAGATTACATCAGGTTGCCTAGGATTGCACTCAGTCTCAATTCTTTTAAGAATATCATCTGATGTGTTTCCATTTATACCAAGATTAAATAATTCAATTTCATATTGAGAATTATCTTCCAGATAAAGTCTTAGTAGATTAGTCCAACTATTTTTGATGTAACTTGCATGTGTAACACTATCTCCAAAAGCGCAAATATTCATGTTTTGATTATACCTTAGTTTATATTTGTAACGGGATAGTAGTATTTAAATTGCCTTGACAAGAAATTGGCTGGGGGACAGGAAAGAAGCTGGAACCTTTATCGTCGTTTAATTGTGATCCTTGGTTCTACAGGTTCTTGAAAATCTTCTTCAATCGGCATTCCATTTTTAGTAATAAATTCCCGATGTTTCTGTAAAAGTTCGTTGTTTGCCCAAAATTCTCCTGTTTCTTCATCATAAACCTTTCCAAAATTGATTGTTCGGTAGTGGTGTTTCGGATCATCAATTATTACCACATCATTCTTTTTAGATAAAAATTCAACAACTCCTTCTGGGTTTATCGTATCATTTTCAGTAAATATATTGTTTTGTAACAAAAACTTTTTCCCAGTTTCTTCATCTTGAATATTTTCAGTATCAAGTATTTGTTGTACAACTTCTTCTGGTTTATATCTTCCATAAAGAACATCTTGATCTTTGAACATTTCAGCAATACGAACGCTTTTCTCTTCAAATGCTTGGATATTATATACTGGTCTTCCAAAAGATCTTGTTGTTTTTTCTGGCTCGCCTTTTATGATAACTTTTTTAGTTATACCTCCATATGTATCATTAGTATTAATCTCAACTAGTTTTTTATTTTGCAATTCGTGGGCAATCCTTTTATTTTCCCCACTTAATGAGTTGTAATCAATATGGATGAATAGCCCCCGTGACTCGTGTGGTCCTATCGTTGCGTATTGGATGTTACTGTTTGAAGCGACTGTTCTGATATTTTTATCATACAGATCAATGCAAGCTTCTAAACATGGTTTTTCAATAACATTTGGTAGTTTATCTCTGGTAACTATTAAAGCTTCTCTTAGGTTAATCGCAGGGGATTTTTCTAGATCTTCCCCAGCATTTTTCTGTTCATCTGAAGACTGTGGTTCTAGTTTTTTGTATACATCCATGATTATAAATAATAACACTTGTTTGGCTGGGGGACAGGGATTCGCCCACTAGTCCACATATCTCTACGTCACTTCGTTCCTAGAGCTCTGTGGCTATTCGGCACGCCTCCCCCGCAAAATGCGGGGTCCGGCATTCTCATCCCTGTCCAAACAAAAAAGCGGCTACCACACAAGGTGATATCCGCTTTTCTGTGGCTGGGGGACAGGGATTCGAACCCCGATTGTCGCATCCAGAGTGCGATGTCCTACCATTAGACGATCCCCCAACATTAACTAAAATAAAATAAATCTAGATTTTCAAAACTATACAATAAACGTAATTAAATTAGTGGAGTCTAATCGCAAGGTTCTCGAGCGAAGCGAGAGGGTTCTTCCCATTAGACGATCCCCCAACGTTAACCAAAATAAGATAAATCTAGATTTTCAACACTATACAATAAATGTAATTAAACCACGAAAAGTCTAATCGCAAGGTTCTCGAGCGAAGCAAGGCCTTCTTACCATTAGACGATCCCCCAACGTTAGATAAATAAAATAAACCTGTATTTTCAAAAACGTACACTAATTGCAACTAAAACAAGAGAAGTCTAATCGCAAGGTTCTCCCGCATTTTGCGGGATGGGTCTTCCCATTAGACGATCCCCCAATAATCTTACGCAATTTTACCATTTAGACTTTGAACTTTCAGCACACACTGGTAGAATTAACCCATGCAAGAAATTTTTGTAGATCAAGAAAAATGCATAGGTTGTGGGGCTTGTGCTATGTATGCTCCCGATGCTTTTGAAATGGATTCCGAAACGGGAAAATCAAAAGTAAAGGAAGGTGCAGAAAGCACAGATAGAGCAAAAATAGATGAAGCTAAAGATGGCTGTCCTACACAAGCTATAATAGCCTAAAGTATTTGGTATTTATTTAAATATATTTTCAATATAGAATGTTCGTATGATACCAGCGCAACATAAAGAACAAAGAGTTGGGGTTTTTGTTGACGTACAAAACATGTACTATTCTGCAAAAAACCTTTATTCATCAAAAGTAGATTTTGGAAAAGTACTATCTGCAGCAGTGGCAGGTAGAAAATTAGTACGTGCCTTTGCTTATGTTATTAGGGCCGACGTTGGTGCAGAGAAGGATTTTTTTGGTGCTTTACAAAAAATAGGGTACGAGGTTAAAGAAAAAGATTTGCAGGTTTTTCTTGGTGGATCAAAAAAAGGTGATTGGGATGTGGGTTTATGCATGGATGCTGTTAGGCTAGTTCCAAAAATGGATGCAATGGTTTTAATTTCTGGAGATGGTGATTACACAGACCTATTGGAGTACGCAAGAAGCCAGGGTGTTAGGACTGAGGTAATTGCTTTTGGAAAAACTGGTTCAAGCAGATTATTTGGAGAAGCAGATTTTGTTATTGATATGGACCAATCTCCTGAGAAGTTTTTAATAGGCAAACCACAGAGATCTAGAATACCTTTCCTTAAGGAGTCCTCAAAAGATGAGTCTGCCGAAAATTCAAAATAAGCCTTTTGGTGAAAATTTCAAGAATATAAATTTAAAAAAACTAAGACCTTTTCTTTTGGTTTTTTATGGAGTTTTGTTAATTTCCATTGCTTACAATGTTTATTATGCTAGAAAAATAGTGCCAGGGGTCAAAATCTCTGGTGTTAATATTGGTGGGCTGACTTTTAATCAAGCAAAGGATATTTTGCAAAATATAGAAGCAGAAACTGATAAGAATTTAAAATTTAAATTTGAAAATAACGAGTATTTTATTAATGGCGAAGATATATCACTAAAATATGATTGGGATTATTCTATTTCTAAAGCTTTTGAATATGGAAGAAGTGGTAATTTCATTAAAACATCCTGGGATAAACTTAAAGCTTTGGTAGCGGGAGAAGATATTTTGGCTTTTTTTGATTATGACGAGGAATCGTTAGGGATGAAGATGTCTATCATCAAAAACTCAATAAACACCGATCCTCAAGAATCTGGTTTTCATTTTGTTAATGGGAAGATAGAGATTATACCTTCTAGTTATGGGCGTAGTGTTGAGGAAGATGTTTTTTACCAAATAATAACGGACTCTTTAGACAAAATGAATTTTTCAGAAAAAGAAATTCCCGTAAAGGTAATTGAACCAAAATTAACAGAAGATGTTGTGAGAAATGTAGAGGAGTCTATAAAAAATGTAGTATCTAAAGAATTAAGTATAAAATATGGGGAGAAAAAATGGACCCTTAGTGCAGAGGATCTTCTAGGTTTAATAGAGATATCCAGAAATTCAAAAAATGAAAATGAATTGATACTCAATGAATATGCCTTCAAGGATTTATCTGACTCTATATCTTTTGAAGTTAATACACCTCCCCGTGGGAGAGTTGTTTCAACAGAAGGTACACGAGTAATTGAATTTAAAATAGTTGGTGAAGGGAAGGAACTAGATGTAGAAAAGTTTAAACGTGATTTAGAAAACTCCTTGTTTGAAAATAGAGAAGGTATTACCGTAACGGTAAATGTAGTTGGAGAAAAAGGTGATGCTAGTAAATACGGGATTGTATCTTTATTAGGTGAGGGGTCGTCTTATTTTAAAGGTTCTGCAAATAGTAGAATTCACAATATTGCCTTATCTGCTAAAAATACTGACGGTGTCCTTGTTGCGCCTGGTGAAATTTATTCTATGAACAATTCTGTTGGGCCCATAGATGCTGCCCATGGCTTTCAATCTGCTTACATTATTAAGGGCGGGAGAACTGTTCTTGGGGAAGGTGGTGGAGTTTGCCAGACATCTACAACTTTATTTAGGGCTATTCTAAATTCTGGTCTTCCTATTGTTGCTAGATACCCTCATGCATACAGAGTTGGTTATTATGAACAAGATATGCCTGTTGGGTTTGACGCTGCAGTTTTCCAACCATCTTGGGATTTTAAATTTAAAAATGATACAAAAGCATACGTACTTGTACAATCTTATGTAAGTACTGAGGAAAGCAAGATAACCTTTAAAATATATGGAACACCTGATGGAAGGGTTGTAGAAATATCAAAACCTGTCATTACAGGTCAAACACCTCCCCCAGAACCTTTGTATGAAGATGATCCAGATCTTAAAAAAGGAGTTACGGTCCAAGTGGATTTTCCCGCATGGGGAGCAACATCTGTTTTTACAAGAACTGTAAAACGTGGTGATGAGGTTTTATTTACTGATACATTTGCCAGTAAATACCAACCATGGAGAGCAGTTTTCAGAGTTGGTACAAAAAAAGATTAGTTGGTTATCTTTTCTATACTAACCAAAGTATTATCCAAAACTTCCTCTTTAGTCATGAATACATTTATTGATTCATTATTCTTTTTAAACACAATTGAAGCATTGGTACCTTTTACTTCTTCAAGAGCGGTTTTCCAGTTTTTATTTTCATAAAAATCTTTGTAGAAATTTATAAGTTCCTGTTGAGTTTGAGATGTTTTAAATGTAATTTGCCCCGAAGCTTTAGTTGTACTTGAACCTACTTTCTCAGCATCTTGAGGATAAGGGAATTCATCCGTTTTTACCCCTCTTACTTTAGGACTCTCATATGTCTTTATTGGTCTGTATTTTGAGAAATTATGGTGACTGACAGATAAAATGGATACTAACCCTACAGACATTAATATTGCTGAAATTACAGTATTTCTTGACATCTGCTTAATTATACGTAATTTTAAACTTCCCATCAAAATTTTGGTTTAGGTTTTTGTTTTGGTAGAATGATTCCTGCATACGGCCCCATCGTCTAATGGTCAGGACGGCGGATTCTCATTCCGTAAATCGGAGTTCGATTCTCCGTGGGGTCACCAACGAAAATTCGCAAGTGTCTTTAGATACTTGCGAATTTTTGTTTATGATTCTGCTGGTGTAGAACTTAACTTCAGTTGTATCGATCTCCGCAGAATGCGGGACTTTGCGGAGCAAAATTCTCCGTGGGGTCACCATGTGTGGACCCACCCACGAGAGAGATGAGCGTGGGTATTTTAGTAAATTCTTACTGCCTAACAGGGGAAACATTAAACTTAAAGGATTCCATAATTCTATTTACCACGTTGTTAAATCTTTCCCCAGATATATTTTTAACAGATAAAACAACTATCCTAGAAGCATTCATGTTTGGAGAACCGTCAACATAAATTAAATCATTACCTCTCCAAGAGTAGCCTTTTAACATAATAGCACCTCTATCTCCAACTTTTGTGTGTATTATGGCTTGAGACCTTGGTTCCTCTCCCATCGTCACAAGATAGTCATCTGTTAAAAGTTTTTTCTGTCTTTCAATGTACGTGTCAAAGTCCTTACTTCTAGGAGCCATGTCTATATATATACCGACAGCATCCATATTGTTTTTATCAATATATGTATCCTCATCGCCTACTGTTAAAAGTATTATTGAGTTATCAGATACAGGTCCGTTTATAAAACAACAATCTATACTTAAGTCTTTTGGATATAAAAATGAAAGCATGTATTCTTTACTGTCATACAATATTTCTGGTCCTATATCAGGTACTACATCAGGGTAAAATTCTACTGATTCTAAAATATCTTCAGTCTCCGCTTTGTATGCTTGTCTATAACCCAAATCACCTTTAAATATTTGTGAGAATTCATAATTTAGACCGTTTTTTAAAACATAAGTAACTTTATAATCAGCACCGCAGTTTAAAACATCAAAAGTTCTACCATCTATACCGTTAACTAGGTTATTCCTTGTAGATGTAAGTGTTGTTGCAGCAGGACATCTTGCTGCAAAGGCTTCTTTTTTCACGTGAGCTATCTCATCAAGCGTTCTTAAATTTGTAAAAAACGTTGATACTCTGAATATATACCCTTCTGATAACTCTTCTACGTCTATGTTTTGATTAGGTTTGTATTTGTCGTAGATTATATCTATTTTTTTAGTCTTTTCTGTTTGCTCAATGTTTTCAAATAATGGTGCTTTATATAAATGTTCTAGTGACACTTTCAAATCGTCGTTTTTATATTCAACAATTTGTTCAGGATCAATCTTTGGAGATGTATCAGAGTCTATTGTGTTGTCGTTATCTACAACTACCGGTTTAGGTGGTATAAAATGTTCTTTGTAGAAGTTCATTCCTATAGGAGTGAGTATTAGTATTAATAACGAGATTACTGACGTGTAGAAAAGTATCCTAAATCTAATTTTCTTTTTTCTTACATCTTTCTTTTTTGTTTCTATATCTATTATTGTCGGGATTTCTGTTTTTTCTTCTGATTTAATAAAGGCGGTATTTACCTCTAAAACACGGTTAATCTCTTGGATGTCTTCTGCTGTTAATTTTGGCTCTTTTTTTACTGTTTTCTGCTCTTTTTTCTCTACATTCTCTACTGTAGTTAGAGTATTTTCTTGATCTTGAGTCTCTTCTTTTTTCTTTTTACTAAAAAAATTTATAGCCATGTTTAAATAATAACATGATTAGGGTTTCATAAGATTTATCATTATCTATAAACCAAGCAAATCAGAATTTTCTTGCATTGATTTTAAAGTTACGCTAACAAATGTTTCTACACCCACACCAACTTTTTCCTCACATTGAGTTATCTGGCTCCTATCTACAGCTCGGGCAAATTCTTTTTGTTTAAATTTTTTGAGAATATTCTCAACAGAGACATATGCTAATTTCTTATTAGGCATCACAAGTGCAACGGCAACTATAAAACCAGTTAACTCATCACAGCATTCAAGGGTCCATTCTAAAAGAGTCTGAGGTCCCCTTATTTGAGCCATTTTGTAATTGTGAGTTTTAAGAGCGTTCAACATTTCTTCAGGAATGTTGTAATTTTGTAACCACTCAATAAGTTGAAAAACATGCCTTTCGGGGTTATTTGTTGTTTTTTCCCAATCAGCATCATGTAAAATTCCTATTATTTCCCATTGTTCTCTTGTTAAATTTCCAACATCTTTCCCTTCAGTAAGGTAAAAATCATAAAAACCTGTCATAGTTTTACCAACAGCATAACAATGCTTTCTTAGGTTTTTATTTTCCATATTCTTATGAAGAAGTTCTATTGCGGCTTCCAGTGTTAGTTCTTCCATACGGATAATTTACACTATAAAAACGGATATTTAAACAACACGATTTAGGTATTAATACTCAATCTTCAATATTGTGTATATAAGTTTTCCAACAGGAGCCTGGAATTCAACTTGTTCCCCGACTTTTTTACCCATTAAGGCAGAACCTAGTGGAGAATCATTTGATATTTTATTAGCCAAAGGATCGGCTTCAGGACTTCCGACTATATGAAAAGTAGTATCAACACTTTCCATGTGCAAAGTTACTTTACAACCCACAGCTACCTCATCGCTTGTTTTAACATCAGATATTTTTGCGTTTTTTACAATATCTTCCAATTCGGCAATTCTACCTTCAACAGTAGATTGTTCCTGCTTTGCAGCATCATATTCTGAGTTTTCAGATATATCACCCATTTCACGGGCGTCCTGAATCCTCTTTGCTATTTCAGGTCTTTTATTTTCAATTAAGTCTCTAAGCTCACCCTTAATTTTATCAAGACCCTCTTTTGTTAATAATAAGTTATTATCTTTTTGGTTCATTTTCTTTATTGTATTTGGACTAACAACCTCACAACTAACGTGGGTTAATGATGTTGGAAGTCCTAAAAATCAAAAATCCCCTAAAATTTTGGGGGACTTCACTCGAACGGAGATATTTTTATCACATGTTTTGTTTTGTGTCAAACTTTTTAGTCTTTTAAAAATAATAAATAAACACCTATAGTTATATAAATTTACTACAAAATACATTGCTTAATAACAGATAATAAATTGAGTAAAATACTTATAATGCAAAGGTCAAGTTTGACAAACAGGGCAAAAAAGTGTAAAAGCTATCTGCATTCAAAACTTTGCCCTAAATTTGCATGTATAAATTTTGAAAGTATTAATTTGTTAGTTACCTTATAGGGTTGGATTTTTCCTATCTGCCTAGGTGGAAAATTTTTATGAAAATAGTAAATAGAATGTTCCTAAAAATAAAAGTTAGAGGTAATAAAATTTTCTCTATTGTTTCTATATTTGCCATATTGGCAAATTCCTTTGCTCCTGTTTTAGCTGCTATTCCAACCTACACCTATGCTGAAGGGATAACTGCGCCTGTTGAGGCTCTAACAAAAGAAGATAAAGAAGAAATAAAAGTTGAAGAGAAAGTTGGATCGGAAAGTGTTTTAAAAGAAGAAAAAAACACACCTGAAAATTTAAAAAATGAAGAAGATAAAAATGTAAATGGAACTGAATCCCAAACTTCAGAAGAGGTTTCAGAAGAAAATCAAGAAGGGGATATTTTAGAAGATGGTGTTAGTGATTACAGACCTGAAGTTGAGATAACAGAAGATGAGGTTAAAGAGGTTGAGGAAGTTTCTGTTTTAAAAGAAACTGTAAATCCAGCAAATGAAATTAATAGTAATGAAGAAGTTACTGAGGCAACTGCTTCCGCAGAGGAACCTGTTTTAGAAAATAAAGAGAAAGAATATAAATATTTGGAAAATGGTGTTGTAGTTGATAGCACTAGAGAAGATTGGAGTGTTGATGGTGAGGTTGCTGAAACAAAGAAAGTTGTAAAAATTGGGGTCAAGTATATTTTCCCATTAGATGAGGACGTATCAGTTACTTTTACAAAATTACCCAAGTCCGAAGAGGATAGGGCTCATTTAAAAATTGAAAGAGTTAAGATTAAAGATTTAAATTTACCTGATGAGTTTAAGACAGACGCTGAGTACGCTTTTGATATTACGACAGAGGGAATGGAGAACGGAGAGTTTGAATATGATTTAACTTTACCCAAGCCAAAGGGTGTTGAGGCAAAGGTCATATCTATAGAAGAAGATGGAGATATAGTTGAGGCAAGTGATGATGATATTGATCAGAAAGAAGAGATTGTTGAAGTTAAGGATCAAAGTCATTTTAGTATTAAGGTGCCTGTGTACTCTTTAGGTAAGTGGACTTGGGTTGATAAGCCAGAAATTTTAGTAAAAGATACTCTAGGTACTAGCTATATTAAATGGGATAAGGGCTCCGAAAAGCATAGTGGTCTGGAGTTTATAGGTAAGCAAACTTTTGATGTAGATATAGATGGTGAACAGGAGTTTGAATTAGGAACATTAAAACATCATAACTTCCCTGTTTATAATGCAATTGAAAAAGCTAAACTCTCAGTAACAATTACTCTTGGTGATCCAATTCCACAGACAAAAGTCTTTAATATGGAATTGCGGGTTGAAGAAACACCAAATAGTGGAACTTGTGCTCCATGGCATACACAAGGAAATCCTAAATGTGATGATAGAATTACATTCCCAACAGTGTACTCTAAAGAATTCTTTGAGATTGGAGAGACTAAATATGTTTTAGAAATCACAGGATTTATTAAAGATGGACAAAATGTCACTCAATTTATAACAAAAGAAGAAGACACAAATGAAGCAATAATCAGAGGGAGACTTAGATCTATTCCAGCAAAGGTTACTATTTGTGATAGAACAGATTCTGATGAAAATCCATATGTAGTACATACTCCTAGTGTAGATGGAATATGGACAGATGGACATGATGGACATAATGGTCCAATTTGGTATCCAGGGCTTAAGGATTTAGAAACTAAATGGGGAGATATTATTCCCGAATTTAGATATTTTGATAGTCAAGGCAATGTTAGAGTTTATCCAGGTAAGAATAATACAGCATACGGCCTTTCTATCCTAGAAAATGACTGTAAATTCCCGGAGGGTAAAATTACAGTAAATAAAGTTGTAATACCAGAAGGAGATGCAACTTCATTTGGTATTGTGGGAAGTGGAACTCCTAAGGTTGCAGACTCTCCTGTTACATTTAAGGAAGGGAATAATACAGGAACAATCTCTGCTACAACACCAGCAACATTTGATGTGTATCCAGGAACATATTCCTTCACAGAGAATCCTGAAGAAGGTTGGATTGAAGTAGCTAATGATTGTAATGATATTCAAGTTGCAAATGGTGATGAGAAATCTTGTATTATTAAGAATGCTAAGGCTAGTTCTATTACCATTATAAAACATGCGGAGCAAGTAAGTGATACCTCTTTTGATTTCACTGCAACAGGTACAGGACTTTCTAATTTTTCATTAGTAGATAATTCTACAAGTACAGACCCTGAGAAAGTATTTACGAATCTTCTTCCAGGCAATTATTCTATAACAGAAAATAGTAAAGAAGGTTGGTACCTAAAGAGTGCAACTTGCAATAATGATCAAAGTCCTGATGCTTTAACATTGACAGCAGGAAGTAATGTTACTTGTACATTTACCAATACTCAGCAAGGTTCATTAACTATTGTTAAGAAAGCATTGCCATTTGGTACAGACTCATTTGGGTTTACTCTTACAGGTAAAGGAGTTGATGAACAGTTTAATTTAGTAGATAACTCAGATACAGAGGATGCAAGTGAGACATTTAGTTTGAAAGCAGGTACATATGCAGTTGTAGAGGATAATTATAGTGATTGGAAAACAACTTACTCTTGTACAGGTAACAATACAATAGATAACATTGTATTGGAAGCAGGTAAATCAGTAACTTGTACTTTCACAAATACAAAGTATGGTTCTATCTCAGGTCGCAAGCTTCACGACTTAGATGGATTAGCAAGTACAACAAATGATAGAAAACCTGTACAAGGTTACACAATCTTTATTGATACAAACAAGGATGGAAAGTTGGATCCAGGTGAGAAATCTACAACAACAGCTATTGATGGATCATATTCATTTACTGGATTAGAGCCAGGTGAATATACAGTTGTTGAGGTAATGAAGTTAGGTTGGATTGTCTTACCAGGTACAAGTACAAGTTGGACAATTAAACTTTCTCCTGGAGAAAATAGGAAGGGTGTTGATTTTATCAATATTGAAAAACCAACAATTGAAGTCATTAAGTTTGTAGACATAGATGGTGATGGGAAAGTAGATGTTGAGTATGCAACGGATTGGACATGGAAGTTGGATGATAAGGAATACAAGATGTTTGGTAAAGAGGACAAACCTATGGAAATTCTTCCTGGTACATATACTATTTCAGAAATCCAGAAAGATGGTTACCATGTTAAATCAATGATGTGTGATAATGGTGGAGTAAAATTCTTTGAAGAACCAACTGAGAGTACAAAGTTAACAATAAACTCAGGAGATAAAATACTATGTAGGTTTACCAATACCAGAGACACAGGTACATTGATAGTTAGAAAGGAAGTTATTAATGACAATGGTGGAACTGCAGGGATCAAAGAATTTGGAATCAAATTGAATGATAAGATAATTGAAGATTTTGATGGTGGTACTACAGTAGATACCAAAACAACATACACTGCGAATCTTGTGGTTAGATCAAATACAGAATACTCCCTTTCAGAGGAAGATTTACCAGGTTATGAAGAGGGAAGTTGGAATTGTATAGATAATGAACAGAACACTGTCACTATGCCGTTTAAGTTATCAGGAGGTCAGCATGTAACTTGTACCATTACTAACACATATATCGTACCTGCTTGTATTGAAGGTGAAGGTATTGGAGTTGGCAAGGTCGGTTCAGTTAAACCAGGTACCAGATATGATGGTACCCCTATCGTAAACTTGGGAAGTGAGGATAGAACAAAGCCAGGAAATGCATTAGGTACAGCTGATGATAAATTCTACAGTTTGGGTAAAGATGGAGAAATTGTTCTAGAATTTACTGGTTATGTAGAAAATGTAGAAGGCAACGATTTCTCTATTCACGAAGTAACTTGGAATAGAAATGATGACCTTGAAGAAAATGCAGAAGTATACGTCAGAAAAGATAATACTTCTGACTGGGTATATCTTGGAGAGGCTAGCAGTTTCAGTGACGGAGATGGTGATGGTACAAAAGATGGGATAACTCATTTTGATTTTGGAAGTAAAGGATTACCTTGGATAACTGCTGTTAAGCTTGTTGAGTCATCAGAAGGTCAAAAAGGGTATGATGACGGGTTTGATTTGAATGCCGTTATTGCAGTTAACCATGTTTGTGAGGAGCCTTCTGTATCACAAGTAGAGATTTGCAAAGTAGATAATAAAAACAGACCACAAGAAGGATGGGATGTGGTGTTGGCTTCAGAAAAAGTAGATGGTCCTACATCTATAAACGTTATAGATGGTAGTGGTACTAATTCGACAAGCCTTCATGCTGGGAAATATCTTATCAAAGTTAGTGGTACATACAGATATGGAAACTCTTTAATGATTGCAGATGCAGGATATTCCTTTAGACCAAAAGGAATACCTAGTGGTTGTGATTGCTGGTTAGACGGGCACGAAATATCAAACGGTTTAATGGCTTTGGTGAATGGAAATGCAGTGAGTTGGGGAGCTTATAACAAGGGTCATGTCTATACATATGTATACAACCACTCATCAGCCGGAGCGATAAATATATCCATATCGGATAATATATATGGAGATAATGTAAATAATAATTTCCAATTTGAGATTTTCAGAATACCAGAGGGTTATTATGGTACCACTGGTGAAAACGGGTGTGTTACTTTAGATAATATACTTTATGGGGACTATGTTCTTGATGAAATCTTGAAACAAGGGTGGATTAATGTTTCTGGAAAAGGAAGCTTAGTTTCAGTAGATTCTCCAAAAGAAACCTTCACATTGGTAAACAGAATAAATGCTCCTGTAACAATAGTGGCAACAAAAATCGTATGCGATTACGAAGAAGATTTGCCAGACTGGGGTTACGGAGCTCCTGATAATATAACCAAGGATACGGCATCAGAGTTCCTAGCTTCGCATTCTAACTGTAGTCTAGAACCTAATTGGTCATTCCAATGGGGTGATGATAGTTCAACTAACCCAGGAGATGATCATGTAGGAGAAGCAGATGGTTGGAACACTTTTGGTCCTACTGATATTAACGGGGTAGCTACTGTTAATATTAACGACTTTGGAACAACTTCTCAGATTAAAGTTAGAGAGGTTTTACAAGAAAACTACATTCCGTTTACATATTTGATTAATGGAAACAACTTAAATGATGTTTCTGCAGAAATTTACTGTCATACAGATGTTTTGAACTATGATAATGATGATAGGTTTACACCCGAATATGGCCAGACCTATTACTGTGTCGCTTGGAACGTTCAAATAGATCAAAAACCAACAATTGAAGTCAGTAAAGAAGCAGATAAAACATCTGTAGATGAAACAGGCGAGAATGTAACCTTTACATTCACAGTTAAGAATACAAGTAAAATAGATACAGTAGAAATACTCTCATTAGAAGATTCAGTATTCGGAACATTAGAAGGCGATGATGATTGTAAAGTTGGAGCGTTTTTAGCACCTAATGAAAGTTGTTCATTTGATCTCACAAAGACAGTTGAAAGCGATGCAAGTGGAGATGCTCATAAGAATATTTTCACAGCAAAAGTTAAAGATAAGGAAGGAAATGAAACCAGTGATGATGATGATCACATCATTGAATTTACGGATGTATTGCCAACAATTGAAATTAAAAAGACAGCCGATCCAGCAGAAGTTCCAGAAACAGGTGCTGATGTAACATTTAAATTTGTTGTAAAGAATACAGGTCTTGAGAGTGTGACGATAACCTCTTTAGAAGATTCAGTATTCGGAACATTAGAAGGCGATGATGATTGTAAAGTTGGAACTGTTTTACCAGGAAAAACATCTTGCGAATTTTCTATAACAAAAGAAATTAAAGGAGATGCTTCGGAAGGTGATCATTATAATGTATTTACAGCAACAGCCAAAGATAATGAAGGAAATGAAGCAAGTGGTAAAGAGGGTGAAACAGTTGATTTGCTAGCTATCCCAGAGCTTTCAATCTCTAAATCTAATGATTCATACCCAACTGCTGAAAAGATTGGTAATCAAGTTAGATTTACTATAAAAGTAACAGCTCATAGAAATGATGTTAATGAAGTTGAGGTTTATGACCTATTCTCAAAAGGATTTAAGTATGTAGGTGGTAGCTGGACAGCTGATTCAAATGTTAGAGGCGATCTCAAGCTTTTAGGGATCACACCAGAACCAGCATACGCTTCTCCCGCATCTTGGGACTTGGGAGATATGAAAAAAGATGAGGTTGTAACCTTAACTTACCTGGCCGAAATCACCGATAGTGTTATAGCTGGAGTATACAAGGACTTAGCATGGACACAAGGTAAGACTACGTTTTCTGGCGAGGACGTTTTGGGCTACGCCGAGGAAACAGGGTATGTTAATGACTCTTTTGTCGGAACACAGGTTCGTGTTGAGGTAGACCCACCTGAATTGAAAGATAAAATATCTATCAAAGAGAAAAAGGTAGAGGGTGAAGTCCTAGGTGCATCCACATTGCCTGCTACAGGATCAAGAACCCTTTGGGTAAAAATAGTTCTTGCCCTCTTAGCTATTGGAGGAACACTAATGATATTAGGTACATTAGATTTAGATAAAAACTCAAATAAAAAGGGCAACAAGAAAAGTGTTAAGAAGTCTTTAATAGGTTTATTCGTGCTTAGCTTATTTATTGCTCTTAGCCGTGGGGTTTATGCTGCATCTACAGTAGTTAGACTTAGCGAGCCTAAACCACCTGTTACAAAAGAATTCAACTTAGTTTTTGTTGCAATGGATGTACAAGATAGAGAAATAGTTGCAAAATGTTTCTACAAATTTGGGGATTCTTCATATTCCCAATTTGGATCAGACATAACCATACTTTCCGGCGAAAGTGGTGACTCAAGAACATGTTTTGTTGATAAAAATGTTTTAGATAGCGACGGTAAATACACATTCAAGGTAGAAGCTACTGCAGGGGGAACCACAGTATCTTCAAATGAAGTTGTGATTAACTACGATGGTGAAGGTCCAGGTAAACCTGAATACATTAAGAAAGAAAAGGTAAATGATTGTGTAAATAAAATTACCTTAAAAACATCCAATGATGGAGAAACAAAATATGTAAAGGTTTACGCTGATGACGACAAAGAAATAGATATAAAAGATTCCAATTTGATAGAAACCGAAGATTTAGGTCCTGATAAGAAGTTCAGTTTTGAGCACATTGTATCTGGAGATGCTTGCAAAAAGGATTGGTATTACGCAGTTGTTGCCTTTGATTCTGCAGATAATGCCTCAAATCCAAGGTCTGAAACAATAACAAAAGTAACTGAAACCACATCAAAGACAGAAGAAGTAGCTGAGGCTATTCCGGTCGTTGGTGGTGCAGGAATAGCTGGAGAAGGTGGTGTTGTTGCAGGTGATCAAGAAGTAGCAACAACCGAAGGAGAAGAAGCCCAAGGTACAACAGAGGAAGATGGTTCCACATTAGAAGGTAATGAAGAAGAGGGATCTGTCTTAGGTGAACAAACAGAGAAAAAATCTGCATTTAAATCCCCATGGCTTTGGGTGGTGCTTGTAGGTTTAGGTATTATAATTGTAAGCAGTGTTAAAAAAGGTAAGAAAAACTAAAGCAAAAAAGAATACCTATAATCTTAAAAAGATATTAACTAGGTCAGGGCTACTTTTAGTAGCCCTGTCTTTGTTGGGAGCTTTTGTTATTTTCTCCCCTATTATGTGGAAAGAAATAAAATATTTCTTTAATAAACCCAACAAAGATGTTCGCATTGTTCTTGATGCGGAAGATGTTTCTGATAAAAAAGATGTTTTAGTGGTAGCTGATTCTGATTTTAGTATTGTTATTCCAAAAATAGGTGCTAATTCAAAAATTATTCCAAATGTAGATTCTACTAACTCAAAAGAATACCAAGTAGCTTTATCAAAAGGTGTTGCCCATGCCAAAGGAACGCTTTACCCAGATGAAGATGGAAATTCCTTTTATTTTGCACACTCATCAGATAATTTTTACAATGCCAATAGATATAACTCTGTTTTTTACCTTTTAAATAAATTAGAAGAAAAAGATAATTTTTACATAGTATACGAAGATACTATTTATAAATACGAAATTATTGAAAAATCAATTGTAAGCCCTGAAGCTATGGAATACATGAAAAGCAAAGATGGAGAAAGAATAGTTACATTAATGACTTGTTGGCCTCCAGGAACAACTATTAACAGAATGGTTGTAGTTGGAAAGTTGATTGAAGACTAAAAATTAAAGGTTTTAATCAATCTTCTTTTGCCTTTTACCATATCTGGCTCCATATCAACTAAAGAAAGCGAGTTTATCCTCACAATTTCATTTTGGTGTACTTTATCAGCTTTTTGAACTGTGGCGTGTGGTCTATAATTTTTACCTACATATTGTGGGCTGTCATAAACGGCACCAGTAGAATCTACCAATTTTTTTAAACTTCCGTGTAGTTCCATTATTTCTTTACTCATTTCCATTGTATTTACAGGAACATCTTTGTTAGGACCGAAAAAGGCTTCCTCTCCCACCTTTGAATCAAATGGTCTAATATTTTTAATATGGTTTGACAGTGTTTCCACCAAATCACTTTCTGATGTTTCTGTGTTGAAATTTCCCAAAAGTGTAATATGCAAAGGCCACTCACTGCTGTTAAACTCTTTATTTTCAGGCTCTCCTTTAATGAAATGTACAATTACAAATTTATGCATGATAGTTAACTTATATCAGAATTGGAGATAACAAGGAAATTTATAGCCAAGAATTTTTTAATCATAAAAATTTACAAGTCATGGTTTTAAGAGTTATGGTCAAATGCTCACTAATAATGTAAAATTTCTATATGCCAAAAATAACAAACATTGCCCCCGGATTTGATATAGAAGACGTATCAGCCGGAAAAATAGATGAAATATCAAAAGAAAAATCAGAATTTGAAAAAAATGTTGTGAAAAACGATCCTAATATATCTCCTAATAAAAATAGTAAAAAAACTGGTTATTTTATTCCCCAGCAAAAGGATAAGCAGAAGAAAGTTTTAGTAATAATTTTTGCTATTGTATCCGTTTTATTTGCACTTTGGGTTTTTCTACTAAAACCGGGGAAAATACAGTCTAAGAAGGTTATTAAACCATCTGAAAGCAGGTCTTCGCTTGAAGGTAAAACACAAGTAGAGGCTGATTTAACAGGGGAAATGTTTCCAGAAGAAAATTCCTCTTGGTCAAAAGAACGACCTTTTGCAGTCATGGTTAACAACCATGTTGATGCAAGACCTCAGTCCGGTCTGATTTATTCTGACTTAGTTTATGAGATAGTAGCAGAGGGCGGTATAACAAGATTTTTGGCCTTTTTTCAAACCAAAACACCTGAAAAAATAGGTCCTGTAAGGAGTACTAGAGAGTACTATCTTGTTTTAGTAAAGGAGCTTGGAGATGCAATGTTAATGCATATTGGGTACTCCCCACAGGCTTTGGTTGCAATAGACACTTGGCCTGTTAGAAGTCTTTTTAGAGGAGGTTGTGAGTCGGTGCAAGGATGCACATGGAGAGATAATCCTAGAAACGTTGCTTATGAGCATACAGCCTATACAAACGGTGAAAAACTTAGGGAACTTGGTACAAGTTTGGGTTGGGAAGGAAAAGGAGATATAAGAGTTTACAAATT
>Ga0255346_1003248_pt1 | contig 19396 bp, 12 predicted proteins | sample wastewater_treat_FD_194410 | JGI IMG/M metagenome (GOLD analysis project Ga0255346, IMG submission 194410) | Wastewater microbial communities from Lulu Island WWTP, Vancouver, Canada - plant22 | ecosystem: Engineered > WWTP > Wastewater > Unclassified | place: Canada: Vancouver, British Columbia... | reverse complement strand
ACCTTGATATTTTTTCATTTTGTCTTTCGAGGAGAGGTCTTTTATAAACCTTACCGCTAATAACTGACGCCTCATCGTTCTTATCCGAATTTAAAAAGGGTACCCGATACACATCAGGTACCCTTAACCTGTGTGAAAGCGAGTTTGTAATAAATTCTAACTAGAAATTTAAGTTTACACAGGAAGTTATTGTTATTCCGTTTTTTCCACTTCCACACGACGGGCCTTAACCGAATAGGCTTCCTCGCCGGTGAGCGACGTATCCTTACCCATACCCCGGGTTGTCATGCGGGAAGGGTCGATGCCCTGTTTCACCAGGTATTCCTTGAGCGCTTCGGCGCGTCTCACCGACAGCTTGTCGTTGAGCATTTCCGAGCCGGTATGGTCGCAGAAGCCGGTGAGTTCCACCGCGTCGTCGCCGAATTCTTTCAGCACCGACAGGATGGTTTCCAGTTCGGCCGCATACTTCTTCACATCGATTCTGGCGGAGCCGCGAACAAAGTGCACGGTAGGCAGCGCCGGGAATTCCTTCACCACAACCGGCGCAGGCGCGGGTTCCGGCGCAGGCGCGGGTGCGGGTTCCGGCGCGGGTTCCGGCGCGGGTGCGGGTTCCGGTTCGTAATAAACCGGCGCCGTGCGGGTGTGGGTCTTGCCCAGGTTGATTTTCAAGCCGGCCAGGGCGTTGAACTGCCAGTCGGGATGATTGGCGTTTTTGGAATTGAACCGGTCGGGCAGCATGTTCACGTTCCCTTCGAGCAGGAGGCTCACCGCGTCGCTCAGGCGGAAGTCCAATCCCAGCCCCCCCCGGGCGGCCCAGAACAGTTTGCTGTCTTTCCAGAGGTATTCGAGCGCGTAGCCGCCGGTATTCAGCTTGTTGGCCTCGTCGTTGCCAAAGCCGTAAGCCCCCCCGCCGCCGAGGAAAAGGTAGGGGGTAACCACACGTCCGGGATTGAATCCGCCGATGAGGGAGGCCATATCGAACACAAAGTCCACATTGCCTTCCACGTAGTTGAATTTATACACCTGCGAGGGAGCTACCCAGCCGCCCATGGCCTGCCAGCCGGTGGCGCCGGCGCGCATCCCGAAAACGGGGCTGAACTTGTATCCCAATTGCAGCGCGGCCGCCGGGGAGATCAGCTCTTCAAATTTAGCCTCTCCGAGGGTGTAAGCGGCGCCGCCTTGCAGTTGCAGGTAAGCATGCTTTTTGAAAAGCGTTTTGCCTTCTTCCTTGATCCGCAGCTCCTGAGCCTTGCTCAACAGGGGGAAGCAGGCGAAGACCAACAGGTAGAGAATTGCTTTTTTCATAAGAAATGGTATTTTATCTGTTTTTAACTAAAAACGTTTATTTGAAAAAAGGCGCCCGCAGCGGGGCGGACGCCTTTTAAAAATTTGAGTCTTGAGATTGATATCCCGCGGGGGGATTATTGTCTCGGATTGATCTTGAATACGGCGTATCCTTTCACTTTGGCATGTCCGTGACGGAATGTCATCCAGTAGTTTTTGTCGCCATCCGGAGCATAACCGTTGTCGATAGCCGTCTGGTTTACAACCGGCACGCGGAAGTAGATCGGCGACGTGATGGCGGTCTGGTTACCCTGCCAGATAGCAACCGGGATGTCGTAAGTTCCCACCAAAGGAATAGTGTATGTCACCTTAATGACATTGAAGTACCTTCTGCCGTGAGCCAGAACAAAGTAGTCTTGGGGTGCCGGCTGCCAGGTTGCTCCGCCGTCGGTAGAGATTTCAACCAAGCTGTAATCGAGGCCTCTGTACTGTTCTACAACTGTAGCTAACCAAGTATCCGGATGCAAAGGTATAGGCAATTGGTTCGGTTTCAATACCAACGTGTGCCAGTTTTCCATATCCCAAAGCATATCCGGACGAGTGTCAACACCGTAGAATTCTGCTTGGGCCCGCGGGTTGGTGAAAGTGTACGGTGTCCATGTCCACCATACGCCAGGATATACCACGTTGCCATAGCCGTGATCCACGTGTCCTGCGGGCGGGTTGGCGCCATAGTAAGCGTGGTCGAACAGTCCGCGGTATACCGATTTGCCTTCATCTTCGGGATCCACATATTTGGTGAAGAAAGTAAACGGTGCAAGCTGTATCTGCTGGTCGTCGGTGAGTTCAACGGTGGTGAATGCCCAGCGCAACGCTCTTTCGAACTTGATGTTGAAATCGTCGATATAGTAGTAGTTGCCGTTCGGGAAGCGGTCAAAGTCTAAGCCCGGAACCGGATTTTCAATCTGTACATCTAACGGCCAGCCGCAGTCGCCGTTGATATCGGTTACCATGCGTACGGGCAACAGCCGTTCCATATCGTCCTTGAGCATCAGCTCGGTCTTGCCCCACTTGGTCCAAACGTTGTGCTTGGTGAGGTCGTTGTTGGCCAGCATATCCTGCATCAGGTAGTTGTAGAGCAGGTCGCCTGCTTTGTTATACTTGATATAGAGGTAGTTGAAGCCGTCGGCCGGATCGTTCATGATTTGAGCGGCCAACTCGTCGCCTTTCCAGATTTCGGTCAGGTAATTCTGAGCATCACGTTTGTAGGTGAATCCGGCAGCCTTGATTGCGGCATCCTGGATAAATTCGAACTTCACGCGGTAGAGCGGAGCGGGTCCGGCATTTACGCCGCCTATTGCCGGTAACGTAGTGGTAGTGATATCAATTGTACCGTTATCCAAGATAAACGCTTCCTTCAGATCCACACGGTAGCCTTCGTCGGATTTGAACTTGCTGTGTTCGTGCGTGCTGTTGTGGATGCGGGTATGCTGTACGCGGATGGTCTTGTTGTCATCCTGCCAGTTCACGGTGTTCTTGTCGTGTTCAACGGTGATATCGCGCAGAGCCACTTTGAACTTGAAGGTGAGGAACAGCCTGTTGCCGTGCTGCGTACCGCCCTCCTTGTTCTCGAGCAGGTAGGTGATTTCGTAGTCGCCGGCGGGAGCATGGTCGTCCACATATACAATATAGCTGTGGTTGCCGTACTCGTAGCGGATCATTACATGACGGAATGCCTCTTCCGGCGTAACACCCGTAGCAGCCTTGTTCTCAGTATCGTTGATGTGGTTGTTGGCAGCCGCTTTGAACTTCACGGATCCGGGAACAACGGTTGCGTCGCGACGCTGGATGTTGTAGATGTTACCCATGTTGTGCTCGCCGATACCGTTGAGCTGCAGGTTGCCCGCCAGGATGAAGTGTACGTCGCCCGGGTTGTTAACGCCGCTCAATCCGTAAGATTCGGGCGCGTTGATCGGGTTCATGAATCTATCATACTTGAACAGTTCGAGCAGCGCGTTCTTGTGGGTGAACGTCGCTCCTGCGTCGCCGTCGGTATAGAACTGCGGAATTACCTTCGAACCGTTGATTTCCTGGCCGCACGCTTTGTGGTAATACGGGAACGGAGTCAGGTTGATGGTGTAATCCACGTCGGGCCAGATGCCTTCGGGAGAGTCGGTATACTTGATAACCAGATAACCCACCGGCTGGCGCTCTTCGCAGTCGGAGTTGACTTGCGTGACCTTGATGATCAGTTTCTTGTTACGTATGCCCTGGATTTTGGCCGGATCATTGATAACGGTCAGGAAATGGCCGTCTTCGATGGTGGCATAGTAGTGGTTTCCGACACCTTCGCCGCCTTCCGGACCGATGATGATGTTGTGGTTGGTGTCTCTATAGATCATCTGTTCGAATTCATACACCGGTTTGGCGTAGTGCGGCTTGTCGAAATAGGGTTCGCCGAATTCCTTGCCGAACTCAGCCCAGAGGTAGCGGTGCGGGTCTCCCGGAACAGTATTTCCGCGAGACAGGTCGCCGCCATCCTGCGGATAGAAGAACGACGACACGTATTTGTTCAGGTCGATCTTGCCCGGAGTCCAGACGCCGCCTTCTCCCTGGTTGCCCGACCAGGCGAGCACGTTCCAGTTCTTGTTGTCGTTGGGAAAGTCATTCTCATTCGCATTAGCCCATGTGGTGGCTTCAGTCAATGTGAATTTGAGCAAACGGGTCGTCAGGTTTTCGTTCACGATTTCGTTTCCTTTGCCTTTGGATTCCGCCAGCTTGATCTGGGTGGGGATCAGTTGAGTGTTCACATGTTCGGTGGATTTCACGCGGATTTCTGCCGGTTCACCCTCTTTTTCATCCAGGTTCTTTGCCTTGGCGGTGATCACCAGAGAGAGGCCCTTGTTGTAGTCGAAGGATGCAGATCTGAACCCATTCATCAAGGCAGGAACAATATTACCGCAATAATAATCAACTTTCGGATTTTTTATGGTTTTCACCACATGAGCGGGGAAGTTTTCCTGATTTAATCCGGTCCAGTCGCCACAAGAGATGCACTGGTTGAAGTACTCGTTGCACCACCAGTCGATGTTGCCATACACTTCGCAGGGCTTTTCGCTCTGGATATGTACCGGCACATAGAGGATGTCGCCGAACTGCTTGATGCCTTGTTGCATTTCTTGCTTGTTGGGCACGTAATATTTGCCGTCGGGGTTGATGCGTACATCCACCAATTCGGAACCGTCATTTACTCCGTCGTCGGCGGAGCGGGTGGTCACCTGGTAGTTGAGGCTTTCGATGGTGAAATCGCGCCCGTACATCGAGTTGGAAGGACTGACGCGATAGATCAGCACGTGTTCGGCCGTGTAGTCTCCCGCAAAGTAGTAGAGCTTCATCGTCTTTTCTGCGGGCAGTCCGCGCGTGGGGATAAAGGTCAGCCCCTTGAGCTGGCGGGTGAAATTGAACAAGGTATTGATGCGGAGGCGCTCGATATCGAGTTTTTTATCCACTGCTTCTATTTTTTTCTCCAACTCTTTTTTTACCGTGTCGATCTTATTGTCTATCCTTTCCACTTCCTGATTGAACGTTTCGATATCCACTTTCTTGTCAATCAAACCGCGGAGGGTCTCATCCATTTCCTTCAGGCTTTCGTAGTCGCTTTCGAGGAACTCTTGAAGTGCCTTGATATCGCCGGCATTCTTGTTGATCTTTTCAAGATGTTGGGCTAACTCCTTTTTGATATCTTCAATTACACCCAACTTGCCGTCTTTCAGGTCAAGCAATGTCTCGAGGGCGCCTATTCTCAGCCCCAACTCAGTCTTTGCTTCGGAGATCTTGCCTTCCAGCAACGTCTGCAGGTTCGCAAGCTCCTCTTTAGTGGCTGCTTTATCGACAGCCTCTTTCAAGTCTTTCAGACTCTTGTCGGTGTCGCCCTTGTACTTGTTGAACGCCTCTAACTTCACGTAAAGCGCGAGGGCTTCGTCCAAGCCTTCCTGAGTGATTGCTTTCTTGAGATCTTCCTTAACCTTGCCAAGGTCGGTCTGCAAGTCTCCGATCGTCTTGTCGTAGGTTGTTTTCTGATCCTGGATTTTTTTCTCCAGGTCAGCTTTCAAGGCAGCCAAGTCACTGGTGAGCTTGTTGATGTCGTCGTCGTAGTCCTTGCAAGAGGTAACTGTCAAAAAAGCAGCAATTACTGCAAAGACGAAAATTTTAAAAAACAACTTTTTTTTCATACACTAAAAATTAATTAATTAATAAATTGGAAATAATTTTTTTTATACTCCGATATGTAATGTTTGCACTCAAAAAATTCAATTGGATGCACTTGTTGCATTTTGCCTTTATCGCCGGTGCAAAAGCGATAATTTTCCTGTTCTGCTTTTCTCATAGGCAACTCGTTTATTAGAAAGTTTATGTTATCCGTTTTGCTTCTGTCGTAAATCATTCTATCTATAATTAACTGATATACATTATTTTGCAAAAAAATATTTTCTTTTTCTCACACTCAAACCCTATTTTTCGCACTTTCTGTCTGCTTAAAAAACTTCGGTCATCGGCAAAAGTACATTTTTTTTTTCATATAATAACTACCATTTTTGTTTTTTTTTCGATCGAAAAAAAATTTTTTTTTCAAAAATAAAGTCGTTACCAACTCCCTTATCGTACGAATACTTCACCGACAGAAGAATCGGGTTTCTGATTCCGTTCTTCGACCTCTAAATTCTTTCACGAAAGTTATGCACAAAACTAATAAAAAAAATGATTCGAAGAACAAATAAACTATTTTTTTGCTTCAAATAAATTATTTTTTTGCTTTCAAATCGTAAAAAAATACGTTTGAGCAGTTATTTTATCATCAACAGCCTCGAAAAGTATCCTACAGACTCAGGCAAAAGACCGGTTCGGCAGGTTTATATATAAGTTTTTCGTTTGTTTGCCTATCGTTTTACGGCGGTCGGGCAACGTAAAAAAAATCAAAACGTTGCCGGAGCAGACTCCCTATTGCATGAACCCCCTATTTGAGTCGGTCATTGCCGACAAATGCGCCAGGCGGACTATAAAACGGCCTATCAGGCTGATCGCAAAACAATGCGGAAGGTTGTACCCTTACCGATTTCGGAAGCTTTTACGAATATTTTTCCGCGATGATATTGCTCTACTATGCGCTTGGCAAGCGAAAGGCCAAGTCCCCATCCTCGTTGTTTGGTGGTGAATCCGGGCGAAAAAACGGTTTTTTGCTTCGATCGCGGAATGCCTTTTCCCGTATCCGAGATGTCGAGAAAAATGAACTTCCCTTTTTGTTCAAGAGTAAACGTAATGCGACCTTGTCCTTCCATGGCATCCACTGCGTTTTTGACAATATTCTCAATCACCCAGGCGAAGAGTGATGCATTGAGCGGCGACAAAACGGGACTTTCCGGAAAATCGTATTCGATTGAAATTTTCCGCGAAATCCGATTTTGCAAATAACTCACGGAATCCGTTACCACACGCTGAACCGATGTGGGATGCAAATCGGGATTCGACCCGATTTTCGAAAATCGCTCGGCAATCCTATTAAGTCGCTCTACATCTTTTTCAATCTCGCCGGCGAGCGATTCGTCTATTCCCGATTTCAGCTTCAAATATTCCGTCCATGCCAACAGTGAGGAAATGGGCGTGCCCAACTGATGAGCCGTTTCCTTCGACAAACCCATCCATACTTTGTTTTGCTCGGCACGTTGTGAACTGTAGAGCCCGAAAAAAGCCAGTGCAACGAATATGGCAATCACCAACAGCTGAATGTAGGGAAAAATATGCAATCGTTTCAACAAAGTCGAATCGTCGTAATACAACGATTGATTCAACTCATCCATCCTGATGGGATCGTGTTTTTTGGCAAATTCATCTTTTTTTTTCTGCAAAAAATGCCGGTAGTCATCCTTCGGAACGGCAATATTATTCGATGAAAGTTTTCCGGTGCTTTCGTCGAACAAAATAACAGGGATAGTCGTATTGGTTTGCAGCACTTTCAGGACGAGCGCCATATCGGAGCTTTCCTCACTTTTGGCGAGCAACTCGGCAGCCGTAGCCCAAATTTCCATTTTGTTGCGCTCCTCGCGGGCCAAATCCTTCACCAAGTAATTCGAAATCACCAGCGAGGCAAGAGCTATCAGGACAGAGACAGCCATAAAAAAGACGGGGAAAAAACGTTGCGACTGAAACATAGCGACAAAAAAGAATGAATATCGAACCTTCATCCCGTAAAACGGAAAGAAAGCCGTTTTATTTCGAAGGCCTCAAAAAATCGGGTAACGCACCGGGTAAATATCCGCTTCTGATTCTCCATTCATTCGGATAAAGGTTATTGGCACGATTCCCTATATTTTTTACAAACCCGATCGGTTCGTTTTTGCAGGTAAGAAGCACAATCCCCAAGGGAACGTCTGCAAGATGTATGGCTTCACCCCGAAGGTAAGCAACAGCATCCGACAACGACACTTCGCATCGCGTAAAAGAAGTTTCGTCAAGAAACACACTCAACGCCAAAGCGGGCGAAGGAACGAAATCTTTTCCCTTTTGCTGCCCCATCTCGATTCCGGCGACGGCCACTTTAAATGACTCTATCAAATACGGCATTTCATCCACATGACCGGTCGGCAACGCTACAACGGACTGATTCATCCGAAAGAAATCGAACCTCTCGGACGATTTCAACATCGGTCTCACCAATGAGTCGTCTTTTAAAGGAATAAAAGATTTCTTTTTCGCCGGTCGGTGATCGCGACGCGATTCAGAGGATTCGTTGACCGATTTTCGCAACACCGCTGCAAAAAAACCTTCGCCCGAAGTTTTGTGCGGAAAAAATCGATAGCCAATCACCCTTTCGTCGAACGACGGCGAAATGTTCCATTCAGGTTTGATTGGAATTTCAACAAAATCGGCTCCCAATTCAGAAGCAAACCAAAGAGCGTTATCTTCATCTTCGTTCAAATTATAGGTGCAGGTACTGTAAACAAGAATGCCGCCGGGCTTGAGCGACGGCCATGCATCGCGAACGATCTCCTTTTGTCGGGCGGCACACATCTTCACATTGGCCGGCGACCACTCGAGAATGGCCGTTTCGTCCTTGCGAAACATGCCTTCGCCCGAGCATGGTGCATCTACCACTATCAAATCGAAAAATGAACGTAATCTGCCAATATCTGCAGGGGTATTGTTCGTAACGACTACATCTGGAATGCCGGACTTGATGATCGTTTCGGCCAATATGTTCGACCGTTGACGGACGATTTCGTTGCTAACCAGCAAACTCCCGTCGGGAAGCGAAGAAAGCAACGCCAACGACTTGCCTCCCGGTGCAGCACACAAATCAAGGCAAATGGCCGGTTTGTCGATCACGTTCCTCACCATGTGTTCGATGAACATCGAAGCAGCCTCCTGCACATAATAATACCCGGCGTGAAACAGCGGATCGAATGTAAATGCGGGGCGGTTATGAAGTATATATCCCCATCTCGACCACGCAACCGGATCAACGGGTTCGGAAAATTCCATCGGGTTTCGCGCCGCTTTAGCAGGGTTGAGGCGTATGCTCGTCGGAGCGTCTTTTCGCAGCGATGCGAGAAACGGTTCTGTTTCATTTTTCAGCAAGGACGATATGCCGACGACAAATTCCGGAGGCAACTGCATAATCGGATATTTTGTTGCAAATATACGAAAAGCAGCGAAATTATGGGGAAATGAAATGTCGATGTCCAAAATTAACGGCACGCTCGCTGCGCAGATCGGGTGCCCCGATGATGAGATGAGGTCGGGGAAATAATTGATAATGGATAATTGAGAATTTGAGAAAGAAGTAAAGAAGTTGGAAGTGGAGGAATATCATAACCCCTGTGCTGCCTGGCGGCAGCACTTGTCCCCTTATCTTAAGGGGACAATTATATGGCAAATGTGATCCGACTCCCCTCTTAAGATAAGAGGGGTACCGCCGAAGGCGGGGAGGTGTTATGAACTAATGGATAATTGATAATTGACAATTGAGAATTAACAAGAAATAGAGAAATGGGAAGTAGAGAAATAGGAATTTTAAATTACGAATTTTCGTTTTGTTTGTTTTTTTGCCGGTGCAGATATTCATCTGTGCAACTTTTATTTGCCACGAAGGCGCAAAGACGCGAAGTCCTCAGATTATCGGAATTCATCAGTAAATCGATAAATCATCAAATCAATCAATTGTACATTATGCATTATCCATTGATTCTTGGGGCGTTGCCCCAAACCCCACATGCTTTTTTGTCTTGATGCAAAAAATAATGGACAATGTATAATTAAGAATTGATAATTAAAGAAGTAAAGAGAAATTTAGAAGTTAGAAATGGGAATTATAAATTGAGAATTGCTAATTACAAAGAAGTTGAGTTCAAAAATTGTGAGCTTGTAGCTGCTTGTTCGCTAAAAGACAAATAACTCTCCGTCAGCTGACGGATCAAACAGCTTGTCTTTTGCCTGACGGCACGCTCTCTGCGCAGATCGGGTGCCCCGATGAGGAGATGAGGTCGGGGAAATAATGGAGAAATGGATAAATGATCATGTGTAATGGGGAAGGAATGAAAGAAGGGAGAATCTGAAATGAGTGCGCCATCCGAAATTCATGAAGCAATCTCAATTTTGATTACCCACACTATTTCACATAGAGCCTATAATTATCTATAAAATTATCCCTGAACCGATCAATCTTTCAGATAGTAATTGATCGTACTTACTACTCTGACATTTTTGACATAAGGCGTATTGGCATCGCGATCGGTGACGGTGAACTGTCCCTGATTGGCGCTTTGGATTTTGCCCAACTTACTTTCAGAGTCTTTGGCAAATTTTTCGGCAGCAACACGCGCATTTTTTGTGGCTTCTTCAATCATCGACGGTTTAATATCGTTGAGCTTTGTAAACAAAAATTGCACCTGATACTGATAATCCTGTCCGGTGACGGCAATCCCCTGCTTCAGCAATTCTCCCTGTTCACTCATCAATTCTCGGACCAAATCGACGTTGTCGGACATTACCGTTACAACCGACGTGATATTATAACGGAACGGAGATGGATTCACATTATATCGCTCTGCCTGCATATCCACAACCTGAGGTGCCGAAATGCCGATCTCTTCATCTGCGATGCCCTTACTCTTCAAAAACGAAACAATAGCCCGATTTTTTGTTTTCAAATTGTCGTAAAGCATCGGCAGATCGTTACCGACTTCCTTAAAGGGAAGAGGCCAGATGACTTTATCGGCCGGAACTTCTCTTTCGGCAAGTCCTTTTACCGAAATAGTACGATCGCGCTGCGAAAATATTTTAATGCCGCTTCTGACGGCAAGCCCCAGAGAAAGCAATCCAACAGCAATAATTATCGATCCTAAAATTCTGTTTTTCATAATGTTGAATATTTTTGTAAAGTAAGACACATTTTGAAGTTGAAAAACAAAGATAAGCAATCATAGGCAACAAACAACGTTTTCGCAAGTTGAAAGGGAAAAGTCTTTCGCAAGAAAAAATCGAATCAGCCAAATGTCTCGATCGCTTTTTTGGCAAATCGGGGAATTTTGAAAAGAAGTGCTCCTACCGAAAAAATCAACGATCGGGCAGTACCCGCATCAATCATCATTTGTATGAGGCGATCGTGTTTCTGTTTAGTCTCCAGTACTTCAGGAATTTTGACAGGTTCGAAATCGGGATTTAAAATCATTTTTGCGACTTCTTCGCCCGAAACCAGCGCTTGATAAATACCTTCGCCCGTGAACGACGAAAGCAAACCTGCCGCATCGCCGGCAAGATAAATATTTCCGAATCGAATTCCCTCATATCCCGAATCCATCGGAAACGATTCGTATCGGCCATTACGGATATCGATATGCCTGTCGGACAGCCATCGTTGAAAATTCCGCTTCAAATCGGCAGGGGCGATGACATCGCGAAATGCGCCACACCCGATCGAAACATATCGACGATGTGGAAAAATCCACGCATACCATGCTGCAAAATATTTGGGCCGGAAAAAAAATTCGAAATCGCGATACCTTTCGGTAGGAATAATATATTGAATTCCAATTCCTCTATTTCGGGGAGGAAAGCCCAAAAAACGCTTTACAAAAGAATTGGATCCATCGGCGCCCACCAGAAAAGAATAACCGATCGGTTGTTCATCTACAACAACCGCATCGTTTAAGATTTCAAAAACGCGAGCATTGGTCCGCACTTCGATATTCGAAAACTGCTTGAGCTTTTGCAGTTGCCATTGTCCCAATTCGCGGCGATCGATTGTAAATGCAAAATCATTCCCCGTATTAATAGTTGTGGACAAACCATTGACATGTAATTTGATTTGGTTGTAACGAAATTCGATCAACTCGTCCGGCAAATCGAGGAAGGCTAAGTCCTTGCCTGTGAGGCCTCCGGCGCAAACTTTCGGCCCAATTTCGGCATTTTTTTCAAGCAACAAAACACGCAACGACGAGTTGCCGAGCGTTTCGGCACATTTCAAACCGGCCGGACCGGCACCAATAATAATCACGTCAAACTTTTCCATCACTCAACATTCGGATTGGCAAATATATTCGATCTACAGCAAAAACGAAGTGAAACTCCGATTCTAAATCCGGAAAATTCACTTCACTCAAGCATAAAAACAAAGAAAGGAGAATTATTCCTCCAAAAAATTAGGGTACCTATAATCCGTAGGAGGAACAAACATCTCCTTGATACATTGCGGCGAAACCCAACGCAACAGGTTAATTACCGATCCGGCTTTGTCGTTGGTACCCGAAGCGCGTCCGCCACCAAAGGGTTGCTGATCGACCACGGCACCGGTGGGCTTGTCGTTGATATAGAAATTGCCGGCGGTATGCGTCAAACGCGCAGTCATCCGTTCGATATTTACACGATTTGTCGAAAAGATAGCACCCGTAAGAGCATATCCCGTAGTCGAATCGAGCAAATCCATTGTTTCATCGAGCATCTCGGGATTATATACATATACCGTGAGGATGGGACCAAAAAGTTCTTCTTTCATGGTTACATAATCGGGACGTTTGGCAAGAATAACCGTCGGATGAATGAAATATCCTTTCGACTTGTCATATTCTCCACCCAAAACAACTTCTGCGTCAGGTGAATTGCGGGCTTCATCAATTACTTTCGATAACTTATTGAACGCTTCTTCGTCGATCACGGCATTCACGAAATTGCGGAAATCATCTACTCCGCCCACTTTAATGGCTTTCAGATCTTCTGCCATGTAATTGAGAACATCGTTCCACAAGTTGCTTGGGATATAGGCACGCGAAGCTGCCGAACATTTTTGTCCCTGATATTCGAATGCACCTCTAATCAATGCTGTTGCCACCTGTTTGGGATTAGCCGCGGCATCGGCCAGCACATAATCTTTTCCTCCGGTTTCGCCCACAATGCGCGGATACGATTTATATTTGCCGACATTATTGGCAATGGTTTTCCACATACCGTTGAACACGGCAGTCGATCCCGTAAAATGAAGACCGGCAAAATTTCGGTCATCGAAAATTACATCTGCAGCATCAGGTCCCGACGTAAATATCAGATTGATGACACCATCGGGCAACCCTGCCTCCATCAGTATTTTCATGATGAGGCTTGCCGAATAAACTGCCGTTTTCGAAGGTTTCCACACAACGGTATTTCCCATCAATGCCGGAGCGCCGGGCAAATTACCGGCAATGGAAGTAAAATTGAAAGGCGTGAGCGCGAAAACGAATCCTTCGAGCGGACGCCAAACATTACGATTCCATGCACCGGGTGCAGAATTTGGCTGCATTTCGTAGATAGTACACATATTGCGTACATTGAAGCGATAAAAATCAGCCAACTCGCAAACTGCATCAATTTCTGACTGATAGGCATTTTTGGACTGGCCGATCATCGTTGCGGCATTCATCTCATATCGATAAGGCCCGGTGATTAAATCGGCAGCTTTCAGGAAAATGGCAGCGCGACTTTCCCAACTCATGGCTTCCCATGCAGGTTTTGCCTTAAGAGCAGCATCGATGGCCTGACGCACATGCGATTTATCGCCCTGATGATAATGTCCCAGCAGCCGCTGATGATCGTGAGGCGGACGAATATCTCTCAATTGATTGGTGCGGACTTCCTTTCCGTCAATAATCATCGGAATATCTAATCCACCGCGGTTGAGTTCAGCAAGTTTCTGTTTAAGAGCTTTCCTTTCCGGCGATCCCGGAGCATAGCTCTTTACGGATTCGTTCTTGATTTCGGGAATTTTGAAAAAAGCGTTTGGCATAGAAATAGTTTTTTTGATGTGGTTGATTCAAAACTGATTCGACACAAATATACAACTATTTTGCAAAAAAAACGAAATTAACTTCGTAATTCGCAAGAGAGGCGAAAACGATAGAAAAGAATGGATCGTGTCGTGTGTGGGAGAAATGAGAATTCGACATTTTCACGCATTTACAGAGGTTATAGATTCTCTGTTTGAAATAATATTAGCAGCAACCTTCCATCGAACAATCTTCTTTGTCTGTTTCAAATTCAATCGTAACATGTTGAATACCGACAGACTGAAGTTTTCGCCGTATTTTTTCTTTTAATTCATGCAGTTCGGGCAGGGATTTTTCTTCGTTGAGCACCACGTGCACCGTCATAATATTGTACCGGCCATCGGTTGACCACACATGCACATCGTGCACACTTTCGATTTCCGGAATATCCGAAACAATTCGGATGACATCGTCCGTATCGATAGCTGCAGGAGCTGCCTGCAAAATAATTTGAAGACTTTCCCTAACATTGCGATACACATTGGTCAACACATAAAAGGCGATGGCAATTGAAAGAATCGGGTCTAATATGGGAAGATTGGCAAACATCATCACAACGGCTCCGACAAGCACAGCCGCCCAACCCAATACATCCTCGAGCATGTGGAGCGAAACCACACGTTCATTGATACTGTGACCCTTACGCAATCGCAAAACAGCCGCACCATTAATAATCACCCCCAATACTGCAAGCAGCAACATTCCGCGTGCATCGGGCTGCTCGGGATGAAACAATCGAGGAACGGCTTTGGCAATAATAAGAATGCTGCCGATGGCAAGCACAACAGACGTGATGATGGCGCCCAATAGCGAAAACCGCTTGTATCCATACGTGTAAACCTTATTTCCGGCGCGTTTCGAGATATGCTGAAAATACCACGACATGCCGAGTGAAATGCAATCGCCCAAATCGTGGACCGCGTCGGAAAGAATGGCCACACTATTGGTAATGGTGCCACCCACAAATTCGACAATCGTGAAAAATAGATTGAGGAAAAATGCAGTACCGATATTTTTCACATCTTCGTTTTCGAGATGATCAGATGATTCGTGCGAATGATTGTGCATCACGTTTTCTTGTCGTTTTTCGAAATATAACATTCTAAAAAAATGATTGTTCACTAAGTTGACATTCCATTCCAAAAGTATATCTTTACAAAATAATATCTCGAATCTATAAAAAAAAGATTTGCCCCGATTCACAACATTTCATTTATCTTATGCGTTATGAAAGCCATTCGATTATTCATTTTTTTCACAACATTGATTATGATTGCATTTTGTAATTCCCCACGCTGCCGCACGAATCCTTTCGTGTGGCAAAAACTTTAAATCAACATCATTCCTTGTAAACACATTTCTCACTTCTCCACTTTTTCTTCTCAATTTTCAATTATCCATTATCCACTGTCAATTAGCCGCCAGGCAGCGTAAGATCATCCCTACGGGATTTTGTGTTTTGGTTCGGTCTCTTTCTCTACCAAAAGGCTGTCCCTACGGGACAAAATCAATTTCATATGCTACTCGCTTTTATTTCTTTATGACTTTCAACTTTTAACTTTATGAACTTTCAAACTGTATCCGGGTGCTTCCACTAATGCAGTACCACACGAAAGGATTCGTGCGGCAGCGTAGCAGGTGTTTACCAGTGTCGTTCCTCAGCAGTGGCACAGATGGATGTCTGCGGCAGCAGTGTTTATACTAAATTAATGATGGCAGACTGCGAAGTGGGTTAGAGGAAACATGGAGCTACCATGGAGAAAACATGGAGTTGCCTCGGAGCTATGTCGGAGCTATAACGTAGGAGGGTTATGGATGGATTGGATTGAAATGAAGGATAGGAGCAAGGTTTGGCAGCGTAAGGTCATCCCTACGGGATTTTGTGTTTTGGTTCGGTATCTTTTTCTACCAAAAGGTTGTCCCTACGGGACAAAATCAATTTCATACCCTACTCGCTTTTATTTCTTTATAACTTTTAACTTTATGAACTTTCAAACTGTATCTGGGTGCTTCCACTAATGCAGTGCCACCTGCGGCAGCGTGTCCGTTTTTCGAAATATAACATTCTAAAAAAATGATTGTTCACTAAGTTGACATTCCATTCCAAAAGTATATCTTTACAAAATAATATCTCGAAACGATAAAAAAGATTTTACCCCCGAATCACAACATTTCATTTATCTTACGCGTTATGAAAGCCATTCGATTATTCATTTTTTTCACGACACTGATCATGATTGCATCTTGTAACTCATCGGAAGAAAAAACAAAAATTTTGAAACAGTCCGATTTCCCTGAGCCGCCGGTTGCGGAAATCGTTCCCGACACATTTGTCAACTTCGGTAAACAACGTATCGATAATTACTATTGGTTGAAGGATAAAAACAATCCCAAAGTGATTGAATATCTGAAAGCCGAAAATGCCTATACCGAGACTGTAATGGCTTCGACAAAAGAGCTTCAAGAATCCATCTACAACGAAATCGTTGGACGAATAAAAGAAGACGACGAAAGTTATCCCACGTTCTCCGATGGATATTATTACTATAATCGCACCGAAAAAGGAAAACAGTATCACACCTACTGCCGACGCAAAGGATCGATGAATGCACCCGAAGAAATTCTTTTCGACGTCAACAAAATGGCCGAAGGCAAACCGGCTTTTATTTTCATGGGCTATTCTATCAGTCCCGACAACGGCAAAGCCGCCTATTTCTACAACGAAACCGGATCGTATGCCGAATTTATCATGAAAATAAAGGATCTGTCGTCAGGACAAGACATCGGATTCAGCGTAACCGGAGCAACTTCGGCAGCTTGGGCGAATGATAGTCAAACACTGTTTTATGGCACAATCGATAAAACACTTCGATCCTATCAGATTCATCGTCAAAAAATTGGCGAAACGAAGAGCAAATTGATATTTGAAGAAAAAGATCCTAAATTCTCGACTTACGTCTCTGCAACTAAAACAAAGCAATTCATTTTTATTTCGAGCGAAAGTTCCACGACGTCCGAAGAGCGATTTATTCCTGCCGACATGCCCGAAGAATCATTCAAAATATTTATGCCTCGAACACAGGATGTTGAATATTCGGTTTATCCGCACAAGGACAAATTTTTTGTACGCTACAAGGATAAGCAACATCTGAACGGGAAAATCTACGAAACGCCACTCGCCGGCTTCGAGGACAAAAAAACATGGAAAGAATTCGTACCGCACAACGACAGTATCCGCATTGACGGCATTGATGTGCAGAAAGAATTTGTGGTGCTTGAACTTCGCAAAAACGGACTTACCGAAATTGAGTTAAAACCGATTTCGGGAGGAAAAAGTAAGGTGATAGCTTTCCCAGAACCGGTTTACACCGTTTCGTTGCAGGGAAATCCCGAATACGACTCCGCCTCGGTTCGCTATTCCTACACTTCGCTCAACCGGCCGAACACGCTCTATGAATACGATTTCGTTTCGGAACAAACAAAAAAGCTGAAAGAGCAGGAAATTCCATCAGGATTCAATCCTGACGACTACGTCGTAGAACGACTTTGGGCAACCGCTCCGGATGGAGTAAAAGTACCTATGGCCATCGTCTATAAAAAAGGGTTGAAAAAGGACGGGAAAAACCCCGCACTACTCTATTCTTACGGAAGTTACGGCATAAGTTCGGATGCCAATTTCAGCGCAAGCGTTTACAGTCTGATCGATCGCGGATTCGTTTTCGGCATTGCCCAAATTCGCGGTGGAAGCGATTTGGGAGAACAATGGTACGAAGACGGCAAACTGTTGAAGAAAAAAAATACTTTTACGGACTTTATCGCTTGCAGCGAAAAACTGATCAACGATCGTTACACAGCACCCGACAAACTGGCTGCAATGGGAGGAAGTGCAGGTGGCTTGCTGATGGGAGCCGTAGCCAACATGCGCCCCGATTTGTATCAAACGATTGTGGCTCTCGTGCCATTTGTGGATGTCATCAACACCATGCTCGACGAATCGCTGCCTCTCACAACGGGTGAATACGAAGAATGGGGAAATCCCAATGATGAAACGTATTTCAACTATATGCTGACCTATTCGCCTTACGACAATATCAAACCTCAAAACTATCCCAATATGCTGGTAACAGGAGGATTGAACGATTCGCAAGTGCTTTTTCACGAACCGGCAAAATATGTGGCAAAATTGAGAGCAACAAAAACAGATGACAACATTTTGTTGCTTCGCATGAACATGGAATCGGGACATGGAGGAGCGACAGGTCGCTACGAAGGCATTCGGGACACAGCTTTTGAATATGCTTTTATCCTGAACCGGGTAGGTATCGATAAATAGAAAACCGGCGAACGGAATCGGGTTAAGCGGAGAGAAGATGATCGCCAAGAATTTTTATGCCGATGGCAATCAATATCAATCCGCCAATAAGTACCATATTGATTTGGATATTTTTTCCGAAGCGGATGCCCAGATAGATGCCGGCAAAACAAAAAACAAAACAGACGATTCCGATCATCGCAACGGCCGTGAAAACAACATCCTTAAATGGGACAAATATCAGTCCGGCGGCCAAGGCATCGATACTTGTAGCAAATGACAAGGCAATCACTTTTCGAAAATTAATTTGAGCCGACTGCCGGCAATTGCAGTCGCAGGGAACTTCTTTTTCCTCACGAAGACCTTCATAAATCATTTTTCCACCGATGATTCCCAAAATCGCAAAAGCCATCCAATGATCGACAGAAGCAATCCGTTTCGAAAAACCCACCCCGAGCGCAAAACCGACGAGTGGCATAACAGCCTGAAAAAAGCCGAAAATAAGAGCCACCTTTACAGCGCGAATAGCCTCAAATCGCTGCCGGCACATTCCTTCACTAATGCACACCGCAAACGAATCCATCGATAATCCTGTGGCTATGAAAAATATGGAAAGGAGATCCATTCAGACAGAAGAATTTATACGTGAAAAAGGAATACAAAAGTATGAAAAACGTCGAAAACCGAAAAACAAACTTAGGGTAAACCCTATAAAATAAGGATTAGACGCAAATAATCGAAGATATTCAAAATCGTTCTTTCAAACTTCGGAAAACATATTTTTGATTTTATACACCTTATTCGGATAATAAATTGTTATCTTTGCACCTCAAAATCACTTCATTCTGATAAAACAGTGCAAACGATTTTAAAAAATAAGGTACTTATTCGACTTTCGGAGATAATATCTTCTCACGAAAACGAAATCCTGGCTGCCAATCGACAAGATCTGAATGCTTTCCCCGATATGGATGCATCAACAAAAGATCGGTTAAAGGTTGACGAAAAGAAAATCGGCGGCATGATTCAGTCGCTCCGCGACGTGGCAGAACTGCCTGATCCCGAAGGTAAAATACTTTACGGATATACCCGCCCCGACGGACTTCGCATCGAAAATCGGAGTGTTCCCTTCGGAACCATTCTGATCATCTACGAATCACGTCCCGATGTAACCATCGAAGCTGCAGCCACAGCATTCAAAGCCGGCAACCGAATTTTATTAAAAGGCGGCAAAGAATCACTCAACACAAACATGCTGCTCACACAACTTTGGCAACAAGCTCTCACGGAAAACGGCATCGACCAAAATTTCGTTCGATACCTAAATCTTTCGCATGCCGAAACGCAGCAATTAATCAAAGACAATCCCTATCGGGTTGATTTGATTATTCCGCGAGGTGGCGAAAAACTGATTGCATTCGTCAAGGAAAATGCTTCCGCTCCGGTGATT
>Ga0255346_1003242_pt1 | contig 19413 bp, 16 predicted proteins | sample wastewater_treat_FD_194410 | JGI IMG/M metagenome (GOLD analysis project Ga0255346, IMG submission 194410) | Wastewater microbial communities from Lulu Island WWTP, Vancouver, Canada - plant22 | ecosystem: Engineered > WWTP > Wastewater > Unclassified | place: Canada: Vancouver, British Columbia... | reverse complement strand
GGCATATTTTTGACTATTTTGATATATCTAAAAAGGATATTCAAAATATTAAGCAGTATGCCCGCAAAGGCCACGTGACCAAAAGTGGTAATGTGGTGGTTGGCGGCAAGGTTGTAGCCAACAACGCCCGCACCGCCGGACGTTTAAACATTCCTGGCAGTACCAAAGTAACCCATCAAGGCACTACTTTTTACACCAGAACTCCGAGTGTGTCTTTTGTTGGCAATAACTTGGATGCTTTTGTGGCTATGGATAACGGCGTTTTTATGTACGCCATTTTGGCTAGTTGCGGTAACCCCGTAAAGGCTCATCCTACCACTAAGCCAGCCAAACCAGACTATGAAATAGAGAAAACTGTAAGAGTTGGTAATGGTAATTGGCGAGAGAATGCCAGCATTAATTACGGTGAAATTGCCGAATTTCGGGTTGTCGTTAAAAGTACCGGCGCAGCTCCGGTTACCAATCTGTTTGTACGCGATAAATTGCCAGCCGATTTAGAATATATTAACGGTAGCCTAACTAAAGACGGCGTAGCAGCTAATGCCACGGCTTTCTTTGGAGATAAGGGAGCTAAAGTTGCTCGTTTGGCAAAAGGCGACAAAGTAGTATTCCAGTTTAAGGTAGGTACAAAAGCCAAAACCCAACCGAATCCTTGTCAAGAGAAGAAAGTCACCAACTGGGCTCATATGACAGCCGATAATCTACAGGCTAAAAAAGATTCGGCTACATTAGACTTAAAATGCAAAGTAGTTCATAAGCCCGACTATAAAATTGTTAAACAAGTACAAAGAAAAGATGAGCACGATTGGCGCGATAGTGTAACTGTACCTAATGGATCGATAGTTAGATATCGAGTAGTAGTTACCAATACGGGCGAAGTTGCCATCACTAACTTGATTGTTAGCGACAAGCTGCCTAGCGGTGTCACATATATAGATAACACGCTGGAGCAAGACGGCAAGGCCGTTTCGGATGATAACAAGTTCTTTGGTAGTGGCATAAATGCCGGTACCTTAAATGTTGGCAAAAGCATTACCTTTGTTTTTAAAGCGACTGTTGGTTCTACCGATAAAAAATGTAAGTGCAAGGCAGAGTCTTTAAAGAACATTGCTACCGCAGACGGTGATGAATTAGGCCCAATCTCGGACGATGCTACGGTAGATAAGCAATGTCCTGAGCCACCCAAACCACCGGAACCACCCAAACCACCGGAGCCTAAACCACCCAAACCACCAAAACCACAACCAAAACCTCGCTACACTTGCGATCTGTTAACAGCGACTAGTTTGGGTAATCGTAAGTTTAAATTCAATACCGCATACACCGCCACTGGAGGTGCAACGTTAAGTACTGCTACCTATAACTTTGGCGATAGCAGCGGCGAGCTAATAACCAGCTTGCTAACCACTGTCCATCAGTACGACAAAGACGGCACATATACTGCCAACGTAAAACTGACCTTTATGGTCGATGGTAAATCGCAAACTGTAACCAGCGAAGATTGTAGTGTCACTATCAGTAGCGTAACTCCTCCTGATATGTGCCCTATCCCGGGTAAAGAACACTTGCCGGCAGATTCGCCTGAATGTAGCGTAACTCCTCCCCCTGCACCGCCAGAGAAAGAGGAAACACCGACTCCCCCTGCCGAACCGATTGTTCCAAAGGAAGTGCCCAACACAGGTCCTGGCGGAATAGTTGGCTTATTCACCGGCTCGACGGCATTAGGGACACTGGGCTATAGATTCTGGGTAATCCGTCGTCGTCAATAAATAATCCTGTGGATAAATACTGGTAAAAAAAACAAAAGTATGCTAGTGTTTACGCTTGAAGCAGAGAATTGACTGATCGCTCGTACCTTACAACAACTGTAGAAAGACCCCGTCTTGAGAAGGGCGGGGTCTTTTGTTTAGTCTTATAAAATAAAGTAAAATAATAAAGTACCTAAGGAGGAAGTGATGGAAACACCAGCCAATATTTTAAAGGCTATCGCTGGCGAAAGTATGGCCAGAAATAAATATACTTTTTTTGCGTCTCAGGCTAAGAAAGAAGGGTATGAACAAATAGCTGCAATTTTTACCGAGACCGCCGATAATGAAAAAGAACATGCCAAGAGGTTAATGAAATTATTACCAGACAAAAAAGTGATGGCAACGCTAGAAAATTATGACTTCCCTAAAGTCGGTGATACGGCCACTAACTTAAAAGCGGCCGCAGATGGCGAAAAGTATGAATGGACTTCGATGTATCCGGAATTTGCAGCTAAAGCCGAAGAAGAAGGCTACAAGGAAGCGGCAACTGTCTTCACCGAAATTGGTGAGGTAGAGGAAGAGCACGAAAAACGCTACCTAAAACTTATGGAGAATGTAAAACAGGGCAAGGTTTTTAAGAGAGACCAAGAAGTATATTGGCGCTGTCGAAACTGCGGTTATGTTCATAAAGGCAAAGAAGCTCCCAAGGAGTGCCCAGCTTGCGCTCATCCTCAAAGTTATTACGAGCTTTTAGCCGAAAACTATTAATATAATCAGGGTATCGGCACATAGTAAAAACACCCTAAAAAAGGGTGTTTTTTTACTGTAAAAGTGAGTCGATTACTTCTTTTTAATCTCGATTTCGACTTTTTTATGCTTTTTATCGGCAACTTCCTTGGGTATAATGACTTTTAGCACCCCGTTTTCGTAGGTAGCTTTGGCGTTTTGTTCCTTGACGGGAGCCGGTAAGCGGACTGCCCTTTCGAACGAACCTCGTCTTATCTCCTTGTAATAGTAGCTTTTACTTTTATCTTCTTTGGCTTCCTCTTTGCAACCGACCACTCTTAGGTAATTGTCTTCCACGGTAACGTCGAGTTTTTTTGGATCCATACCGGCGACATGCATTTCTGCCACGACGTTGCTACCGTCCTCGTAGACGTCGACCGACAAATCGCTTGGTAAGTTTCTACCGAAAGGTAAGATTGACAAGTCGTCTTCAAAAAAATTATCTAGTCCCCTGAAAGGGTCCCATTTTACTATTGCCATAATGGCCTCCTCTCAATATTTATAGCTTACGATTAGCACTCACTATACGAGAGTGCTAATGATAGTCTAATGAATAAGACCATTTGTTGTCAATGAAATTTATTAACACGAAAAGGCTTTTTAATCGCTTGCAGAAAGGTGCCATAAGCAAAAGTTAGTTCTGGATTATATAAATTTTGTCTGCCCAAGCTAAAGGATGATTAAAAATATTTTTATACAAATAAGTTTTTAACATAGGGGTATATTTTTAAGGTAAATATAGACTTTTTAGATTGCTTGTAAGACAATTAAGACATAAGTTAAAAATAAAGGTAAGGATAGTTAAATGTATAAAAAACTAAGCAATAAGGGTATTGCTCATTTGCAATTAATAATAGTTGGAGTGTTTGTCGTGTTAGCCATTGGCGGAGTTGGCTCTTATGTAGTTTCTAAATCTCAAGCAGGGTCGCCCGTTAAACACAGTGCTAAGATAAAAAAGATAAGCCCCAAAAAAGGCCCTGTTGGCACAACTATAACGTTTTACGCCGATTCAAATTTTGCTGGCAGAATATTAGTGGCTATTAAGAGGCCGGACGGTTTTCAGTATCGTCGTCTCGCCTATATCAGTAAGGATAAGCGTCCAGGTGTCCGTAAAGAGGGTGAAAACTATGTCTACCTAAAAATTAACAAAGACCGAAAGACGGGGACTTTTACACTTCCAAAAGTTTTATGCAATATGGATGACTGGTCCGGCAAGACTTCCTATTGTCACGCTCCAAAACCGGGCATGACGTATAAGCTAAGTTTACTTCAGGTCAACGTCGACTGGTTTACGAGTGGTATCAAGTCTATAAAAGGAGAAGGCAATAGCGTCAATTTTACCGTAAAGTAATTTGTTGCTACAAGTTTACTAGGCAAATTATTACAGTTTGACTACACACGATAGTGTTTTTTGAAATATACGTTGCTCGCCTAGACCCTTAAGTAAATATAGCCTACCACTAAAGTAATTTAACCTAGCTAATTAAATTGCTTAAATTCGTTTTGTTCTAGATACACTTTCGTTCCGTGCAAGGTGTAATTCTGTGTGTATTCCTGTTTTCAAACTTTGTTTAGGAGTTTTTCGGCGTCATTCTCGGGTAGCTGTCAATTTAATAACTCCACAAAAGCGGGGTTCTTAAATTGGTGACCCCAAGGGGAATCGAACCCCTATTGCCGGGATGAAAACCCGGTTTCCTAACCGTTAGAAGATGGGGCCTTATAAGGCTTACAAATGGTAACATAACAGAGGTAAAAAGTCTATATTTTTTAAATTTTGACGTGGCTTTTACATCTTAATCTTCTTTTTTTAAGCCACAACAACTGAGTTAAACAAATGTACTGGCCTATGGATACAAAAAGCAATACGTTCGAGGTCTTAGCTCGAATCAGACTATTCGTACGCCCCTATACTCGGCGGACTTGAACGAGTAATTCCCATTAAGTCATATGCCAAGGTGTAGAGTGGGTCTCCTGCACGAAGCAAAACGCTCTTTGGTCGAAAGTTAGCATTTAGCCCGTAGTTGGTTGATGCGCTTACGTCAGGATTCACAAATACGTCTGTTGCCCGCAGACGAGCGGCTTGTGTTCTTCCTAGCGAGTGTGCTCCCTCGCCTGAGTTAATTGTACTGGCCCCGTTCTCCCAATCTTCCCAAAGGAATGCATTGTAGTCTGAGTCTAATATCCCGCCAAACCCCCTATGTGAGTAAAAAATGTTATTTCGTGCCGTTATTCTAGTTATATTGCCCAATTCCGGATAGTTAGAGAAAAAAGTATTGTTAATGAGGGTAACGTTAATTGTACCATTGGTCCGCCCGGAAGCGGTCGGGTGGGTGTTGGGAGCAATTCCCATTAAGAATAGTGAGTTTCTTATAGTTATGTCTATGGTGCTACCGTCAGAAACGGTGCCTAGCATTATACCCATCGTAGGGCCGGGAGACCCATCGGCACCTCCAGGTTTCCAGGAGCCTATTACTGTATTTTCTATTAATAACCCTGTCGTATTTGTCCAAACCTGTATGCAATCGGCGTGTTGATTTCTAAAACCATTATGAGGCCAAATGTCGTAAATTTTTGAATTTTTAATAACGTTATTGCTACTGTTGTTTGCCCAAATTCCGTCGCCATTTTGTACGCTCGAATTTTGATAATCCGAAGTCGTTACGCCTCTTAGCGTTACATTATCTAACGTCCAGTGGTCTCCTACCGTATCTATTCCCACTTCGCCAGCCCACTTACTAATAACAGTATTTCTAACGGTGGTATAAGAGGGGCCAAGTTTATCGTTGGATGAGCCTACACCTCCTTGTCGAGGAGTAGTAATCACACAATCTTCTATTGTGTTATATGATTTTCCGGGAGAAATTGTGATGGCCGTACCCCTCACTAGATCATGAATATTTAATCTTTTAAGGATATTTTGGTTTCCGTTTACTTGTAATTGGCCAACCGTTCTTTGATTGTCGGTGATTGAAGAAGAGCCGGGAGTGATTTCAAATCCCTCTAATTCTGTATAGTCTGAGTTAATAACAAATGCTTGAGTTACCACCACATTACCCTGGGCGATAAACTTTGTAGTATTTTTGGTATTACCACTCGCACTAGAGGGGATAATAACACGTTCATTATATGTGCCAGTTTCGATAACAACGGTCTCGCCAGGGATCACAGAATTAGCTGCTTTTTGGATGGTTAGCCAAGGATTGTCTGCTGTGCCGTTATTAGAGTCGCTTCCTCTCTTAGATACATAACGATTTATAACTGTACCCTGACTCCCCCATTGTCCAGCCACGGCTGACATATCCAGAATATTGACTACACCATCTCTATTAGCATCACCCTGGCCATTAGGACTACTATCAGATCCATAGGTATATCTTTGACCCCAATTATTATTCAGTATAATTAAATCTTCCAATCCAACACTGCCATTACCGCTAAAATCAGCAGCCGAAGGAGAAAAGGCTTTAGCGAGTGGAGCCGCAACCAGCCACGGTAGCTGAAATAGTATAACGAATGTTAGGAACTGATATTTTTTGTTCGCAATCAACAACAGTGCTCCCTGTGTTTAAGATTGTAAAAGCTATTTTAATCACTGAAAATACGGATTTAGTGGCCTAACAGAACAGGCTTATTATTTCATACGAGGAAGTATGTTGCCAGACAGCACGGGGAGGGAGGGGTCAAAGTATCCGGCAGCTGATGTTGGTCTGTGCAGGTTGGGTTTTCTAATGAGGCCAGTAATGGTCGACCCGCTAAAATCATTATAATTATTATTAAGTGCCCAATCTACCGGTCCTTGCCCCCAGCTTGTAGCACCAAAAGATTCCACACCTCTAATCTCATCGCCCGTATTAAATTCACAATTTTTCCATCGCGAATACTGCAGGCCACTGCCAGAGAGAGTTACTCCCCACTGATACATATAGTTTCTTTGCAGTGAGTACTTATGTGTTGAATCGGAATATATTCGGCAATCTTCAAAGTATAAGTATGAGGGTCTGCCGGGGGTCTGGTTAATATTAATCGGTTCAGTTGATCCGGACCACCACTCGCTATTGCGAGTTACTATATAACGCGCCTGATTTGCTTCCCAACCTGCAGAGCCGTAAGGATACATCCCTTCGTGGTTGCCCCAGCCTTTGAATAGGCAGTTTTCAACTAGACTATACACATCGTCTCCGCTGCCAAACGATATAACCTGGTTGCCAGGTGGCTCAAAGATGCTATTGCGGACTGCCAAATAAGCCGGTTTACTCTCTCCCCAGCTTATAACCTCGTAAGACATCCTGGAAAAGCGTTCAAACGTACTATCAGAAATCGTTACGTCGTGTGCAGGGCTAACTATTTTAACGCCATTGATTCCATGCCAGAAATTACCCACATCGTTAGTGCTCCAATTCTCTTTAAAGGTGCAGTTTACAAAAGTTATGTTGTAGGCATTCTCGCCTTGCCCGATAGTAACAACTCCACCGTAATCACCGTTAATATCTTTATAAGTAGATGTAAACGTACTGTTCATAAACAAAATATTATGGCCTCTAATATGATTGCCTAACCAGGCTTGATTCTCTATATTATTTCCTTCGCCCCTTTCGGCCTTATAATCGTAACCTTGTACACCTCCGGTGGTATTGGAATTAGGTGTTCGCTTGACGGGTATCCAATTATATTCGCTACGGGGTTTAGACCAGGCGATCGGATAAGGTTGTTCAGAATTAGGGTCATCGGAGGCGGGATTTATGAGATCAGGATCTATATAAAAATTAGCGGAATTAGACTCTCTGCCCCCAACGTATACTCTGACATTGTGATAGGTACCTGGATAGCCTTCCACTCCGGGGCTCATACTTGGTACGGTTACGACAATTTGGCTGTCCGACCAGGAAACATAGCTGGCAGCTTCTTTTGTAACTGGCGCCCATTTGCGCTCTCCCGAGGGAGTGGGATTAGATACTTCTTGCTCGCCAAAAGTAACCCTACTCGAACCTCTGGAAGCTCCAAAACCTCTACCGTTGATGGTTATAGTTGCACCAATTTTGGCATGATTGGTAGAGAGGTTGGTGATAACAAAGTCGCCACTGGGAGGATTAGGAGTACCCTGACTCCCCCATTGTCCAGCCACGGCTGACATATCCAGAATATTGACTACACCATCTCTATTAGCATCACCCTGGCCATTAGGACTACTATCAGATCCATAGGTATATCTTTGACCCCAATTATTATTCAGTATAATTAAATCTTCCAATCCAACACTGCCATTACCGCTAAAATCAGCAGCCGAAGGAGAAAAGGCTTTAGCCTCCATAGAGAAGTAAATAGTGAGGGGGGTGGTGAACGCTAGTAACAAAGCCAATATAAAATATTTGTTGTGTGTGACAATCTGTTTTAATTTTGGGCTAATCATAGCGACCTTCCACACGAGCAGAAAATGCAACTTAAGTACGATTATAACACTGTTAATAAAAGCGAAGGTAAAATGCTAGCAAAACAATATCTTTTTATTTTGTTATCTTTAGACAAATAAACTACAAGCAGGCTGAAGCTAAAACTCTTCAACGAACCAATCTTTTGTGCTTAATAAACTCTAAAACTAGATTAAATTGACAATATATATAAAAAATAGTATAATGAGAAATACTGTTAGCTAAAACAAAAATTAGTAATAATGAAAAGCGAAATCTTGTTTGATTTAAATGAAATAAGCAAAGAAAGCGAATACCCTGTACGAGATATTTGTAAGCACATTGGTAGTATAGCGAGAGAGCACTTTGACAACCCTAGCAAACAGCAAACCACTGACACTAATTTAGGAATAGCAGAAGTTGTCAAAGATGTGGAGACTCATGGCAGAGAAGACAGGCAAAGACTGATAAAAGTGAGGCTAAAAGAAGGTAGACTTGTTATCGACACGATAGACACCCCGAAAGCTCATTCGGAGTCTAATGGTTTTGGTAGGGTAATCCTTCAAGCGGTTTACGGTAATGATTATAAGTCTTGGGTTGATGACACTGGTGAGTACCATAGTCAGTTAACTATCCGGCCTAACACCTTCCAAGAAGAAGTGAAATCACAAGTAGCAGCCTAAAAAGTTACATACACTTGTTAAGTAATTAACAGATTTAATCACAGAACTGATTATTTTTTTATTCCATCTCTGTTATACTTTAGTTAAATATGAGTGGGAAAAATAAAAATGAATCCAACTGATATAGCCCCCAAGGTTCCATTAGTAAGTTTCAAGAGGACTAAAATTGTTGCTACCGTCGGGCCTGCTTCTAGTAGTTACGAAATAATATTGGAGTTAATAAAGTCGGGGGCTAACGGGTTAAGGTTAAACTTTAGTTATGAAGAAGACCGAGTCCAGCAGATAAGCTGGATACGCGAAGCCTCAAAAGAGTTAGGCAAGCCGGTAGCGATAATTCAAGACCTGCAAGGGCCGAAAATTCGCTTAGGTGATTTCGAGGGGGTTGTACCTGTTCAGCGGGGGCAAAGCCTGTTGTTTAGACACAAGGCCGACTACAAACGGGAAGGTGTGTTGCCGATTCAATATGACTTGAGTACCAAAATCCAGCGCGGTCAGCGTATGTTTTTGTATGATGGCAAGGTGATAGTCGAAGTATCCGCTATTAAAGATAAAACAATATACACCCGTGCTCAAAATGAAGGCTTCTTAATTGCACGTAAAGGGATAAATTTGCCGGATACGGATTTCGCTGGAGACATCTTAACCAAAAAAGACAAGGCGGATATAGCCTTTGGAGTAGAGCAAAAAGTAGATTATATTGCCTTAAGTTTTGTGCAATCCGCCTCGGATGTTAAATACTTAAGGCGACAAGTAAACAACTTAGGAAGCGATACGAAGATTATTGCCAAAATAGAAACCAGTGCCGCTGTTGACAACTTAGAAGAAATAATACAAGAAGCCGATGCTACGATGGTGGCCAGAGGGGATTTAGCAGTTGAGATAGGTCTTGAAAAAGTGCCGATAGTTCAACGAAAAATTATAAATTTAGGATTGAAATATGGCCGACCCAGTATTGTAGCTACACAAATGCTGGCTAGCATGGCCGAAAGCCCCAATCCGACTAGAGCCGAAGTGAGTGATGTCGCTACTGCGGTCTTAATTGGTACTGATGCCATGATGCTGAGCGACGAAACAGCTGCCGGTAAAGATCCGGTAAGGGTGGTTAAGACTATGAAAAAAATTATTCGTTGTGCTGAAAATAGCTCTTGTATGAGAGAATTTCGCTGTTACGATGACAATTTGAAGTTAAATGCTCAAGACGCTATCTGTAAATCGGTTATTAATTTGGCTGACTCTTTAGAGGCAGTGGCGATAGTTGCCGATACTAAAAGCGGAGCTACCGCTATAAAAATTGCTTCGCGCCGGCCCAAACAGCCGGTAATTGCCATAACCAACAGTCAAAAAGTAGCTCAGCAGTTAGCGATTCTGTACGGTTGTAAAGCTTTTGTAAGGCCCGATAGCTATGTACAATCCACAAGGCTAACGGAATGGTTAAAAGAACACCGGGTATTAAAAAAAGGCGATGTTATTGTTTCCGTCTCGGGTCGGCACCCTGGTGTGGTTGGTGCCACGGATACTATAAAAGTGAGGGTCTTGTAGGAATGGTCCATACAAACCTTGAGTCTTTGAAGGGTAGTATTTATGTACACAAAGTGGTAGTATCCAAAATAAGCAATTACTCGTTGAAACGGTGGGAAAAATAATGTCAAAAACGTTAATAGTCGGCAACTGGAAGATGTATTTAAATGCGTCGCAAGCCAGTTTGCTGGCGTACCGTTTGCAAGAACACATCAAAACAAACCGTGACGTAGAAGTTGTTTTAGCTCCCAGTATGCTAACTTTACAGCCTGTTAGTTTACAAATTGACCGCAAAAAATTTAAGTTAGCTGCCCAGAACGCTTTTTATCAAGATCAGGGAGCTTATACCGGGGAAGTGTCGTTTACGATGCTAAGGGATTTAATACACTATTGCATAATTGGACATAGCGAACGACGATACATATTTAATGAATCCGAAGACGATATAACTAAAAAGGTGACGGCCGCTTATAGAAACGGTATTATTCCAATTTTATGCATCGGCGAGACAAAATCGGAACGCCTTGATGGCGAAACTAATCGGGTAATCAATGATCAACTAGTGACGGCTCTAGCCAATGTGACTTCGGTAGAAGTCGAAAAACTAGTCGTTGCTTACGAGCCGGTTTGGTCCATAGGAACGGGTGATTTCGCCAAACCATCTTTAGTGGAAGCGGCCGTAAAAGTAATCAGAAAAAACATTAGCGCATTATACGGTGACAAAGCAGCGCAAGAAGTTAGGGTGCTTTACGGAGGAAGTGTGATGGCGGATATCGCCGGGGGTTATCTTGGTGCTAAAGGGGTGGATGGTTTACTGGTAGGTGGCGCCAGTTTAAATTACCAACAATTTTCCGATATAGTCAACGCTGCCGGTCGAAAGAAAAGTAAACAAAACTCAAAGGAAGGTTAGTTATGGATCCTAAAAAAAATACCGGAAAGAAATATTTTGATGTGGCGCCTCCGTCTGCTAAGCCAATAACAGCTCCTCTAATAAATACTCAAAAAAGGCGGATTCTTAGTAGAAGTAATTTGATAAAAGACGAAAATGAGAAGGTTGATATAAACACTCTTACCGGTTCAACCGGTAATAACTCAGAGGGGGAGGCCGAGGTTGACGATTCTTTGGAAACAAAAGAGTTGGCTGACGACAAAATAAAAGTTAGAGTTGAGCCGGCTGAAAAAGAAGAATCGCCATCATCTGACGAGCAAGTAACTGAAAAGCCAACCACAGAAGATGCTGGAGAGCCCAACGAAGAGGAAGCTCCGCTAACGGATTCTTTGCCGGATTCTAGAGAGGAAGATCAAGAAGAGGTTGCCAATTTAGATGACGACCGTGGCATCGAACCGGAAGCAGAAGCCGATCAAAAAGATGCCGGCAGTGAGTCTGAAGAGCAACCTGCTACGCCGTCGGTAGACGAAAACAAAGACGATGATAATGAAAACAATGACGACAACGATGACGATAAGGAAGAATCGCTACAAGAGTTAACCGACGACGAAGTTCAGGCCAATACCGAGGAGAAAGATCAAGAAGCCAACGAAACGCCTCAAGAGCAGAACGTAGAAAGCGAAACGGAACCGGAACGCACAGAGCCAATCGAAGAAGAGCAGGAGACATTAGAGAATCTGACACCGGTAGCCAGCAGGCACTCGGGTGTAGATACATCAACGGCCCTGGCTAGCGGAAGAAATTCGGAGATGGCTGGCGATAGTCAAGCGCCCAAAATTTATGATACCAAGGAATATCACGTTCCTATCGGTAAGGCGCATCACAAACATGGTGGTGCCAAAAGCGCGTTTGTGTTTGGCGTAATTTGTGCTGTAATTGTTGTAGTAGCAATTGTTGCCTATTTGTATTACGTAGGCATTTAGGAGTTAGAGTTACGAAAGCACCCCGAAGAAATAACACTATCTTGTTGATTGCCTTATTGTTTGTTTCTGTGGTCGTTGTTATAGGTGTAATAAGTTGGTTTAAGTGGAGTAAGCTAGAAAGCAATGAGGCGAAAACAATAACCAACAACCTAAACCAGTCCGCTAGACCGGCAAGGAGCTCTAATATTCCAGCTGGCTATACCGAATACAAAAACCAAGAATTTTCTCTAAAATTTATATATCCGTCCGAGTGGGGAGGCGTAACCACAAGCCCGGATTTTGAAATGAAAGAAGGTCATTTGTCGGCAGGCAAAGGAATAGAGCTGAGCTTCTCGCAAAATAAAAACATAGTAGCTGCTGTTCGTAGTAAGGATTGGACTCATAATCCCAACATAGGCCATGGCGGGGCCGATAACGTTTTGTATCTTTCGCCTGATAAACCATATAATCCAGCCAACAATCAACGTCAGAACTATAAAGTGTATTTTAACGACAAAAACGGTTATTTTGCTTTAACACCTGTGTGTGGTGAAGATGCAACGTGTTCTTATATGGGTCTAGTGTTAATTAAAAACCTGCCTAACAATCCAAATACTAATGGGATATCGCTTTTGTACACTGCTCCAACTACTATTAATTTGAACTTAGCGGAAGGCGCTACCTCACAAAAAGACATTGATGCCCTGCCGTGGGCTGAAAATTTCCCAAATTCTTTAGTAGAACAATTTAAAGTTATTAATTCGAGCATTTCTAATTTATAAACCACAACAGAATTACTAAGCCTGGCTTGTTAAAATAAACCAAGTGCAAAGCTTACTCAAAAATTTGAATCCGGAGCAAAAACGAGCAGTTCAAACGGTTGATGGGCCAATGTTAATTTTAGCCGGTGCCGGTAGTGGTAAAACTAAAACGTTAACACACAAAACAGCCTTTTTGTTGCAACAAAAATTAGCCAATCCAGCCAATATTTTGGCGGTAACCTTTACGAATAAGGCGGCTAAAGAAATGCGCATAAGAGTAGCTAAACTGCTAAATCAAAACGCCGACAATAGAAGTTTCATGCCTTTTATGGGGACTTTCCATGGCATCTGCGTCAGGATATTACGTCAGGATGCAGAATATATCGGCATCCCTAAAAATTTTATTATATTTGATGAAGGTGATAGCTTGACACTAATTAAAAAAGTTTGCAAACAGCTACAAGTAAACGAAAAACAATACTCGCCTAAAGTTGTCAAAAGTATTATAAGTAGTGCCAAAAACCAGCTGATTGAGCCGGCAGAGTACTCGGCCTCGGCCACAACGCCCGTACAAAAGATAGTTGCAAAAATATTTCCGGTTTATAACCAAGGTTTGGCTGATCACCAAGCGCTCGATTTTGACGATATAATCCTTAAGACTATAGCACTGTTAGAAGCTGACGCTACCGTCCTTAAAAAATGGTCGAACCAATTTAAATATATACTGATTGACGAGTACCAAGATACTAACTTGGCTCAATACAGGCTCATCAAATTGCTGACCAATAAAAATCACAATATTTGTGTGGTTGGGGACGATTGGCAAAGCATTTATAGTTGGCGGGGAGCTGATTTTACAAACATTTTAAACTTTGAGAGAGATTATCCAAGGGCCAATGTTATCAAGCTGGAACAAAATTACCGCAGCACTAAATATATTTTAGACGCGGCTCATAAAGTGATAAGCAAAAACCGCATGCGTTCGACCAAAAAATTATGGACCAGCCTTGACGGTGGTTTACCGGTGCAGATTATTTCGGTTTTCAACGAGCGGGCTGAAGGTGAAGCCATTATCAGACGTATCCAGACCAGTGTTAATTTAAAAACTAAAGACTACAACGACTTTGCTGTTTTGTATCGTACCAACGCTCAAAGCCGTAGCCTAGAAGAGCAGTTTATACGTTTTGGAGTGCCTTATAAAATTGTGGGAGGAGTCAGATTTTACGATCGAGCAGAAATAAAAGACGTTTTAGCTTATCTAAGGCTAATTTACCAACCCGAAGATTTAATTAGCTTTAGCCGTATAGTCAACATTCCGTCTCGCGGTATTGGCGCTAAGTCTCTGCAAACTTTTTCTGATTGGCGAGCACTAAAAAGTTTATCGTTGCAAGAATCGCTAGAAAAAGTCAATGAGGCGCCTTTGAACCCTAGAATTAAACAACAGTTTTTAGAATTTGGCAGAATATTAGCCGATTTTAGAGCTATGAGCGAGGAGTTAGCCGTAGCCGATTTAACAGAGAAGTTACTTGCTAGACTCGGTTATTTAGAATATTTAAAAGACGGCACCATCCAAGGTGAGTCACGTATAGAAAACGTTAAAGAACTCTTAAGTGTGGCTAAAGCTTATAGCGAAGTAGGTTTGGACAGCTTTTTGGAGGAAGTTGCTCTGATTAGCGATTTAGACCAACTAGACGAACGGCAAAACGCCGTGACTTTAATGACCCTCCATAGTGCCAAAGGGCTGGAATTTCCGGTGGTTTTTATGCCAGGGTTGGAGGAAAGCCTTTTACCTCACGGAAAGGCGGTGTTTGATTTAACAGAATTAGAAGAAGAACGCCGGCTTTGCTATGTGGGAATGACCCGCGCTAAACAGGAGCTGTATCTGCTGTATGCCACTAGCCGAATACTTTATGGCAATTTGCAATATAATCCGCCATCGCGCTTTTTAAACGATATAGATGAGCATTTTGAATCTTCATCTTTGTTAAAATACGACCAAAATACGACTGAAACAAACATTGGTAATGCCACGATTGAAGAACCAAGGTATATTTTAGAGTTAAACGAGGGAGATAAGGTGCGACATCAAATGTTTGGAGTTGGTGTGGTTTTGAAATTAGACGGTGAAGATGCAACCGTACATTTTAAAGGCAAAGGCACTAAAAAACTAAACTTGGCCTACGCCCCACTAGAAAAAATATGAAACCACCTTTGATATTAGGAAAACTACTTTATTATCTTTTATTGCCCTTTATTTACATTGCACTTGCCAGTACGAGACGAGCGTACGTAGTAGTGGTAGCCGATGGCAAGGTGCTTTTGACTAAAAACTGGCTGGGAGACCACAAGCGATGGCGCTTACCGGGCGGTGGTTTGAAGCCGACAGAGACATACTTGCAAGCGGCGATACGAGAATTAAAAGAAGAAACCGGTTTAGATTTCAACCCAACAAAATTCACCAAAATTTATCTAGACGCTTTGTTTAAACCCGAAAGGGTACAATACTACTTATTGCGCCTTGAGCGATTACCTTCAGTACAGATAAACAGTTCGGAACTAACAGCAGCCGAATTTATCAACATTACCGACTTAAAAAGCGAAGAAATAGACACTTCCGTCAGACGAATACTCAACGTTATTCACTGGAGCTAACTATGCTTTTTTGCTATAATCTATCCTCAGTTACGAGCGGTTATTTAAAATTGCAAATTCAGAATATAACCAACCGGTGTTAGCAATTTTTGAACCTGTCAATACTGACAATGAATTCGATTATTAATCACGTCAATAACTTTATACGAGCGCACATCTTTGGTTTTGGGGTGTTATTTGTTTTTGCGATGTTCTTTTTACTGGCTGGAGGTTTTGTGATGGCCAATAGCCAAGTGGTTTTACCCAACGACAGTCACGTTGTCAATCTTTATATGGACGGTAAAACAACCACAATACCCACCAGAGCAGCAACGGTGGGGGAGTTTTTGAGCAGGGCGAATATTAAAACTCATCAGGCAGACTTGATAGAGCCAAGTGAAAAAACCGCTATCGATGCCGATAACTTTACAATTCAGATTTATAAAGCCAGGCCAGTGACAATTGTCGACAAAGATAAAACCAGTCGAGTACTGTCTCCATATAAAGACCCAAAGACAATCATTCAAAAGGCCAAAATTAAAATTGACCCGGAAGATCAACTGGTATTAACCACGGCCACCGATTTTGTTCAAGAAAATATATTTGGCGAAAAACTGATTATTAACCGCGCAACTCCAGTAACCATGAGTTTATATGGCAGCCCGCCACTGGCTTATAAAACGCAAAGCAAAACGGTAAAAGAATTTTTAAAAGAAAAAAAAGTTAAGCTGGAACCTGGGGCTAGTGTTATACCGTCTAAAGAGGCGACAATTAGCGATAATATGGCCATTTTTGTATCCAAAGCCGGAAAAACAGTGGTTATCGCAGAAGAAGCTATTCCTTTTGGCACGGATAACAAACTAGATCCTAACAAACCGGTTGGCTATAAACAGCTGCTACAAAAAGGGACCGAAGGCAAAAAACAAGTTATTTACGAGGTTGACATTAACAATCCTGCCAATAAAAGGGTTATCCAAGAAGTTGTTACACTACAACCGCAAAATCAACAAATGATAGTTGGCAGTAAAACGGCTGCTTTTGGCGGCGATTTTGCTGCCGCACTGGCACGACTGCGAAGTTGCGAAGGAGCATACACCAGCAACACCGGCAACGGTTACTACGGGGCCTATCAATTCAATCTAGGTTCTTGGCGAGCAAACGCTCCTGCTGGTTATGAAAATATGTTGCCCAGTCAAGCTCCGTCAGCAGTTCAAGATCAAGCTGCAGCCACCTATTACAAGAAAAGCGGTTGGCGACCCTGGCCTTCTTGTAGCCGTTCTTTGGGCCTACTAGATATATACCGATAATTTTTTATGAAACCTATTAAAGGATTAGGCCAACATTGGCTAAAAGACAAAGCTACGTTACAAAAAATTGTTGACTGCGCTAATTTAAATACTCAAGATCATGTTTTAGAAGTTGGTCCTGGCTATGGCACACTGACCCAACTATTATTAGATAAAGGCGTTCGGGTAACTGCCGTGGAGATAGACACCAGACTGGCTAAAAATTTAAGAACTGTCGTCAAATATTCCAACAATCTATTAGAGGTGATTAATACCGACATATTAAAATTAGATCTAGGTAATTTACCAAAAAATTATAAAGTGGTAGCCAATATTCCATATTATTTAACATCTAACTTGTTAAGAGTATTTAGCGAAGCTGCCAACCCACCGCTTTTAGCCGTGTTATTGGTACAAAAAGAATTGGCCAAACGGGTTTGTGCTACTCCGGGTGATATGTCAATTTTAAGCGTTGCCACACAAATGTATTTTAAGCCCGATTTGGGTCAAGTTGTTTTAGCCAAACTGTTTGAACCGAAACCAAAAGTTGATTCACAGATTTTAGTGTTGCAAAGACGTCAAACCCCGCTATTCGGACAAATGGACCCAGAAATACTTTTTAAGGTAGTTAAAGCCGGTTTTAGCTCTAAACGTAAAAAACTACGCAGCTCTTTAGCGGGCGGCTTGGGGTTGACAAAAGAGCAAGCGACAAAGTTGCTAGAATCCGCCAATATTTATCCGCAACTGCGAGCTCAAAACTTATCGCTTCAGGACTGGTTGAGTCTGACAAATAGTTGGGCGGCTTATAAGCTTTCCAAGTAAGGTAAACGATTTTAAGAAACTTGAAAATTCATAGTAATTATGCTAATATAAAACACGGTTACCGGATATAAATAAAGGTAACCTGGTTGTTCGTGGGGCTGAATTTTGCTCGACGTTGAACTTTAACAGTTTATGTACGCAAGCCGGTTGCTCACCGTTATAGGGCAAATTCAATAGATGCCAAATCTTTTGAAAAACAGCTAGCTAGCATTTTTGCTAAGCCGGCTTTTGCTGTAGCTTGAGTTTCTATAGCGACTAACTGTCTTTTTCCAGATAAGGTCAGATTAGTTTCATATTTTTCTGGATGCCAGCCATAGGCCGTTTGTACTATCGGTTGTAAGTATTTAACAAACTTTGATTGTAAGCTTTTTGCTTGTTTATCGGCAGACAATCAAGAATTTTTAAACAGGCTAAACTTGTAGAGGCATAAACTAGTTGTTTAGCGGACCCGGGAGCGTTACCCGGCAGCTCCACCAGTATTTGTTGTAAAAATCCTTTTGGAAAAAAGGATTTTTTATTTGGCATAAACATAATTTTATGCTTAAATATGTGTTAGGACAGAAGGGAACATTAACAACCAGAGGCCATGTAATGGAACTCGCCTGTGGCGGGCACCCAGACCAACCGAAGGGATTGTATGTTCCGAAAAATGCTAACATTGGTCATCGCGACACTGCTAGTAATAGCAGTGTCGTTTGGCGTGGCTTCACCAAGTTACGCCAAAAAGGTCGCCTACAAGGGGTACGTGCTTAAAGGTAAGTGCCCCTCCAAGGCCCAGTGTGTTAAGTACCAAAAAACGCACAAGGGTGCTGAGCGCTGGCGCTTGTGGGTTAGGAAGGCCGCCTATAAACAGGCTCGCTACAAGGCTAAAGGTTCCAAGACCTGGAGACGGGTCTGGAACGAAGACTGGGTGGTTAAGATCATCCACCGAGAGTCCCGCGGTCAGCCCGGTGCCGGGAGGTATCACTCCTTTTGGGGTTTGATGCAAATATGGCGTACACACGTGAAGAAGAGTCCCACCAGACTCTTCAACGGGCCATTCAACATTACTGTCGGAGCTAGGTTATTTGCCAACCCGACGGCCAACGGTGGGCCCAGCCCTTGGGCTTCGACTACGGGCGGAACGGGCGTTAGTCCGTACGCTCCGCGTGCTCGAAACAAGTAGCTTTAGCTAGGCCCGGTTTAACCCTTTTGTCCTTTATCTTTTTGGGTTTTGACAGTCCAAACCTGTCAAAACCCTTTTTATTGTTACTTTGTGTAAATAGTGTAATTATGATATAATAAACAATACTTTGTAGGAGTTTAACGAATAAAACTCTAAAGGTTAATCGGGTGGGCATGAGGAATTCGGAAGATGGATAGGATATGAGAAAAGATATGCAAAGTAGAGAATCTCATCCGGTTGCTGGCAACGAAAAGTACAAAAGTAAGAATTTGGGTAAAATTGCTCGAGAACTTTTAACTATGTACAGCGATTACATCGAAACGAAAGCCGGAGGCTTCATAAAAGTACTTGAGCTAAAAAAAATTCAAGGAAAAAATCGGAATTTGAGGATATTGGTAAAACTGGATGACCCTAATAAACCGGGTTTACTGGGATGGGAATCTGCACCACCGGATATTTACGAAGATATCGAAGAAGGCGGCGAAGTGGCGCGCATTAAATTGTTTAGAGAGGTTAATGACAGTATAGTTGAAGATGTATATGAACGTGATGAAACGGGGTTTTTTAAGGGTGTAGAGTTGCAAAAATCGGTATCTGAAAAGAATATTCAAAAATTGTACACCGATTTAGATTAGAAAATACCGTGCCGGCTGCTTTGGTGGAGCCTTAGATTTTTGCAGTTTACCAGCGTGGTGTTAGATATCTTATAGCTAAAAAATTGTTTTTGACTAAAAATGCCCTCTGTGGGCGGAGGGGT